>Ga0299915_10000748_pt1 | contig 24270 bp, 18 predicted proteins | sample RVTome_13_FD_200263 | JGI IMG/M metagenome (GOLD analysis project Ga0299915, IMG submission 200263) | Soil microbial communities from uranium-contaminated site in the Upper Colorado River Basin, Wyoming, United States - RVT92D227 (version 2) ... | reverse complement strand
CGCTCACCTGGTTCGTTGCTTGGCGCGCTTTCGATCAGGCGCCGCCGATATCGGTCGTGGTTCATCTGGATCTCGACGCATTCAGAAGGACGCCAGCTCGCCACAAGACGCCAGCAAGAACGCCAGACGAGATCTTGTTGGAACGATCACGAGAGCCGTTCGAGCTAGCAGCTGAGGAGCGAACGGTTCAGGTGCGGAGGGAGGCTCATCGAGATCGCCTTGGTTGCTCGGGTTCATGGCATTCCACTTCGATCCGACCCGCGAGTGGGCGCCTGCCGAAATGCATTCTGGCGGCGTTCCTGCTGGCGTCTTGTGGCGCCCCTGGCGTTCTCTGTGAACGTCCGGATCTTGCGAGGAGGCTGCGCCTTCGCTGAGGAATCAGGCGTTCGACGATCGGGCTCGGACCATCGTGGTCGAGTCAGCGCCGACGCGCGGCTGCTTCCTGGCGGCGCGCGCGTTGCAGCGTGGCGAGATACTCGGGTCGCCGCACGCGGTCGGTGAGGACGGTGAACGCGATGCCGATCTGGGCGAGCAGCTGCTGGGCAACCAGGCCTTCATCCGAGATGCCGAGCTCCACGAGCCGCTTCGCTTGCAGGTGGCGCGACAGCTCGACGTAGGCCGCATGGATCTCTTCGATCGGCGCGCCGATCGACACGCCCAGCAACGTGAAGTGATCGGTGCCGCGCTCGAGCATCGCCGTGCGCTCTTCGATCAGCGAGATCACCTCGTGCGCCGCGAGCGCATTCGGACGGACGGTGGTCATCTTGCCGGTCCTGAACGTCTCGACCATCGAGCGCGGGACCCCCGCACGCTTGGTCTCCATCGAGCCCTCGTCGAACGGCTTCGGTACGCCGGCCGCGGCACGCACCGCCTGCATCGCCGTCGGCCCACCCGTGACTACGTCCCACGGCCCGGAATCGGAGCCGGTGACCACGGACGGCGTTCCCACGGCCCAGTCGTCCAGCTCGAGCTCGGGAATCTTCGCGGGTGGCGTCATCACGAGTGGCGGGAGAGAGGGCTCGCGTGCCCGGATGCTCGGCGCGGGCACCGCGGGTGCCTCGGCGAGGGCGTCGCACGACGCGAGCGCGTAGATCACCGCCTTCACGGCGCGTGGATCGATCTGGCGATGGTTCGCCTCGAACTCGGGCAGGCTCGTGCCGACCAGCAGTGCGTCGAGGATCGGGCGCTCGCTCGCGGTGAAGCCGAAGCACGTGAGGTCCTCGATCGCGCACTTGAGGACGAAGCGAGTCCCGAACTCCCGCAGATCGAAGGCGAGGCGCTCCTCCGACAGGTTCATGCGAACGCCCTGATAGATGACTCGGCGGATATCGATCCCCTCGTAGGCGACCGAGAGTGGCGCTCGATCCTCGATCTCGTACTCGCCGTGATCGACGGAGAACGTGCGTGCGGCGCGCTGGGTGACGAGCTGAGTCCGCAGCATGCGTGTCTGTTCCGGCGTGAGCCGGACCGCAGCCGCCAGCACGTCGACCTCGTCGAGGGTGGGGGCAGCCGCGACGCGACGCTTGATATCCTTCACCTGCGCCGGCGTGATGTGATGGTTGGTGAGTGCGACGCGACAGGCCGAGTCCACCGCCAGCGGCGAGCTCGCAGCCACCACGGCGCCGCGATCGAACGCCACCCGGTAGACCTTGTCCTCGGAGCGAAGCGTCAGCTGGACGGTTCGCGCACCAAGCCCGAACGCACCGAGGGTCAATCCCCACGGACGGTCGGTTACTGCACCTCGCGCGTGCATCGCCGACTTGACGTCGTCGCGCATGTCACAACGTTGAACGGCTCCGGGGCATGACGCAACCCTGTTTCGTTCTCAAACCGAAACTTGTTGAGCATGATTACGGAGCTCCAGGTGTGGTCGTGTGGTCGTGTGTGACGAACGCCGACGCGTCCGAGATCTGCGCACGACCACACCCGTGCATTCGAGTTTCATGGCACGAGCTGGAACTGATGGATCTTGCCATCGGGCGAGCGAAACATGACCGCCTTGAGCGTCTGCTTCGGAAACACCAGCTCGAGCGTGGTGACCTCCATCCCGCCGCGCTCGCGACGCGCGACGAGCGTCACCGTCGGTTCGCCCAGCGCTCGAAGCCGTGGTGCGGCCTCGGCGAGCCGGCGATCGTCGAAGAACGCGTCGAGGTCCTCGGCGAGCCGCGAGCGATCGAGCGTACCGCGTTGCAGCTGCCGCACGAGCGAGCGCGCGACCTCCTCGGCGAGCGGCCCCGGAATCAGCGGGATGTCATTGGGGCGCTGGAGCAGGAGCGCGACGATCTTCGCGTGGAGGTCGCCGACGTCGAACCGTGAGTCGTTGACGAGCAGGATCACGGCGGAGCGGGTCCGCGGGACGAACGTGTTGAATGCGAAGAAGCCCTCGACGGCGCCGTTGTGCGAGAGCACGATCTCGCCGCGATCGGTGCGTACGTCGAGGCCGCAGCCATACGTCATCTGGCGGCCATCGGTGGTGCGGTGTGGTGTCGTCATCGCGCGCCGCGAGGCCTCCGACAGGATCGCGCCGGTGCTGAATGCGAGGTCCCAGCGCGCGAGATCCGCCGCCGAGGCGTAGAGGTCGAACGCACCGAGCGACCAGCCGTGGGCCTCCGGCGGCGTGGCACCGACCGTGCCGAGGAGGAATCCGGTGTGGCCGATCGCCGAACCGGCCGGCGGCTCGGCCGCGCTGGTGCGCGTCATCTTCAGGGGCGCGAAGATGCGTTGCTCGAGTAGCGTCGCGAGCGGTATGCCGGCGACGCGCTCGACGATCCTCCCGAGCAGGACGTACCCCGTGTTGCTGTACGACCAGCGCGAGCGCGGCTCGAAGTCGAGCGGCAGGCCGGCGTACTGCCCGAGCAGATCATCGGGCACGACCTTCGCGGCCATCCGCTTGTCCATGTAGTCGAGCGGGTAGTAGTCGCGATAGCCGGCGAGGTGCGCGCCGAGATCGTCGAGCGTGACATCGTTCGCGCGGACCAGCTGCGGGTAGTACTTGGCGACGCGATCGGTCATCGCGAGCTTGCCGTCGTCGACGAGCAACATCGCGGCCGCGCAGGTCAGCTGCTTGCTGACCGAGCCGATCGCGAACGGCGTGTCGGCATCGATCGGCGCGACGGTCCCGGCCGTGCGGGTGCCGTAGCCCTTCGCGAGCACGGTGGCGCCGTCGTGGACCACCACGAGCGACGCGCCGACCACCCCGCGCGTCTTCAGCTCGTGGGCGAGCCAGGCATCGATCCCGCCCGGATCGAGCGTGGTCGGCAGCCGGACGAGCGGGCCCTTCGGCGCGGCAGGGGCCGGTGTGCGACACGCAGCGATGGCGACGAGGACGGCGAGGGCACCAAGGCGCATGCGCCGAATCTACCTGGCTGGCTGGCTGCTCACTTCGGTGCGGGGCGCTTCTTCGCATGCTTGAGGTGCATGTCGAGCCAGCGGACCTGCTCCCACAGCACGTGGAGCGCCGATTCGCGCGCACGATATCCGTGCGACTCCGCCGGCAGCGAGACGTAGCGCACGCGACCGCCGAGTCCCTGCATCGCGGCGAACAGGCGATCGCTCTGGATCGGGAACGTGCCGGGGTTGCTGTCGACGGCACCGTGGATGAGGAGCAACGGCTCGTCGATCTTGTCGGCGAACCGGAACGGTGACATCCGATCGTAGGTCGCGGCGGCGTCCCAGTACGTGCGCTCCTCGGACTGGAAGCCGAACGGCGTGAGCGTGCGGTTGTAGGCGCCGGATCGCGCGATGCCGGTCCGGAACAGGTTCGAGTGCGCGAGCAGGTTCGCGGTCGTGAACGCGCCATACGAGTGGCCGCCGATCGCGAACCGATCGCGATCGCCGACCCCCATCGCGACGACCGCGTCGATCAGCGACGCCGCGCTCGCGGTCAGCTGATCGACGTACGTGTCGTTCGGCTCGACCTTGCCCTCGCCGACGATCGCGAACGCCGGGTTGTCGACGACGGCATAGCCCTGCGTCAACGCGAACAGCGCGCCGCCCCACGACGGATACACGAACCGGTACGGCGAGGACTTCACCTGCGACGCCGCGGCCGCGCTCTTGAACTCCTGCGGATAGGCCCACACGACGACCGGCAGCGGCGCGTCCTGCTTCGGGCGGAATCCTGCCGGCAGGTACAGCATGCCGGACAGCTCGACCTCTCGGCCCGAGCCGCTCGGGTCCTTGCGCTTCCACTTGATGAGCTGCTTCTTCACCTTCGCGAGCTCGGGGACCGGATGCACGAACCTGGTGAGCTGGCGCTCGGTCCTGGTCGCGAACGAGTACGCGTAGAGCTGCGGCGGATCGGTCGGCGACTCGCGCGAGAGCACGACCTCGGCACCGTCCTGATCGAGGACGTCGCCGATGCTCGAGAATCGCTCGCCCTCCGACCGCCAGACTCGCTCGGACTTGCCGGTCGCGAGATCGAGACGATCGAAGAACGGCCGGTCGCCCTGATCCGATGCGCCCGCACCGACCAGCAACAGCTTTCCCTTGCTCGTGACGTGCAGGACCCACTGGCCGTTCGGCTCGCGGCGCATCACGGGCGAGCCCGGATCACTGTAGCGATCCTCCGACGAGCGATCCCACAGCACGCGCGGCTTGGTCTTCGCGTCGTCGGGCGCGACGATGTGCGTGCGCGTCTTGCGCTCCTTCCACCAGCCTTCGTGGACGAGCGCGAGCGTCGCGTTGCCCCACTGCACCCCGCGATAGCGAAGCGCCAGGCTCGCGATCCGCGTGGGCTGCGTGAACGGCGCCGCCGCACAGTCGAGGGTGTCGCGCACGGTGGCCGGCCGCTTCGCGTCGCCGCCGTCTGCGGCCGAGACCCAGCACACGGTCGCCGCAGCGTCGGCGCGCCAGTCGATCGAACGCCGGCCGGTGCGCACGGCATCGAAGTCGACCGGGACATCCTCGGCGAGCTTGAGATCCGCGATCGTCGCCACGAGCTTGCCGTCGAGCGCCCAGAGGTCCGAGCGGAGCGGAAAGTTATCGAGGTCGACGCGATACGAGAACGGGCGGTGAATGGCCTCGACGAGCAACAGCTTGCCGTCGGGCGATGGTGACGACCCGAGGTACAGCGCGGGCTTGCCGATCGAGGTGACCTTGCCATCGATCCCGACGAGATCGATCTGCGACGTCAGGTAGTGCTCGAACAGCCGCTCGTCCGACGGGCTCTGCAGCAGATCGGGGTTCGTCTTCGCCGGCTTCTTCGCGCCGTCGTTCTCCTGCACGATCGGACCGGTGGGCACCGCGACCGCCACGGGAGGCGCCTTCGCATCGCGCGGCACCGTGCGGCACGCCAGCATGCGCGAATCTGGCAGCCACTCGCACGGCCGGCCGGTGGGGCTCGAGAGCGGCACGGTGATCAGCTGCCTGGCGGTCGCCTGCTTGACGTCGGCGAGCCAGAGCTTGATCGCCTCGGCCTCGGTCACCGTGAACGCGAGGTACGCGCCGTCCGGCGACCACGCCACGTCACCGATGCGTGCGCCGTCGGGGATGCCGCGGATCGGGCGCGGCATCGCCTGCTTCGTCCTGGTGTCGAGCAGCTCGAGCTTCTGGGCGAAGCCTCGTCGCGCCATCGCACGGTTCTTCGGATTGATCCGAAGGCCCGCGAGCCGCAGCTCGGGCTCGGCGACCTCGGCGATCGAGGGAAACGCACGGCTCGTCGAGAGCAGCAGCGTCACGCGATCCGGGCCGAGCGACGTCCCCGGGATCGGCGCCGCATCGACGAGGTTGGCCACCGCTTTCGGCGGCCTCTGAAAGGTCAGGTCATCGGCGTTCGACGTCGCCGACGACAGCACGAACGCGAGCACGAGCGCAGCTCTCATGGCTCGCGCTATAGCACGTGGCCGAATTCGTCGATCGCACGCGCGCGGTCCTTGGCCTCAGGGTTTCTTCATCGGGAGATCCGTCTGATCGTGCAGGTTCACATCGATCGTCATGTGGATCGGTTCGACCCTCACGGGGTCGACCTTGAGCTTGGTGGCACCGCACGCAGCCGCTGCCACCGCGACGATGATGCTGAACGAGAGACGCTTCATCAAGTGCTCCTATCGATCGACATGAAGTGCGATTCGCCGCATGGCATGACGGACACCACGCAGGTTGATCACGAGATCGAGCTCCTGCAAGACACGTTTTCCGCGCCCGCGGGTGGAGATCCGGAGGTCGGGGCCTGCGGCTTGCGGACCGAGCGCGACCGCGAGCTGCGAGTACTCGAAGTCCGCGAGCGCGCCGGCGATCCTCTGGTGAAGAGCGTACTGCGAGGTCGAGGCCGCGGCACGCCGTCGCCACTCGGCATCGGCAACGCGGATCGCGCCGGTGCCTCGCCCGCGCAGCGATCCGCCGGTCAACGACCAGCCCGACTCGTCGGAGCTGAGGCCGAGCTCGCCATCCAGCATCCCGGTTCCATCGATGTGACCGCGCGAGATGCCCGCCAGCACGCGCTGGAGCTGGACCCCGCGCACGTTCACCATCACGTCGAGCCGTTCGTGCGGCCCCTCGACCACCGACCCCACCGACAGCACGCCGCCCATCGCCTGGACGTTTCCACCGACGATCCGCATGCGCGCGCGCTCGTTGCGAAACACCACGTTGCCGCCGCCGAGCTCGAGCGGCCCGGGCCCCTTCACGCCGCTCCACGCCACGTTGTGGTCCGCGGCCGCTGCCTCGAGATCGATGCGTCCGGTCGGCCGCTGGAACCGCGCGCCATGCCACGTGCCTGTCTTCGCCTGCCATCGCATGGATCGCGCCGAGGCGAGCTCGATCGTCCCGGAGGGCTCGGTGAAGCGAGCGTCGCGCCACCGCGCCCGTGATGCGCGCCAGTGCACCCGCTCGGTCTTCGCGCCGAGCTCCGTGCCGGATGCGCCCTCGACTCGAACGTCGCGCCAGCGAGCCTCGGTCGCCTGCCAGCGACCGACGCGGCTCGCATCGAGCAGCGTGCCGGACGCTCCGGTGAATCGGAGATCACCCCATCGGATGTTCGCCGCGGTCCACGGCAGCGTGTGAGGCCACACGCCGCTGCCGACTCCGGCGACCAGCACTCGGAGATCGGGTCCGAACGTGATCGCCGCGCCGGTCGCGCGCATCGTCTTGTCGGCGAGCTCGGTGCTGGCTTCCCGCGCATGTGCCACCAGGGACTCGCTCGCCGTGACCTTGAATCCGAGGACGCCGACCGATCCGGCGATCGTGAACGGGAGCGCCACGTCGAGGAGCTTCGTCGTCGAGCCCGCGTCCCGCAAGACGATCTGCTCGGCGCGAGCCTCACCCTTGGTCACCAGCTGCGCCAGACTCCCCTCAACCACGGCGGACACTCTCGCATGCTCGATCGTCGCCCCACCGCGAACGTCCAGCGGCACGACGACCTCGACGAGCCCGTCCTCCAGGCCGATCGCCTTGCCGATCGGCCATGCGACGTGCCCGCTCCCTCGCGCGCTCCAGCCGGAGGCTTCGCGCTCCAGGGCGTGCGCGCGCCACGTCACGTCGAGCGCATGGAGCCCGCGTGGGATCGCCATCGACAACGAGCTGCACGCTTCGACCGCGGCCTCTGCCGTTCGCGCCGACACGCACGCGCGGATCCCCTCGTCGGCGTCCTGCGCCCGGACCACGACGTCGCGAAACGTGACCGGGCCCAGGTGCCACGGCCCGCTCGTTGCCACCAGATCGACCGAAGGTTTCGCGAATCGCGAGGACGCGATCGTCCCGGATACCGAGACGCGGACGTCGCCGATCGCCACCTCGCACGCCTCGAGTCGCACTCGCTCGAACGGCAGCGTCACGGCCACACCGCCGCCGCCCGGTGCGGTTGGCTCGAGGAGCCCATCGGCCGAGAACCGCGCGCGGCGGATCGTGATCTGCTCGGCACGGCCGCCCCAGAGCATGGAGATCCCGGCGTCGAGCTCGACGTCACCGAGCTCGAGCCCGTCGCGGAGCGTGACGCCGCTGAGCCGCACGTGATCGAGGCCGACGCTCTCGACGTGGAACCGCGCATCCGGAAACCCGCGCGCGGAGAGCTCGCTCCGGATCTCCATCGCCACGACCTCCGGCACGACGTAGTGATAGCCGACGACGACGATCCCGCCGACGATCACGCCCGCGATGCACGCGCGACGAGCCCTCGTCGACCGACGCGAGCTGGAACGTGGCGCTGTGCGATCGGTCATCACGGGCCTGACCCCAAGGGTTAGCATCCGGGTTGCCGGCGAACAGACGGGATTTGCCCTCGGAGAATCTCTGACGCGGGCAACCTCGCGCAGGTCCGCGAGGTCCGGCTCAGAACGCCGCGGCGATCGCGTCGTCGAGCTGCTTCACGTACACGAGCTCGACGGGCGGCTCGTCACCCTCGAAGTCGTGCTCGACGTCGATGCGGTTGTCCTCCGGCAGGATCACGCGACGCAGCCCGGCGGCAGCGGCCGCGAGCAGCTTGGTCTTCACGCCTCCGATCGCGCTGACCCGGCCGTGCAGCGACAGCTCCCCGGTGAGCCCGGTATCCCCGCGCACCGGGCGATCGCGCAGGTGCGAGTAGAGCGCGATCGCGATCGCGAGCCCGGCAGACGGGCCCTCCTTCTTGATCGCGGTCTCGGGGAGGTGAACGTGGAGATCGTGGGCGTCGCGAAAGCTCGCCGGGATGCCGAGCCGCGCGGCCGAGCGGCGCAGCACCGCGATCGCGATCTCGATCGATTCCTTGAGCACCTCGCCGAGCTGACCGGTGACGACGAGCTCGCCGGTGCCGTGCGGCAACAGCGCGCACTCGATCGGCATGAGCTCGCCATCGCTCGCGGTCCACGACAGGCCGTGCGCCGAACCGGGCGGCAGCTTGTCCTGCGCGAGTCGCCGGCGGCGTCTCGGCTTGCCGAGGATCGAGCGGACGTCGTCGCCGTCGAACGTGTGCATCTGCGGCGGCTCGCCGCGCTCGGCGGCGCGATGGACGTGGGCGCGACACATCGCCGTCACGGCTCGCGCGAGCTCGCGCACCCCGGGCTCGGCGGAGTACTCGCGCACGAGCGTGTCGATCGCCGACTCGGTGAAGCCGAGCGAGCCGGGGGCGAGCCCCGATTCGACGACCGCCGCCGGCACGAGGTGCTTCATCGCGAGCACCACCTTGTCGCGCGAGGTGTAGCCCTCGAGCGTGATGAGCTCCATCCGATCGCGCAGCACCGGATCGATCTGGTCGGCCACGTTCGCCGAGCAGATGAACAGCGTCTGCGAGAAGTCGAAGCCGAACTGCAGGTAGCTGTCGACGAAGTTGGTGTTGGTCTCCGGATCGAGCAGCTCGAGCAGCGCCGCGGCCGGGTCGCTCCACCTCCGGCCGAGCTTGTCGATCTCGTCGAGCAGCATCACCGGGTTCATCACGCCCGCCTTGACGATCGCGCGGATCACCCGGCCGGGTCGCGATCGAATGTACGTGCGCTCGAAGCCGCGGATCTGGACCTCGTCATCGACGCCGCCGAGCGACAGCACCGCGAACGGACGCTGCATCGCCCGCGCGACCGCACGCGCGAACGAGGTCTTGCCGACGCCGGGCGGCCCGACGAGGCACAGCACGCGAGCCTGCGGCTTCCCGCGGAGCTGCTCGACCGCGATGTACTCGAGCACCTGCCGCTTGGCCTCGCGCAATCCCCAGTGACGCTCGTCGAGGACGCGCGCGACCTCGGCTATCGACGGACCGGCCGGCGCACGCTTGCCCCACGGCAGATCGCGCACGTAGCGCAGGAACGCGCGGATCCCCTCGTACTCGGGATGCTCGACGGGAAGCGCGCGCATGCGTTCGAGCTCGCGCGTGATCTCGGCGCGCGCATCCTCGGTGAGCGGCAGCGCGTCGAAGTCCTTTCGCAGATCCTGCTCGCTCCGGATCTCGGTCCACGGATCCTCGATGGGCGGCTGGGGTGGCGCATCCGGTTCGGGCGGCGCGGCGGGCAACGCGGTCGGGTCGGTTGGCTCCGGCGTGACCGAATTCGCCTCGGTCGGGAGACCGAGCTTGGTGAGGATCGTCGCGCCGTGGAGCTCGAGCACAGGATCGCCGCTCGCGACCCATTGCCGTGCGAACCGCTCGAGCTCGAGGTCCTCGGGCTCGACCATCGCGGCCACCGCGCGCGCGGCGAGCTGCCGATCGTCGCCGGTGCGCTTGCGGGTGACGTCGACGAGATACGGCATCGCCTGGCGGAACCGCGCGTACGCGAGCACCTCCATCGCGCCGAGTCGCACGGACTTGATGGGGTTCACGAGGAGCCGGATCACCGCGAGCAGCTCGTCGTCGGTCGCGGTCGAGGCCGCCGCGCGAGCGAGCGCGTTCCGCCGCCGAGGATCGGCCGTCTCGAGCTCGATCACGAGCTGCTCGACGTTCATGCTCGCAGCTTATGCTATGACGCGCTCCGTGCCGATCAACCTGTCGGTGAACCTCAACAAGGTCGCGCTCCTTCGCAACTCGCGCGGGGGGACGAACCCGTCGCCGAGAGTCGCCGGTGCGACCTGCCTTGACAACGGCGCCTACGGCCTGACACTTCACTGGCGCGCCGACAATCGCCACACGCGGATCGACGACGTGCGCACGCTGCGCGCGCTGTGCGAGGCACGCGGTGCCGAGTTCAACCTCGAGGGGGACGATCGCGAGGAGCTGATCGCGCTCGCCGCCGAGCTCCGCGTCACGCAGTTCACGCTCGTGCCGGTGCGGCCGGGTGAGGTGACGAGCGATCACGGCTGGGATCTGCCGCGCCAGTACGACGTCGTCGCGCCGATCATCGCGCGCCTCAAGGCCCAGGGGATTCGCACCGCGATCTTCGTCGATCCCATTCCATCCGCGATGGCCGCGGCCGCCGCGACCGGTGTCGATCGCGTCGAGATCTACACCGAGCCCTACGCGGCATCGTGGGGCAAGCCGCAGTTCAAGGAGGCCTTCGAGACGTTGAAGCGCACCGCGCGCGCGGCGACCGCCGCGGGGATGCAGGTCAACGCCGGCCACGATCTCGATCTGCGCAACATGCCGCTCGTCGCGCGTGAGATTCCGGAGATCGTCGAAGTCTCGATCGGCCACGCGCTACTCGCGGACGCGCTCTACCTCGGGCTCGCGGAGTCGGTGCGTCGGTACGTTCGGGTCTGCCGCGGCGAGGCCGTCGATGCCCCGGTCACCAAGTAGCCTCGCGATCGTGCTCGTGATCGGCTGCGGTCCGGCGACCACGGTCCACCCCGAGACCGTCCGCAGCGGGTGCGGCTCCGATCAGGCGATCTTGCTGGGCGGCCAGGACGATGTCGCGGCGGTCGCCGGCTGCACGACGTTGCCGGGCCTCGCGATCCGCACCGCGGCACCGCTGCGGCTCGAGCCGCTGCGCCGGCTCGTCACGATCACGGGTGATCTCGTGATCGGTCCGAGCGTCGGTCTCGACGAGGCCACGCTGCCGGAGCTCCGCACGATCGGCGGGACGCTCCGCGTGATCAGCAACGGCAACCTCCACGGGCTGTTCCTGCCGAAGCTCGAGCGCGCCGGCCGCATCGAGGTCGAAGCGAACGTCGCGATCACGAGCGTGTCGTTGCCGCGCCTCGCGGCGGTCGAGGCCCTCGTGATCACCGACGACCCCGAGCTCGAGCTGATCGATCTCTCGTCGCTCGCGACGGTCGGCGGGGAGCTCGTGATCTCCGACAACCCGAAGCTCGTGATGATCGAGGCCGGCAAGCTCGCGAAGGCACCGTCGGTGAAGCTCGAGAACAACCGGCTGCTGCCGGCGGAGCAAGCCGATACGTTGCGTGCGACGCCCTGATCACGCGAACAGCTGCGGCAGCAACGTACCCGCCGCGCCGATCGCGACCTCGTCGAACCGGCCGACATTCGCCGGTGCCTCGGCGTTGACGAGCCAGCTCTTGCCGCCGTGCTCGCGCACGACATCGACGAGCCCGGCCGCCGGATAGACCAGCCCCGAGGTGCCGACCGCCAGGAACCGCAACCGGGCGCCGGCCGTCAGGATGAACGCGTCGAGCCGCGCGAGCGCTGCCGACGCGATCCGCTCGCCGAACCACACGATGTCGGGCCGCAGCAGCGCATCGTGACCCGCGCTCTTGCAGCGGCCGCACATCGGCGCGACGCCCTCGCGGTAGGCGGTGCGATCCTCGAACGGATCCCGGTCGCACACCGTGCAACGCGATCGCATCAGGTTGCCGTGGAGCTCGATGATCCGCTCGCTGCCGGCGGCCGCATGGAGACCGTCGATGTTCTGCGTCACGAGGAGGAAGCGCTCGCCGAGCCGGCGCTCGAGCTCGACGAGCGCGCGGTGACCCGTGTTCGGGCTGACCCCCGTCATGTTCGCGCGGCGCTGCGAGTAGAACTTCCATACGAGCAGCGGATCGACCCGGAACCCGTCGGGCGACGCGACGTCGGTCACCGAGTTGCCCTCCCAGAGGCCCCCTGCATCGCGAAACGTCGGGACGCCGCTCTCGGCCGAGATGCCGGCACCGGTGAGGACGAGGAGATAGGTGGATGGATCGATGGTGAACGCCATGGGGAGACCTCGGATTTAGTAGTGTCATATGGACACTAATAAAACAAGTCTGACTTGCCGGTGAGGTGCCCCGCGGTCGTGGGCGGTATCATGCGCGCATGTCCCGCGATGTCCTCGAGCTGGCCGGCTCCCTCGGATACCTCGACGAGCTGCACGAGCAATTCTCCGAGCGCCCCGACGCCGTGGACGCGAGCTGGCACGAGCTGCTCGGCCGGACCGCCAACGGGCGCGGCAACGGCCACCCGAAACAGGCCGACGGCAACGGCCAGGCCACCGTCCGCGAGGCACGTCCGACCGCCGCACGACCGGGCGTGGTCACGATGTCGCCGATCACGGCGCAGGTCGTGCCGTCGGTGTGGCCGCTGGTCAACGCGTATCGCACGCGCGGCCACTTCCAGGCGACCCTCGATCCGCTCGGGCTGCTCGAGACGGCGCGGCTCCCGGAGCTCGATCCGGCGACGTGGGGCTTCACCGAGTGCGACCTCGATCGTGTCGTCGCACCGACGGGCGTCCACGGGATGACCAGCGCGACGGTGGGCGAGCTCCTCGCGCACCTGCGTCGCGTCTACGCCGGCTCGGTCGGGCTCGAGTTCATGCACATCTCGTCTCCGGGCCGGCGGTCGTGGCTCGCAGAGCACATGGAGCTCCACTTCCCGCGGCCGCTCCCGGTCGAGGTCCGCTTGCGCACGCTCCAGCTGCTCGTCAACGCGGAGACGTTCGAGCGGTTCTGTCACACGAAGTACCCCGGTACGAAGCGATTCTCCCTCGAGGGCAGCGAGAGCCTGATTCCGTTGCTCGACCTGGTGCTCACCCACGGCGCGCGGGCCGGCGCGATCGAGGCGGTGCTCGGCATGGCGCATCGCGGCCGGCTCACGGCGATCGAACAGATCATCCGGCGGCCGGCGCGCGACATGTTCGCGCACTTCGAGGACGTCGAGCCCGAGAAGTCGATGGGCGGTGGTGACGTCAAGTACCACCTCGGGTTCTCGACGGATCGCACCGATCCGCTCGGCAACACGATGCACGTCTCGCTGTCGTTCAACCCGAGCCACCTCGAGGCCGTGGATCCCGTGGTCGTCGGGCGCGTGCGCGCGAAGCAGGTCCGCCACGGCGACGTCGAGCACCGGCGCGTGATGGGCGTGCTCGTCCACGGCGACGCCGCGTTCGCGGGGCAGGGGCTCGTGCCCGAGACGCTCCAACTCTCGGGGCTGCCCGGCTATCGCACCGGCGGCACGGTGCACATCATCGTCAACAACCAGGTCGGCTTCACCGCATCACCCGCCGAGACCCGCTCGACGCCGTACTGCACCGACGTCGCGAAGATGATCGAGTGTCCGATCTGGCACGTCAACGGCGAGGACGCCGACGCGCTCGCGCGGGTCGTCGAGATCGCGAGCGACTACCGCGCGCAGTTCGGCTCCGACGTCATCATCGACATGTACTGCTACCGCAAGTACGGCCACAACGAGAACGACGAGCCGAGCTTCACGCAGCCGATCATGTACGAGGCGATCCGGAAGAAGGCGTCGCCGGTCGAGGTCTACGTGCGCAAGCTGGTCGAAGAAGGCATCGTCAGCGCCGAAGATGTCGTCGCGATGACGCAGCGCCGCGTCGGCGAGCTCGAGGCAGAGCTCGAGGCCACGAAGGCCACCAAGCAACGCCCGGATGCACCGTCGATGACCGCGATGTGGCGGGGCTACCACGGTGGCATCAGCGACGCCCCGGAGGACGCCGACACGCGGGTCCCACGCCAGCTACTCGAGAACATCGCTGCCTCGATCACCGAGCTACCCACCGGCTTCACCGCGCACCCGAAGATCCTCCGGCTGCTCGAGCAGCGCGCGCAGATGGGCCGCGGCGAGCGACCGCTCGACTGGGGCATGGGCGAGCTCCTCACGTATGGCTCGCTGCTCCACCAGGGCGTCAACGTGCGGCTCACCGGCCAGGACTGTGCGCGTGGCACGTTCAGCCACCGCCACGCGATCGTCGCCGACATCAAGACCGGCCGCGAGCACCTCACACTCGGCGGCCTGCATCCCGATCAGGGTCAGTGCAGGATCTACGACTCGTCGCTCTCCGAGGCCGGCGTGATGGGCTTCGAGTTCGGCTACTCGCTCGACTATCCCGACGCGCTCGTGATGTGGGAGGCCCAGTTCGGTGACTTCGCGAACGGCGCCCAGGTGATCATCGATCAGTTCATCACGTCGTCGGAGGACAAGTGGAAGCGGCTCTCGGGGCTCGTGCTCCTCCTGCCGCACGGCTACGAGGGGCAGGGCCCCGAGCACTCGAGCGCGCGCCTCGAGCGGTTCCTCGAGCAGTGCGGCGAGCACAACATCCAGGTCGCACAGCCGACCACGCCCGCTCAGATGTTCCACATGTTGCGTGCGCAGCTGCTCCGCAGCGTCCGCAAGCCGCTGGTCGTGATGACACCGAAGAGCCTGCTCCGGCTGCCGGCCGCGACCTCGAGCCTCGACGAGCTCGCGACCGGCCGGTTCCATCGCGTGCTTGGCGACGATGTCGCAGAGCACGACAAGGTCACGCGTGCGCTGTTCTGCAGCGGCAAGATCTATTACGAGCTCGCCGAGGAGCGTGCTCGCCGCGCCGATCCGACCGTCGCGATCATCCGCCTCGAGAAGCTCTACCCGTGGTGGCCTCACCTCGTGCAGGCGTCGATGGAGAAGTACGGCAAGCTCGCCGAGCTGTTCTGGGTGCAGGACGAGCCCAGCAACATGGGCGCGGGCACGTTCGTGACGCCGCGCTTCGAGACCCTGCTGAAGGGCCGGCGGATTCGTTACGAGTTCATCGGCCGCGCCGAGAGCGCGAGTCCGGCGACCGGCTCGCACAGGGCGCACGTGATCGAACAGAAGCAGATCCTGAAGTCGGCCTTCGATCCGCGCTGACGTTGCCTACGACAGCGCAGGCAGCCGAGCGCGCAACGATGCGACGGCGAGCCGCGGATCGAACATCCGCTGGTCCTGCTCGAGCTCGGTGGTCTCGACGATCGTCCAGCGGCCGTGCTTGGCGGCGAGCGCGCGCGCGATCTCGGCGAACGTCCACCGCTCGTTGCCGTCGACCAGGTAGAGGCCGGGTGGCGCCGAGAGCGCGCGGACGAGCGCATCGGCCGTGTCTTCGAGGAACGAGCACGCCGGGAGGAACCGCGAGCTCGCCGCGACGTGACCGTGAGCCTGCTGGTCGAAGAAATCGATCATGTTGTTCGAGCCCGCGGCATCACCGATCTGCCAGCCGAGGCGGACCACGGTCGCATCGGGGTTCTGGTAGCGCACGCGCGCCTCGGCGAGCCGCTTCTCGCGGCCGTAGCCGTCGCGCGCATCGGGAGTCGAGTCGATCGTGAACGGGCCTCGCGTCGACGGGGAGAACACCATCACGGTGCTCGTGTGGACGAACCGCACGCCGCGTTGCCGGCAGAGCCACGCGAGCTCGCTCGGCCACTCGTGGTTGACGAGCCAGCCCTCGCCGTCGCGTCCCGTCGGTCGCGATGCGATCGCGAGGTTCACGAGCACGTCGGGAGCGACCTCGGCGACGAAGCGATCCATCGCGTCGTAGTGGTCGATCGGGACTGCCTCGCGATCCCAGCCGACGACGTGGATCCTCGCCGCTCGCAGGCGTGCTTCGAGCGCGCGTCCAACCGTGCCGCGCAGACCGGTGACCAGGACCTTCATCGAGGTGGCGGTGGTAGCATGCGCCATGGCAGATCTCGTCGTGCCCCAGCTGGGGGAATCGATCACCGAAGCCGTCGTCGCGCGGTGGCTCAAGGAGGTCGGCGACGCGGTCGCGATCGACGAGCCGATGGTCGAGCTCGAGACCGACAAGATCACCGTGGAGCTCCCGTCACCGGTTGCCGGTACGTTGCAGGACCAGAAGGTGCCGCTCGGCGCGACGGTCAAGGTCGGGCAGGTGATCGGCACGGTCGCGCCCGGCGCCGCCAGGCCCGTCGAGAAACCGGCCGCCAAGCCCGCGCCCGCGGTGGTGAAGGCCGCGCCGGCCCAGACGGGCGCGCAGGTCGCCGTGCCAGCGAGCCCCCCGCGACCACCGTCGGGCAACGGCCAGGCGCTCGACAAGGACTCGCTGCTGAGGCTCACGCCGTCGCAACGCGTGCACGCACGTGAAGCAGGTCAGCTGCCTTCACGCGCCACCGGCGCGCCGAGTGGTCCGGCCGTCGACGATCGGCTCGCGCAGGTCGATCCGCGCGACGAGATCGTGGCGATGTCACCGCTCCGCAAGCGCGTCGCCGAGCGGCTCGTCCAGGCGCAACACGAGTCCGCGTCGCTGACCACGTTCAACGAAGTCGACATGTCCGCGATCATGGAGGTCCGCGCGAAGTACAAGGAGTCGTTCGAGAAGGCTCACGGCGTGAAGCTCGGGTTCATGTCGTTCTTCGTCAGGGCGTGCGCGGCCGGGTGCAAGCTCTATCCCGGCATCAACGCCGAGGTCATCGGCGGCAGCATCGTCTACAAGAGGCACTACGACTTCGGCATCGCGGTCTCGGCGCCGAAGGGCCTTGTCGTGCCGGTGTTGCGCGATGTCGACAAGCTCTCGTTCGCCGGGATCGAGAAGGGCATCGTCGAGCTCGCCGAGCGCGCACGCAGCGGCAAGCTCGGGCTCGCCGATCTCACGGGCGGCACGTTCAGCATCACGAACGGCGGCATCTACGGCTCGATGATGTCGACGCCGCTGCTCAACTATCCGCAGACCGGCATCCTCGGCATGCACAACATCGTCAAGCGCGCGGTCGTCATCGCCGACGAGGTCAAGATCCGGCCGATGATGTACCTCGCGCTCAGCTACGATCACCGCGTCGTCGACGGTCGCGAAGCCGTCTCGTATCTCGTCGCGGTCAAGGACCGCCTCGAGGCTCCCGAGCGTCTGCTGATCGAAGCGTGATGCGCGTCGCGAAGGCGATCGAGCACGCGCGGGCGATCCGAGCCGACCACCTCGCGGCTCCCACCTCACCGCTCGCATTTCCGACGAGGCTGGTCGCGATCGGCGATCCGCAGGCCTCGAGCGAGCGGTTCCTCGGCGCGCTCGCCGCCCACGGCCTCCTCGGCGACGACGGCTGGCTTCGTCCCGATGCGCGGCTCGTCGCGATGGGCGACTACTTCGACTATCCGGGCGACGATGCTCGGATCGAGGGCGTGCTGATCCTCGAGTGGCTCGCCGCGCACGCGAGCGACCACGTCACGATCCTGTTCGGCAACCACGACGCTGCACGCGTGATGGAGCTCGCGACCGTCAGCGACGAGCGGTTCCGCGCGGCGATCGAAGTCGCGACGCCGATCCTGAAGCTGCCGCGAGCCCAGCGCGCCGCGCGCGAGGCCGAGTTCCTGCGCGAGTTCCCCGAGCTCGCGACGCCGGGCTACGCCGCGCGCGACTACAACGCGTTCACCGTCGAGCAGCGCGATCTCGTGAAGCGCCTGCTGCTCGATGGCCGCCTGATCCTCGCGGCCACCGCCGCGGTGCACGGGATCCCGGTGCTGATCACGCATGCCGGCGTCACCACGCGCGAGCTGTCCGAGCTCGGGGTGCGCGATCATCATCCGCAGTCGATCGCGGACGCCCTGAACGCGCGCCTGCGTGCGGCGATCGCGAAGGTCGACAGAACCTGGCGGGCCGGCGAGCCGACCGCACTCTCGCTCGAGCCGCTCCACGTCGCGGGCGCCGGCGGCGAGGAGGGCGGCGGTCTGCTGTATCACCGCCCGTCGGACCCCGAGCGGCCCGGCGCCGATCCGCAGTGGGAGCAAGCCACGCGGGCACGGCGTCGCTACGATCCCCGGGTCGATCTGCGGCGCGGCCTCGCGCAGGTCGTCGGTCACACGGGGCACAAGAAGGCGTGCGAGGAGATGCAGCGCTGGCGTGCTGCCGACACCGACACCGAACGCGGAGGCATCCGGACGCTCCGCATCACCGCCGCGGGCGTCGTGACCTACCGGCGCGGCGCCGATCGCGGCGATCCCGCCGACGCGGTCGTCTACATGACGGATCCCGAGATGCACTACGTGGCGACGGCGGCCGACGTCGCGGTGCTCGAGCTCGGCGGCGCGGCCGATCCTGCGTGACGGCTCGCGCGAACCCTGGCTATCTCCTGGCCGTTCAGCGTCCGCAGGTAACGACCGATCGGACCGACTACGGTCCCGCCACCGAGATCGAGTTCAGCTGTGCCAGCGATCGGACGAGCAGTGGGCGTCTCGAACCTGTGCGAAAGACCCCGCGTCCCCGGCCTGCGTGTCGATCGCGACCGGGCAACGGGACCTCGCACAGCGCCAGGAAGACGACGGTTGCGAGCGCACGATCGAGGGAACCTGGACGGAGGGACCGGGACATCCTCACGCTGCGCTTCTGCATCATCTGTTGCGATGTGCGCGACACCCAAACAACCTGCAGGGGCCACTGCTCCGGCCCGATCGTCATTTCATGATGACGCTGGCGCCGAGGGTGTCAACCGCCTCGACGAACAGCCGGGCACGGGCAGTGGCACGGTGCCTCGAAACTTCGTTTCTCAGCTGCTAGCGAACGGCGCGCACGACGAGCGCCGCGCCGCTCATGGGATCCTTCGGCGCGGGCAGGGGCTGACCATCGATCGAGGCCGCGGCGGTGTGCGCGAGTCCTGCGATGAAGCCGCCCGGTACCGGTGCGAGCGCGGTGATCTCTTCGCGGCCGGATCCGGAGATCGGCCAGGCCTTGACGAGCGATCCCCCGTCGAGCGCGGCGAGGAACGCGTCGTCGCTGCCGCTCGCGCGGAGCAGCTGCGGACCGACGAGCATCGTGCCGGCGTAGAAGCCGCCGACGACGACGTGCTCGCCGCTCGCGACGATCGCGCGCAGGCCGTCGAAGTCAGGACCACCGAGGACGACCGTCGGACCGGGCGTGCCATCGCGCGAGAAGAACGTGACCAGGCCGTCCGCGGGGCCCTGCGCGACGATGTCGGCGACGTTGATGTGGAGCGTCTCGCGGGCGGTCGCGGCGACGGCGATCCGGCCCTTGCCGTCGATCGCGACCCCGGCGACCGAGTCGTCGAGCTTGCCGCCGAACGACGCCGACCACTTGCGTAACCCGGTCGCGCCGAGCTCGGCGACGAACACGTCGGTCTTCGGCGAATTGTCGTCGAACGCCACGAGCGGCTCACCGAGCAGCTCGGCTCCGGTCGCGAACGTGCCCGCGATCGCGATCCGATCGCCGGCGACCGCGACGCCCTGGACTGCATCGGCCCACGCACCGCCGGTGCGCACGAGCCACGCGACCTCCCCCTTCGCGGTGATCCGCGCGACGAAGCCGTCGCTCTTGCCGGCGCTCGAGACGACCTTCGCCGCCGCGCGCAGCGTGCCGCTGAACGATCCGCCGACGACGACGTCCTCCCCGGCGGGGGCGATCGCGGTGATCAGCGACCACTCGCTCGAGTCGATCGCGAGCCTCCACCGCGGCGCACCGCTCGCCGCGTCGAGCGCGACGACGACCACCCCGGGTCCGCCGCGTAGCGCGAGGTCGGCGACGGTTCCCTCGCCGGCGATCGCCGCGACGAGCAGCGTTCTTGTTCGCGCGACCGGCCCGCCGCTACCGGCGACCGCGGCTTGCCACGCGACCGATGATCCGCGACGCGCTTCGAGCGTCGTGCGATCGCCGATCGTGATCGCGGCGTACGTCGTTTCGCCGTCACCGGCAACGCCACGGAGCGATCCACCGGCGCGCCCGATCTCGAGCGTCACCGATCCGGCCGGCGGCGTGGGCCGCTGCGGCGAGGGACACCCTGCAAACGCTCCGAGGAGCGCGAGGGTGCCGAACGATTTCAAATCTTCTCGCCGCGCGCGCGTAGCTCGGCGATCACCGTCGGCAGCCCGAGCTTGTCGATCCGGCGCATTCCGCGCGCGGAGACCTTGAGCGTGATCCAGCGCTTCTCGTCCTCGATCCAGAACCGCTTGTTCTGGAGGTTGATCTCGAAGCGGCGCTTGGTGTGGCGATTCGAGTGACTGACGTTGTGACCGACGAGCGGCCGCTTCCCGGTGACCTGGCACACGCGCGACATGACGGTCTCCTAGATCTTCGATTCTTTGAACTCGACGTGCTTGCGAACGACCGGGTCGTACTTCTTCAGCACGAGCTTGTCTGGCGTACGCTTGCGGTTCTTCGAGGTCGTGTAGAAGTAGCCCGTGTCGGCTGTCGACACGAGACGGATGAGCTCGCGGCCGGATTTACCCTTCTTCGCCATAACTTAACTTCCCTTCGCGGGACGGGACTTATGGCACGACCGCGCCGCCGTTGGCAAGCCGGACAAACCCAGGTTCCGAGGTGTCTCGACGATGAGCGGTTCGTCCCCCGTGCGAGCCGAACAATCCCGAGCAAGATCAATAGCGTGTTCCGCTGTTCAGCGGATCCCGCGAGCTGGCATTATCGCCCCCGACCGTGATCAAGCGAACCAAGACCGCCCAACGAGGCGACGTTCGTGCTGGCGTGGCTCGAGTCGGAGCGCGGCAACTGATGTGGTCTCGGCGGTTCGCGTCGATGATCGTGATGGTCGTCGTCGCGTGCTCGACGCCGAAGCGTGGCGGAGAAACCAACGGAACCGGGAGTGCGACCGTGGACAAGACGATGAAGCGAGATGGCGGCACGTCGACCGTGTTCGTTCGCGGTGTAGCGGTGGTGCCGGTGGACAAGCTCGTTGCGTGGCTCGATGGCCAGAAGCTCGACGGCAAGCCGCGGCTGCTGCGATTTCCGATCGTGCTGAGCAAGGCCTCGGGCGACTTCGACATCTCGAGCGCCCGCCTCGGAGCTGATCCGGCGGCGCTCGTCGTGTACGCGAACGACGCCGCGCTCGGCAACGGCCTCGCGGATCGCGCGATCACCGCGTGCAAAGGCCGCGAGATCTGTGCGTTCTGGGTCGAGGGCTACTGGCAGGGCAAGCAGGAGCTCGGATACCAGGTCGACGTGATGCGGGTGCAGGCGACGATCAGCCCGGAGGATCTTGCGAGCGCTGCGCAGGTCGAAGTCGAGGGCGAGACCGGTAACTGAGAGAAAACGTTCGAGATCCGGAGGGAGGTTCGCGAACGCCACGGCGTAGTACCCTGCGAGGCCCAGATGTCCGACGAGCGCAAACCATTCCTCGATCCCAAGGAAGGCGAGAGTCTCCCCGAGAAGACCGTGTCGCAGCAGGCGATGACGCGGCTCTCGCTTGCAGCCGATGCGATCGGCGCGACCAAGCGGGCGATCGCGCACCAGGGCAACCAGGTGCCGTCGCTGCTCGCGACGAACATGAACTCGCAGTATCGCCTCAAGGTCATGCGCACCAAGGCGGCGTGGGAGTACACGCCCGAAGCGCAGGACCTGGCGTATCAGCACAAGGAAGCCGACGTCGCGGCCAAGGCGGACATCGCGCATGGCGGCAACTGCGGCGAGCACGCGTGGGTCGCGTATCACTACCTCCGGCAACACGGCGCGGGCCAGCCGATCAACCGCGTCGCGCCGACGTACATCGACCACGCGTTCGTCATCATCGGCGATCTCAAGAAGGACGCGGACAACGAGATGGCGGTCTCGGATCCGTGGACGAACAACCCGACCGCGTGCCTCTGGGAAGACCACTTCTCGCATGGCCCTCGCAAGGACGTGGAGAGCCAGGCCTCGATGATCGCCGACGGCAACAGCTACAAGTCGGCGATCGCCGCCGGCCTCAAGCTCAGCGCGTATGGCGAGCAGATGGTGAAGCAGGCGGATTCCGACGAAGAGACCAAAGACAAGACGGACAACTGGAAAGCCAACCACTTCTGGCAGCAGGACAACACGACCGCGAAGGACGCCAAGTTCGACTACAAGGCGGAGCAGCCTGCGAAAGCGCAGCCCGAGAGCGAAGGCGCGCAGCCCGAACAACACTGAGGTCGCGTGTCTTGCTGAACCCGGGATCGCCGGGCGACAGTTAGATCGGTGACCACACCCTGGCCGTCACTTCCGTTCGCGCTGGCTCCACGCCGACCGGGGCCGCGCTGCACGCGGCAAGAAGCGCTCACGCTGCTCGAGAGCGAGCGCACGATCGCGGCGGCGCTCGCGGTGCGCGCGATCGCGGAGGGGTGGGACAACGGGCGGCTCGGCACCGGCACCGACGAGCTACCCCGCGAACGCGAGGTGCTCGGGCTGCTCGGGGTGCGGCAGGGGCTGGCGGCGCAGCGCGTGATCGAGGCAACCGACGCGCTGCGCGACGTCATGGCGGACGCGCACCAGCTCGCGGCCGCGATCGATCGGGGCAAGCCGTTCGACGAGATCGTCGAGGAGTTCGGGCTGTCATCGCTCGGACGGATGATCTTGATGCTCGTGGTCGCGCCTCAGATGTGGGGTGAGGTCGCGCAGCTCTACGCGATCGTGGCCGGCAACACGACCCGCGATGTGGTCGACGAGCACCTGCTGCGTCAGCTGCTCGGCCCGCGCGTCAATCCACACGATCTCGCGCACGAGCTCGGGCCGACGCAGCCGCTCGTGCGGTTCGGGCTCCTCCACACGACGAACACGTCGCCGCGGCCGTTCACCGGGCTCGCTCCGAGCCAGATCATCATCGCGCGGTTGCGGGGTGAGCCACTCGACGTCGATCCACTCGGCGAGCTCGAGATCGTCGCCACGAGGCCGCTCGACGAGCTTCGCATCGCCGAGCCGCTCGCCGAGATCATCAAGGCCACGATCGCGCGCCAGCCGGTCCGGCCGTTCCGGATCGTCGTGCGCGGTCGCGACGGCAGCGGGCGACGCACGCTGCTCGCCTCGCTCGCGGGGCTCGCGAACCGCCGCCTCGCGATGGTTCACCTCAATCATCTCGGTGACCAGGCCCAGCCGACCTCGGCGAAGCTGCGCCACGCGCTCGAGCGGTGCGTGCTCGCCGGCTGGATCCCCTGCATCGACGGGCTCGGTAGCGTGCCGAGCGACGATCGCCTGCAGCGTGACAAGCTCCGCCGCGTGATCGGCGACTTCCCCGGACCGCTCGCCGTGCGGCTCGAGCTCGAGGCGCAGGCCCCGATCGATGCCGGCTACCTGCAGATCGATCTGCCGGATCTTTCGGAGACCGAGCGGCTCGAGGTCTGGCGACGCGAGCTCACCACGCATGGTCTCGCGGCCTCGGTCGATGCGCTCGCGCCGCTCACCGCGCGCTGGCGAATCGGCCCGGGCACGATCCATCGCGTCGTCGCACACATCACCGAAGGTGGAGTCACCGACATCTCGAGCGCGATCGTCGACAGGGCGGTCAGCCAGCACCTCGAGCGCCGGCTCGGCGATATCGCGGAGAAGGTGCGCCACCTGCCGGCACTCTCGGACATGGTGCTGCCGACCGACATCGTCGACAGCCTCACCGAGTTCCTGTCGCGGCTGCGGCTCCACCGCACCGTGTTCGAGGACTGGGGCATGACGCGCGTCGCCTCCACCGGCCGCGGCCTGACCGCGCTGTTCCAGGGGCCACCCGGCACCGGCAAGACCATGGTCGCCGGCGCCCTCGCGCGCGAGCTCGGGATCGAGCTCTACCGGGTCGACCTCTCGCGCGTGATGTCGAAGTGGATCGGCGAGACCGAGAAGAACCTCGGCAACGTGTTCTCCGCGGCCGAAGAGGGCCAGGCCATCATCCTGTTCGACGAGGCGGACTCGCTGTTCACCAAGCGCACCGAGGTCAAATCCTCCAACGATCGGTTCGCGAACCTCGAGGTCAACTACCTCCTGCAACGCCTCGACTCGTTCCTCGGCATCGCGATCCTCACCACCAACATGGGGACCGCGATCGACTCGGCCTTCAAGCGTCGCCTCGCGTTCCGGATTC
>Ga0299915_10000747_pt1 | contig 24287 bp, 21 predicted proteins | sample RVTome_13_FD_200263 | JGI IMG/M metagenome (GOLD analysis project Ga0299915, IMG submission 200263) | Soil microbial communities from uranium-contaminated site in the Upper Colorado River Basin, Wyoming, United States - RVT92D227 (version 2) ... | reverse complement strand
GTTGACAAAGGCCTTGGGCGTCTTCTCCTTGCCCACGCCCATGACGAACACGCCCATCTCCCGGATGCGGGTGGCCAGCCGGGTGTAGTCGCTGTCGCTGGAGACCAGACAGAATCCCTCGGCCAGATCGCTGTGGAGAATGTCCATAGCATCGATGATCATGGCGCTGTCGGTGGCGTTCTTGCCGATGGTATAGCGGAACTGTTGGATGGGCTGGATGGCGAAGTTGTTGAGCGTGTTCTTCCAGCCCGACATGTTGGAGGTGGTCCAGTCGCCGTAGATGCGGCGGATGGTGACTGAGCCGTGCTTGGCCGCCTCGGTCAGGATGTGCCCGATCAGGGAAGGTTGGGCGTTATCCCCGTCTATGAGCAGGGCGATCTTGGGCCGGTTGGTGTCGTTGCCTTGTTCGATCATGATTTCACCTTCTTTGAAATAAACTCAATAGTTTTGTCGGTATTATACCATAACTCCGAAAGAACACCTCCAGTTGGAAAGATAAAAGCCCTAGGCTTTCCAGGCGTTTTCTACGTAAAATATCTTTACGCTTAATAATCCAGCCGAGCTTCCTGCCCTATTTTTAGCCTGAAATATTGCGACCAGCTGGCATATTTCCTGCTCTTACTCATAATGGGATGGAAAAGGGAATAATCAGGCTTGTGGACTGTATAAAAATTGGGAGCTCAGATGAGGCCGATGGATGACGGCGGGGAAAGAGCCCTGGTAGCCAGGGCCAGGAAGGGCGATATGGAAGCCTTTGAGACTCTCGTCAAACTGTACCAGCGGGGAATATACGCCCTCTGCTGTCGGATGACGGGCGCCCACCAGGCAGCCGACGACTTGACCCAGGAGACCTTCATCAAAGCCTTTTCCGGCCTCGCCTCCTTCGACCAGGGTAGGGAGTTCTTCCCCTGGCTGCGCAGGATCGCCGTCAACTCCAGCTTAAACTACCTGAAGTCACGAAAAAGAGAAGAGCCTTTGGGGGAAAAGGACGGCCGGGTTCCCGGGCAGGCTTTGCCCTCTTCATCTTCGACGCCTCAGGATGAGCTCCAGAGGAACGAAGCCAGGGAAAAACTCGACCGGGCCCTGAAGGCTCTTCCACCCAAGCTGAAGTCGGTTTTTGTTCTTCATGTCTTCGACGGCCTAAGCTACGAGGAAATCTCCCGGGCGGTCGAAATCCCCCGGGGAACAGTCATGTCGCGGCTGAGCAGGGCGCGCCGCAGGCTCAAGGCCGCGCTATCCGGGGCGCCGGCAGGGAGGTAAGCCTTGAGACACGCCAGATGGAAAGAACGGCTCGGTCCCTATCTTGACCTAGAGCTTGCCCCGGAGGAGCGGAAAGCTGTGGAAGAGCATCTCTATTCCTGCGCTTCCTGCCGTCAGGAGCTGGCGCTCCTGGAACGTCTGGAAAGGACAGCCCGCGACTTTCCCCTGCCGGAACCGGATGGCGGCTACTGGGAGTTTCTCCCCTCCCGGATTAAGGCCCGGATCTCCGCGGGCCGGTTGTCTGGGCCCTGTAAGGAGGAAAACATGTTTGAAACGTCATTCTTCAAGCCCCCCAAGAACTTTAAGAGAAAAGCCCTGGGCGCTCCGATTTCCCTGGCCGTGCATATCGCTCTGGGGTTGATGATCATCGTCCTTCCGCTGCTGCACACCGGCGAGCTGCCCCGGGTGGAGATCTACAGCGCCTTCCTGGCGCCCCCGCCGCCCCCGCCCCCTCCCCCACCGCCCCCGGCGGCTAAAAAGCGCTCCGAGCGCTCGGCCCGCATCAAGCCCGTCCAGGCCCAGTCCAACATCGAGGCCGGCAAGCTGGTGGCCCCCGTCGAAATCCCCGATGAGATCGCCGAGGAACAGCTGTCCGACATCGGCGTCGAGGGCGGCGTGGAGGGCGGTGTCGAAGGCGGCGTGGTGGGGGGAGTGTTGGGAGGTGTGGTGGGCGGCGTCCTGGGCGGTGTGGTGGGCGATGTGGAAGCCCCAGTCCGGGCCGGTGGAGACATCAGGCAGCCCAAGCTCCTCAAGGAAGTGGCGCCCCTCTATCCCGAGATCGCCCGGCAGGCCCGGGTGGAGGGCGTGGTCATCGTCGAGGCCACCACCGATATCTACGGCCGGGTGGTGTCGTGGAAGGTGCTGCGCTCCATCCCCTTGCTCGACCAGTCGGCCATCGACGCCGTGCGGCAGTGGGTCTATGAGCCGATGATCATCAACGGCCGGCCCCGGGGCGTCATCTTCGTCGTCACCGTCCGCTTCAAGCTGAAATCAAGCTGACCGCGCCGGATCGCACTTCTTCCCTAATAAAGCCGCAGTTTCCATTCTTCACCAAGAAGGAATGGGAGTTTGCCCCAGGGGCTTTAAGGAAAAACTTCTAAAGCGGCATTGCCACGTTCACCGCCGACTTATGCGACCGGTTACCGGACGTGGCGTTGCTGACATCTGGGTGATGGCGGGTCCGACCACAGCCCTATGATCTAGGCCGAGGGCGCGTTTTCGCCCGGATTATCCCCTCCAACTATCGTCAGAAAGAAAAAGGAATATTCGTGCTTTTCGATTGTATATAGGGTGGAGGCCCAAATGAGGCCGATAGGAGAAAGGCGAAAACGCTCTGAAGGCCTGGGCTGGAAAGAGCGAAAGGAGGAGAACATGTTCGAAACATCGTTCTTCAAGCCTCAAAAGAACTTCAGGAGAAAAGCGCTGGGCGCGCCGCTCTCACTGGCGGTGCATGTCGTCCTGGGATTGATGATCATCGTCATTCCCCTGCTGCGTCCCGGCGAGCTGCCCAAGGTCGAAATCATCAACGCTCTGCTGGCGCCGCCCCCGTTTCCGGCTCCCCCTCCCCTGCCGCCGGCCGCCCGGAAGGGCTCCGGGCGCGCGGCCCGCATCAAGCCTGTCCAGGCCATGCCCAAAGTGGAGGCCGGTAAGCTGGTGGCCCCCGTCCACATCCCCGATAAGATCGTCGAAGAGACCCTTGCCGGCGAGGGAGAGGGCGACCCGGACGGCGTAATAGGCGGTGATCCAAAAGGAATTTTGGCCGGAATTGCGGGCCCCGTCATTGAAGGCGTGGTGGGCAAACCCTTGGATCCAATTATTGCTGTGGGCAAGGTCAGACCGCCCAAGCTCCTGAAGCAAGTGGCGCCCATCTATCCCGAGATCGCCCGGCAGGCACGAGTGGAGGGCGTGGTCATCATCCAGGCCACCACAGATATCTATGGCCGGGTGGCCGGCTGGAATGTGCTTCACTCCATCCCACTGCTCGACCAGGCGGCCGTGGACGCTGTCCGGCAGTGGGTTTACGAGCCGATGGTCATCAACGGCAGGCCCCGCGGTGTCATTTTCAGCGTCTCCGTCCGCTTTGTTCTAACCAAAACCTGACCATCCGCATCAAATGGCGCGGCATCTTGAATCAGGGGCAGTCCCCTTCAGGGGACTGCCTCCCAATTCCCAATCGCCTGGAACGGCCCGTTTATTAGGACAGGATCGCCCTTTCTATCCCTCAAAAGTGGTATAATCCTTCCCTAAAATCTCGGAAAGGAGCGCTCCCATGCCTCTCGTCGAGATCCATCTACTAGAAGGCCGGACGGACGAACAGAAAAAGGTTTTGTTGACCGCGGTCACCCAGGCCGTGCACACCTCAATCGGCGCCCCCCTGGAGACCATCCGCGTCTGGATCCAGGAGTTCTCTCCCAGGGAATACATGAGTGCCGGCGTGTTGTACGCGGACAAGAAAAAAGCTTAAAGGTGATCCCTGGGGATAATCCTAAGGTCATCTGATCAAATGGAAGATGTTAAGAAGCTGGTTGGCCAGACCGCCGACGATCAAGGCGATCGTTATGGTCAAGAGCGAAATGCCCGCCGCCGTCTTCCAACCCAATTCTTTCACCAGTACTGAAATGGTCGCCAGGCAGGGGATGTACAAGGTCGTTATCAAGGCGAAAATGAAAATCTGTTGATTAGACATGAAAGAGGAAAGGTCTTTGATGCCGGTGCCATAGTGGATGATGGCCAGCGCCACTAGCAGTTGAAGCGCCAATTCTTTCCTTAGTATCCCGAACAAAAGGCAGATACCGGCCACGGCTGGCAAACCGAGCCAACCTTTAATAATAAAGCTTAGGGGCCGCGTGATCTGCCACATCAACTTGGTTTCATACAGAAAACCCAAAAGAAGGCTTCCTATAGCTATGATGGGGATGGCAACGATGAGGAATTCTTTGAACCTGAACCAGGTCTTCTTAAGTATCGTAGAAAATTTCGGCATTCGGAAAGGAAACATCTCCATAACCAGGCCGGATGATTCACCGGGCAGGAAAACGGCCAGCCCCCTGCCCACCAGAACACCGATAATGAAATCAATGACATATATCGCCAGGGCCCAGGGCCAGCCAATAAAGAATGCGACGGCCCCCATAATGACCGCGGTCCTGGCGCTGCAGGGGACCAAAGTTATTAGAGTGGAAGCAATGACTTTTTCACGATAGGTGGTGAGCACTCTGGTCCCTAATATCGCCGGGACATTGCATCCTGCGCCGGAGATGATCGGAATCGCGCTCCGGCCATGAAGACCGATCTTATGCATTACGGAATCCGAGAGGAAGGCGACTGAATTCAGATAGCCGGTATCTTCCAGAAAGGCCAGGAGGAAATAAAAAGTGAGGATATAGGGTACGCCTACGGAGAGCGAGGCCTGGACACCGGCATCCAAGCCCCAAAGCACAGTTCTGGAGACGGGCGTGTTGCCCAGAAGAGCCTGGACCAGATGAATGATATGGGGTGAGACATATAAAGACCAGATCCGGTCAAAGCCTCTAGACAAAAATCCTCCAATATAATACATGAGGGAAAAGACCGCCGCCAATCCGGCCAGAAGAATGGGAAGTCCAGTAATTGGCTCGAGGCTCAATCTCCAAAGCCTTGAGGATATAGACGGCCGGCAAACACCGATGGACTGCACCCTGTCCACAATAGTGCCTTCATAGCCATGCCGTTCGCGTGTGAGGCGCAGGCTGGCGCTCTCGCCATGAGTTCTTTGTATTTCAGCCCGCACATCTTTCAATCTTTTCCCCAGCAAAGAGCATTTCTTCTCTTTTTTTATCAAAGCCTTGAATTCTTCATCGTCTTCTAATAAAAGGATGGCCAAAGCCCTTGGGGAAAGATGATAGGGTATTTTCTTCAGGTAACGCCCCACATCACGGGAAAGACCGTTAAGATAATGGTTGATATCTTTCCCGTACTTAGGCAACCTGGGCTGGAGCTTCGTTTCTCCCCTGGCCACGGAGAGGCACATGGCAATCAGCTGATCGAGGCCTTCTCCGGTTGTCCCCACCAGGGGAATCACCGGTACCCCGAGGAGCCTGGACAGTTCTTCGATGTTGAGGCAGATGTTCTGTTTTGCGGCAAGGTCCATAAGGTTAAGCCCGATGATGACCGGAAAGCCAAGGTCCAGCAGCTGTATCACCAGGTAAAGATTCCGCTCCAGGTTTGTCGCATCCAGGATGGACACCAGGACATCGGCCCGTCCTTCCAGGATCTCGCGCCTGGCCACCAGCTGGTCATCAGAGAGGGTGCCCAAAGAGTATGTCCCCGGAAGGTCGATGATCCCTATCTTTGTTCCTTTATAATCTGCGGAACCGATATTGAGCGATACTGTTTTCCCTGGATAATTTGCGGTCACAGCCCCCAGGCCGGTCAGGCGGTTGAAGATCGTGGATTTGCCCACATTCGGGTTCCCCGCCAGGGCGATAGTGTACTGGACATCCTTCTGGATCTTTCTGATATCAGCAAGTGAATCGGAGATCATATTTTTCTCACCCAGATCGAATCGGCCACATCCTTTCCCAGGGCGTATGTTGAATTTCCGATTCTTATCATGACCGGCCCCTGGAATGGCGCTTTTTCCTCTATCCTTAGCTTTATCCGCGGCATAAGCCCCAAGGTCGCCAGGTAACAAAGAATTTTCTTATCCTCATTTGTGATCTTAACAATCTGAACGCGGTCCTTGGGGCCGGCCTTGGTGAGAGGCATGGATTTCATCTCTCTCAGGTGTCCGTCTTTATCAGGCAGGGGATTGCCGTGGGGGCATGTTTTCGGCTGGCCCAGCATATCGTACATTTTGTTCCCAATGACTTTAGAGATACCGTGCTCCAATTTGTGCGCCTCTTGATGGGCGTCTTCCCATTTGACCCCAAGCTTATCGACCAGAAAGCGCTCGGATAGCCTATGCCGCCGGACCACGTCTAAAGCGACTTTTTTTCCTTTAGCCGTCAATCGCACGCCCTTATAGGGCAAGTGATCAAGATATTTTTCTCCGGCCAGTTTCTTGATGCTCTCGGAAACGGAGGGCAGCGATATTTTTAAATGCCTCGCGATTTCGTTTGTGGTCGGGACCTTTTCTTCTGACTCAAGATGATAGATCGTCTCCAGATAATCCTCGCGGCTGATTGTTGTTCTGTCGTTTGATGATTTAGGCATACCTAAATTTTAACATAAGAGTGTTCATCCCACAAGGGGGGCCCTCCAGGTCAAGGGCGAAATCCGCACATCCCCGGCCGGGCCAAAGGCCACATGCCTAAACCCAGGGCCAAAAAAGGTTAAGAGCTCCAGGCTCCGGCTGATTATTCCTTCCTCTCCAGCGCGCCTGAAATATTTCGTCGGCCGCGCGACGATGTCAACAGCCGCGTTGACCCGATTGAGTGTCCATGCTATAAGCTCAGGGGAAAGATTTTCCGGATCCATGGATTTCGCGATTCTTCAGCAATTGGTCATCCTCCTGGCGGCCGCCGTCCTGATCATCACCGTTTCCCATAAAATCAAACTCCCGGCCGTGGTAGGTTTCCTCCTGACCGGCATCCTGATCGGCCCCGGCGGCTTCGGTTTGGTGAAGGACACGGACGCCATCGCCGTCCTGGCCGAGATCGGCGTGATCATGCTCCTGTTCATGATCGGCCTCGAATTCACCCTGGACCGGCTGAAGCGGATCCAGCGGAATTTCTGGCTGGGGGGCGGACTCCAGGTCTTGCTGACGATATCGGCAGCGATCCTCATCCTGGTTCTGCTCAAAGTGCCCATCAAGGAGGCGGTCTTTTTTGGCTTCCTCGTGTCGCTGAGCAGCACGGCCGTCGTCCTCAACATTCTGGCCGGCCGCGGCGAGACGGACGCTCCCCAGGGCCAGGTGTCGCTCGGCATCCTGATCTTCCAGGACATGGCCATCGTGCCCATGATCGCTCTCGTCCCCGTTTTGTCCGGCCTCCGGGCCGCATCGCCGACGGCCATCCTGGCCCGATTCCTGGTGGGCGGCGCGGCCATAGCCGCGGTCTTCATCGTGGCCCGCTTTTTCATGCCCCGCCTCCTTCATCTGATCGTCGGGACTCGGATCCGGGAGGTTTTTCTAATCACCTCGCTGGTCGTCTGCCTGGGGATGGCCTGGTTGACCTCGTCGCTCGGCCTCTCCCTGGCCCTGGGCGCGTTTCTGGCCGGAGTGGCCATTTCCGAATCCAAATACAGCCACCAGGTCGTTTCCGACATTCTGCCCTTTAAAGACGTGTTCAACAGCCTCTTTTTCATCTCCATCGGCATGCTGCTCAACACCGCCGTCGTTTGGCGCTCCCGGCTCATCATTGCCGCCATCCTGGTCTCGATCCTGGTATTAAAAGCGGCCATCGTCGTCCTGACGGTGAGGCTTCTGGGCTACAGCCCCCGGATTGCCCTGGTCACCGGCTTGGCCCTAGCCCAAATCGGAGAATTCTCCTTTGTCCTGGCCGGCGTCGGCCGGGCCAACGGCCTGCTCCCGGACGATGTCTTTCAGCTCTTCTTGGCCTCCTCCATTCTGACCATCCTGGCCACACCGCTCCTCATCCAGATCTCGCCGGCCCTGGCGTCCAGGACGGAACGGACATTCAAGTGGAAGGCCCGGGCCTCTAAGACCGGCCGTGAAGCCGCGGAGAAGCTCCAAGACCATGTGATCGTGGCCGGCTTTGGCCTCAACGGCCGGAATCTGGCCCATGTGCTCAAGGAGGCGGGCATCCCCTACGTTATCCTCGAGCTCAATCCGGAGACCATGCACCAGGCGGCCGAGGAGGGGGAGCCTATTATATTCGGCGACGTATCCAGCCGGACTATCCTTAAGGAAGCGGGGATTGATCGGGCCCGGGGAATGGTCATCGCCATTTCCGACCCGGCCATAACCCGCCGGGCGGTTCGAGCGGCTAAGGACATGAACCGGAGCGTCTTTCTCATCGTCCGGACGCGCTACGCCACCGAGATCGACGAACTCTTCAGCCTGGGCGCCGACGACGTCATCCCCGAGGAATTTGAAACCTCGATCGAAATTTTCACACGCGTTTTGGATAAGTATTACATCCCTAAAAATATCATCGACGCTCAGGTCAAGGTCCTCCGGGGCGAATGCTATGGAATCCTGCGCGGCTCGTGTGAGGCCATCAGGCCGTCCCTGGAGAGGATCGCCGATCTCATGGCTGCCGGGACGGCCGAGACGTTCTATGTCATGAAGGGGACCTGGCCGGCCGGGAAAGCGCTTAAGACCATCGACCTTAGAAAAAAGACGGGTGCCACCCTGATCGCCGTGGTCAGGGGCGATCAGTCTTTCGCCAGCCCGGGGGCCGATTTTTCGATCGAAGAGGGAGACACCCTTGTCCTGGTGGCCAACCATAGGGATATGAACAGAGCCTTCCAGTACCTCACTACGGGCCAGGCCGACTAGCCGGCAGAGACGCGGTCAAAAAAATCCCCAGCCGGTCAATTGCCTGTCAGTTCAAAAATCAACGAAGAAAAAATGGCGGTCCCGGATTTGATGCAGCTTTCATCCACTTCGAAATTCGGGGCATGGGGCATAGAAACAACCCCTTTTTCAAAATTCGACCCTCCCAGGAAAAAATAGACGCCCTTGATTTCTTTCTGGAAAAAGGCAAAATCGTCGTTGAAACCCGGAAGAACTCCATAGAGCGGCACAATACAGCTTTTCCCATACAGCGCTTGAATGATCTCGAAAGACTTCGCTGTCAGCTCGGGATCGTTGTAAACGGGAGGCTGGAGAAATGCATATTCGACGGTTTGCACATTGTCTTTCAGTTTTGAACTGCCGAAGGCTTCTTTGAGCTTGCCGATTGCCGATTCAACATTGGCCAGGCTCGAGCTAAAGGCGCGGACTTCGACCGCGTGCCCGGTGTTGCCCTGCCTTTCAATCTGGGGGGAATTGCCGAGAGCAAAAAAGTCTGTAAGCGGACTTTGAGGGTTGAAAAGGCCCTTTTCGCTATCGTCAATCGGCACAGAAAAAATATTCAGGCCGCGGGGAGTATTCAGCCCATTCAGAATGCCGGCACAGATGTTTAACGCCTCTTCTTCATTTAATAGATTCTTCAACCCAATCGTGATCTTAGTTCGGCAGGCAAACATCTCCTCTGGTTTGACGGCGACAGTGCCGGCAGGAAGAGGCCCCAGGTGCAGGGCCAAAATTGCATCCGGCTTTAGCTGACCGAATAGTCCATCAGCCAGCATGGCTTTGGCACCTAAGAAATTCTCTTCGGAAGGTTCAAATATGAATAGGACTGTTCCCTTTAGTTTTGTTTTCAATGAGCTTAAAACATTGGCAATTCCCAAGGCGATGGTCGTATGGACATCATGGCCGCAGCTATGTTTCACCCCGGGATTGATTGATTTGAAAGCCACGCTATCCGGCGAATTGTCCGCAAGCGCATCCATGTCGGCACGCCAAGCGACGACCGGGCCAGGGTTCGCCCCCTTCAGTATTCCAACGACACCGAAACCCCCGATGTTGGTTTTTACCTCTAGTCCGAGGTCTATAAGATATTTCTTGACTAAAGCGGATGTTCTTGTCTCCTTTCCGGACAATTCAGGGTGTTGATGAATATCCCTTCTCAGTTCCACCAATGAGGCAAAAATGCTCTCTGCTTTCTTGCTGATCTGGGCGTGGCTATTCTCATCCACGACTTCCTTCACGACGGTTACAACCAAGTCCGGCTGGACGAACGGGATCATGTGGCCGCTTTGTTCGGCAACCAGGAGCTTCGCGCCCTCAATAGATGCCGTTAAGCGCTCGTGGGACTCCCGCCAGATCTTTTGTTCTTCAGGGGAAAGCCAATTTGTGCCGGAGGTGATCACTCGCACGGGCAGGCCTCGCGGAAGCACCGTCTTGCGCATGGCGGCGCATTTCTCGGCCAGGTTGCTGTTCGGGGCGCCGACCATTCGGACCGCGGCACGCTGATATTTGGTAAGCTTCTCGGGGTTCGACGCATCGAAAGGAAGCTTCCCCATCATCGGATGGTTGTTGCAGGCTTCGATACCCATGGCGTCAACAAACTCCACCGTGAACGGGTCGACAAACACCAGCCCCTTGACCGAGCCAGGGTGTTCGCCGGCTTCGAAGCGAATCAGGAAACCGCCGTAAGAGTGTCCGACGAGAATGAGGTTCTGATCGAGGCCGAGCTGCTGGAGTCCTCGCCACAGCGCCTCGGTGTCCTCATGCAAGTCATATTGTGTTTCCGGCAAGTCGCTTTTGCCGAAACCGGCGCGGTCATAGGCGATGACGGTCGCACCGGTTTCCCGCGCCAGCCGCGGGGCCAGGGCCGCCCACTCGGTGGAGTCCATCCCGCCTCCGGATTCGAGGAGAATCGCGGGGCCCTGGCCCGGGATGATCCGGAAGTTGAGACTGTACTCCCCCACCTTGACCAATTTCTCAATGGCTTCAGGCGTCTGGGGGGATTGTTCCCCAGCGATGGCCAGCGCCGCGCCCGACATAACGACGGCGAGGCCGAAAATTGCCGCTTTCACGGCACTCAGAATTCTAAAGAAACAAATATTTTTTCTGGCAGGCATGCTATCTCCTTTTTTACAAAACCGTTTCAAACAAAAATACGGATTTTTGATGATAAAGTTCCCAATCCTTCATGATTCTGAACGATTCAACGGCCAGAATGACCTCTCGGAGCCCTTCAAGGGATTTTTCGTATTTGGCCACGAGGTCGGGAGGCTGAGATCCGGCCCGAAGTTTATTCAAGTTATCCTGGGCCAGCGTCGCCTGGACGCTGCCCGGCGCCTCGGCGATGATCTTGTTCAACAGCTTTTCCCGTCGCCCCGGGCTCCCGACTTGATCAAGCTGCGGGCCTTAGTCAGCATCAGGGCCCAGGAGGATGGATCAAGCCCGAGATATTCAAATTGGTGGAAAGAAAGGCCGGCTTGAACGGGAGGATCCAGCTTGCCCAGAAAACAGGCTTATCACTCGACAATGCGGAAAAAATGGAGGATCAGGCCGAGTTTCCAGGTCGATGTCGACGGCTTCAACGCCGGAAATTTTTTCCAAGGCCTTGGCGATGCGCATCTTTCAGTGGTCGCAGCTCGTATCGGGAACGTGCAAGTGCTGTATCATGACGGGTGCTTATTGCTTCTGGTACCAGCGCCCGGTGTCATCCTGAAGCCAGTGACCCTTGGCCGCCTTATCGGCGATCTGCAGCGCGCGGCGCTTGCCTACGTCTTGAGCCGACGAACCGGTTTTCTGGGCGATTTGGTTGTATACTTGCTCGCGGTCGGCATTCTCCGCGCCCACCAATTTTTCATTTTCCTCGTTCTTCTGCGCCGGATTGCGGAATTCCAGGAAACCGAGGTTGTTCTCACCGATGATCCCGTCGTTTTTCAGGCCGGTGATGGCCGGCAGCCGCTGCAGGAAGCGGGCCTTGATGTCTTCGTTCTGGGCGGCCGCCAGCCCGGAAATGAGAAGGACCGAAAGAAAACTCCATGCCCATGCTCGGCGGTTCATTTTTTACCCCCTTCTGTTTTTTGCTCTTCTTTTTTTGGGGAATCCTTGGACGCCGATCGGTCGATATCTGCGAAGAAATTCTCCAGTTCACGGTCAATTTTCAGCGTGATCTCCACCGTAACATAGATCGGCTCCACCTTCATCTCGTGCTGGATCCTGATGCAGTTGCTGGCCAGGACAGTCGCCACGATCATGGCCGTCAGGCCGAATTTATTCATTTCGCACCTCCTGTCACTTTTGCTAGTCGAACAGATGCAATTGCGCGCCATGTTTCAAAATGTAGTTCAGGTCGATGTCAATGAACTTCAATTCTAGATGCAATCCGCGCAATTCAACGTTACGGCTGCCCGAGGGAGATTTGATAAAATTGCGGGTTTTGGAGTCATATTCCAGCGGCAGTTTTTGCGCCGGGGCGCCATTGAGCTCGACGTTCATCTGCAGCAGGCCGCCCCGGGAATTGAGGCTGATGCGCACCCAGTCATAATTGAAGTCTTTGATCGCCTCTTCCACCAAGGGCTGCCCGCCGGAAAGCACGCTGTTCTTGGTGAACTTGAGGTTGCCGCCTATGCCCGGCGTAGTATAAAGGTATCCATTTTCTACGGCGATTCCGGCATCGCTGAGCCGCACCGGGATACTCCCATTGATCTCGGCTTCCCCGAAAGCAAAGGGTGTGCCGGTCAGGGTGTTCAGCAGATCGGCGAAGCGTACGCGCTGGCAAGACAATGTGAAGCGCAGCGGCTTTCCGGCTCCGGCATAGCGCAGCGGGCTGACTGCGATCCGGCCGCCGCACCAGGCCGCTTCCGCCGATTCGATGGAAATGGTTTGTTGCCGCTCGATCGTGAATGACAGACTGCCCTGGGTGAAGAGCAGGTTTCCCAGTTGCAGCCCGGCGAATTGTATCCGCTGGGCCGGCGCGGAGATGAACTGCTCCAGATCGGTGAAGGAGACGGCGCCTGACAGGCCGGATATGGATGCGGGCAGGGCCGGAATTTGCAGGGCAGCGTCGCGGACGGAGATGTCCCCGGTTGCCTGAATAGCACCCCCTTGGCGTGAGGCGTTCGCCGAAAAGCCGATCCGCCCGCCGCCGGATATTCCGGCCAGGAGCGGATGCAACACTTCCAGCTGGGTTGCCGGCGGGATATTTCCTTCCTCAAGCGCGAGTGAAACAGATGCATCACCGCTGGCCGGAGACAGTGTCCCCTTGAAAGTACAGGCCAGCGAGTCCAGGGGCAACCGGGCGGATCCATCCAGGGAGTATCCGTTTTTTGTCTGCTCGATGCGGCCCCCGATATCCCGCATTCTGATCCCGGCCAGCTGCAGTTCCTTCAAGCTGAAAGAACCGAAATCGACAGTGTCCTGCGGCTGCAGGCGCCAAGGCAAATCCAGCTCCAGGCCATCCGCCTGCACCATCATTTTGTCTTTTCCAGAAAGACTCCCGTTATACAGATGCACCCGGATTTGGCCATCGGTCGGCTGCGCGGGAAAACCAGCCAGCCGCCCCTCCGCCCGGATGCGATCCACGGCCAGGATCAGATCGTTCCAGCCGATTTCGACGCGCCGTCCGCCCAGTTGGCCGGAAATCCTTGTGCCTTTCCCTTCATCCCGGGCAAGCATGTCCAGGGCCAATATGTTCCAGCGCGAATGAAGCCCGTTGCCGGCGATTGTACCCGCCCATTGGCTGCGGCCCCCGATCCGCCAATGCCGTGGAAGGGGGAAAGCTTGCAGGTGGAAGTCGCCCTGCAGCGGGAAAATCGCCGGTCGGCAGTCGAAGGCCTTGAGCAGGGAAGCCGGCCAGAAGCGGCCCCGGTAGGAAGCCAGGATTTCCAGGCTTTTTGGAAGGCCATTCAGTGTACCGCGAATCATATCGATTTCCAGGGGCTGCTTTTCGGGCTTAACACCGGCCACTTCGAAGCCCAGTGCGGCCAGTTTCCCGCCCTGGATACGGATGGTGACCGGGGAGCGCAAGACCAGCAGCCCCGTGTCTTGAGCGGACAGGGTGGCCTGGAGGTCCATGTTGGCCAGTTTCATCCCGGGCAACAGTTCAGCCCGGAAATTGCAGGTTCCCGACAGTTGGACATCGGTCCCAACAGCTTGCACGACCGCCTGGTCTACCTGGATGGCGGCACGGTCCAGGCCCCAGGATGATAACTTGATCTCCGCCCGCAGGGGGATTTCGCCGGCAAGGCCGATGCCCGGAAGCTGACCAAGCCGCGCCAGCAATTCTCCCAGGGGCAATCCCGGGACATCCAAACGCAAGGTGCCGCTGCCCCGCGGGTGCAGCACCCCCGCGAGGTGCAGGCTCCGCCCGAGCAGCATACCGTCGACCTCGAGGCCGTATTCCTCCCCGCCGTTCATTTTTCGCATCCGCAGGTCAAAGGACATATCCCAGGCAAGATCGTTGACGACGACACGCAGCCGGGACTGACGGACCATCAATTCGTTAAAGGGCAGGGTGGGCTGTGGCCCTGCCGGCAAGCGGGTCAGGTTCTCCAGCCCCTTGATCCGCCATCCGGCCTGCCCGCCGGTCACCGTCAGCTTCATGCCGGAAACAGTCAGCCGGCGGACGCGCCCTTTCAAAATTTGCGGCAGGGAGTAATCGAGCGATAGCTTGGGAATGACAAGGCCATCCCCAGCAGTGCGTATTTCGGCGATATCCACACGGCTGAGGTCGGCGCGGCGCACCGAGAAGCGCAGGTCGCCCAGCCCCGCTTGCCGCGCCTGGGAGGAGAGCCACCCTTGCAGCAGCGGCCGGGCAAATATCAACAGGAGTATGATCGCGGCCAGCAGCAACAGCAAGCCGAGAATCAGGATCAGGCGCCTGCGTTTCACTCCACGATTCCTCTCAATTCTTTTTTTTCTGCATTACCTTTTACACCATAGCAATAATTCGTCATGAATGATATAGGAATTTCCTGCCCTCATAAGAATTCGCTTTTCGGCAGCGCCTGCCTGCGGGCACGATTGCGCCTCGATGACCCCATCCAAGCATCGTGAGGAAGCACGATGAGGAGCTCTGGGCATGTGTGGCGATCGGCAAAAAGGAAGGAACGCCCTGCTGACTATAATTCGAGCTTGGGGACGAAAGCGGGCGCCCCGTCAGCGAAGATGATGTCCTTGCCCGCCAGGTCCGAGTATTCTCCCTTTTGGCCGAACCCCGAGAAGCGGCCGTCGCTCCCGGCGCTGGCGATCCGGTAGGTGTTGTTCTTAGGTTCGATCTGGACGATGAACTTATTCCCCCAGGCATCCGTTGAAGGATGGCCGTAGCGGAGGGTCATTTCTATCTTACGATGACCACGGATCTTGCCGGCCGTGACAATATCGGCGTCTGACGAACGGCTTGGGTCGCGGCGCGTCAGCGCATACGTCACCTGGAATCCGCTGTTAGGACCTTGTTTGCCATAGAATCAAATCGAGCATCCCGACAAGGTCGACAACACCACGATGGGCACTATTTTCGAGGAGCTCATCCGGAAGTTCAACGAAGCCCTGAACGAGAACCCGGGCGAGCACTTCACCCCGCGCGACGTCGTCCATCTCATGGCCGACCTGCTCCTGGCCGGCGACGAAGACCGCATCCGCCGCAAGGGCGCCGTTGTCTCGATCTATGACCCCTGTTCCGGGTCGGGCGGCATGCTCACGACCACGAAAGACCATATCCTCGCCGGCCGGCGTAAGAACGGCGCCCTCATCCGCGAGCCGATCAACCCCGAGGCCGGGGTCCACCTTTTCGGGCAGGAAGTGAACCCCGAGACCTTCGCCGTCTGCAAGTCGGACTTGTTCATGAAATCGGCCGACGGCCTGGACGCCGAGAATATCGCCTTCGGGAGCACGCTCTCAAACGACCGCCACGCCGGCAGAATGTTTGATTACCTGATCGCTAATCCCCCCTACGGAAAGGACTGGAAGCGTGACGAAGAAGCCGTAGCTTCCGAGCACGAGCGCGGGCCGGCGGGCCGCTTCGGCCCCGGCCTGCCCCGTATCAGCGACGGACAACTCCTCTTCCTGCTCCATATGATCGCCCACATGAAAGAACCAAAAGAGGGCGGCTCGCGCGTGGCTATCATCATGAACGGCTCTCCCCTCTTCACGGGCGACGCCGGGAGTGGTGAGAGCGAAAGCCGGCGCTTTGCCCTTGAGAACGAATTGATGCGACTTCCTTCTGGGTGCCGATGCGGAAGAGCCTCGGCGACAAGCGACGCGAGATCCCCCCGGATAAGGCCGAAGAAATCATCAGGCTTCTCGGCGCCTTTGAGGAGGGCGAGTTCGTCAATATCTACCCGACGACGCATTTCGGGTTTCGTAAGGTCACGGTCGAACAGCCGCTCCGCCTCAATTTCATGGCGAGTCCGGAGCGGATCGCCCGGCTCGAGGACGTACGGGCTTTCCAGAATCTGGCCCAATCAAAGAAGAAAGGCGCGGCCGCGGCCAAAGAACGAGCCGAAGGGCGGGCTTTTCAGGAGGCAATCAGAAGCCTTCCGCGGACGCTCCCGGGCACGCTTTTCAAAGACAGGGAAGATTTTCTTAGCGTCCTCGGGGCCGCATCCAAGAAAGCCGAGCTCAAACTCCCGGCGCCGATTATCAAGGTGGTTCTCGCAGCTCTGTCGGAGCGGGACGAGACCGCCGCTGTCTGCCGCGACAAAGACGGCAATCCGGAGCCTGACCCCGAGCTCCGCGATACCGAAAGCGTTCCGTTGGTGAACGGCCCCGATCCGGCCGACGCCCAGGACGTCCCGGCCAGCGTCCGGGCATTTTTCGAGCGTGAGGTCAAGCCCCATGTCCCCGACGCCTGGATCGATACATCTCGGCGTGACCCTAGGGACGGTTCGGTCGGCCTCATCGGCTACGAAATCAACTTCAACCGCTATTTCTACAAATACGTCCCGCCCCGCCCGCTCGAGGAGATCGAGGCGGATCTTAGTGTTATTGAAAAGGATATTACGCGAATGCTCGCGGAGATTACGGGACAAAAAGGTGGATAGGATGAAGCACCAGAACGATATTTATTGCGAAAACCTTCCGACGATCAACCGCAACATCCTCGTAGCCGAACCAACGGAGGTTTTTTTGGAATGGGCGAGGAAATACCCTGATGAAGACGCGGCGTTAACGCTGAAAGAATTAATTGCGGACACAACAGCCTATTTGATTCCCGAGCAAGAAGCCGACGCCGAGGCCTGGCTTAGGCGAAACTTCAGGACGATTTTCGAGATTGAGCTTGACGGCTGGTGCACGGCCCCCTCTCTCTGGCCGGTTGATCGCTCATATAAGGCATTCAAGAAGTATTTTTGCGTTCGTTTCTGTTCGTCCGTGATAGATTTGGCGAAGGGCGCAATCGAGAGGGAATACATATAGCATGAGCGAAGAGAAGTTTTTGTCCGAGACCAAACGCCGACGGTTGCTCCCCTACCCAAAATATAAGTATTCCGGCGTCAAGTGGCTGGGAAAAATCCCAGCGCATTGGGATGTAACCCGAACTAAAGAGCAGTTTTGCATTATAAACGGCTCGACGCCGAGCAGTTCGGAACCATCATTTTGGGACGGAGATATTGTATGGGTAACGCCTGATGATCTCGGGGAACTACACGAATCGAGACTAGGGGATTCAAGTAGAATAATTACCGAAGAAGGTTATAAGAGTTGCGGGACAAGCATAGTGCCCAAAGGATCAATAGTTGTGTCTACGCGGGCACCAATCGGATACGTGGCAATAGCTACAGCCAACCTCTGTACAAATCAGGGGTGTAAATCACTGGTTCCTAAAAGGCTCCTCAATAATGGATTCTTTTATTATCAGATAAGTTCGGCAAAATGCGAACTGGAATCGAGGGGGCAAGGTAGTACATTTAATGAGCTCTCGAAAGATAAACTCGGACGGATAATTCTTGCCAGACCTCCAGAACCAGAGCAACACACTATAGCATCCTTCCTCGACCGCGAGACGGCAAAAATTGATGCCCTCATTCAGAAAAAAGAGCGGCTGATCGAACTGCTTCAGGAAAAGCGCACGGCCCTCATCACCCAGGCCGTCACCAAAGGCCTCGACCCAAGCGTGTTTATGAAAGACTCCGGGGTCGAGTGGATTGAACGCATTCCGGGCAGTTGGAAAGTTTATCCTCTCTTTACTGTCGCTCGAGAAAAAGAGAAAAGGAATATTGGAAACCAAGTGCAGAATGTGCTGTCTCTAAGCTATGGAAAAATAATTAATAAAGATGTCGATGACAACTTCGGTTTATTGCCTGAATCATTTGAGACCTATCAGATTGTTAACGAGGGCAATATTATGCTGAGGCTAACCGACCTGCAAAATGATAAAAGAAGCTTAAGAGTAGGATTGGTAAGAAATCAAGGCATTATCACTTCAGCATATATCTGTCTTGATTTTTTTCGTAATATTGATCCTCCTTATGCTTTTTATCTCCTATACGCCTACGACATTACCAAAGTATTTTATAGTCTGGGCGGTGGTGTCAGGCAGACGATGAAATTCGAAGACCTTAAATGGCTGCCCATTCTAGTACCATCCGCTGCCCAGCAACACGCCATTGCGTCCTACCTCGACCGCGAGACGGCGAAGATTGACTCGCTTGTGGCGAAGATTCACGAGGCCATCGACCGCCTCAAAGAATACCGCAACACCCTTATTTCCGCCGCGGTCACCGGCAGGATCGACGTGCGAGAAGCTCAATAATAGCGGACAATTCGTTCGCGTGTTGCCAGTGACGGACACTCTTATACACAACTGGAGGTCTTTCTGTCCGGACCCGTTATTAAAGGACAAGCCGTTATCTTTTAATAAGAACTGCGACAACGAAAATATCTTTATTAAAAAGAGCTTTCCGGCTTGAAATACCTCTTAACAGTTGTTACAATTAATCGACACTTATCAATAAGTGCCGACCTTTAGTACCGTGGGCGGCTAGCTATGACTCAAGAGGATAAGATTCTGGAACTCCTGAAAGGGAGCGCTTTTCTCCGTTCACGCGACCTGAAGAAGCACGGCCTATTCCGGACAGCCCTCATGCGTCTGGTCCAGAAAGGGAAGGTTATTCGGATAGAGCGTGGCCTCTACATGAGACCCGGAGGCACGGAAACGGAACATATCAGCCTCCTGGAGGTCGCGAAAAAGGTCCCCGGTGGAGTGATTTGCCTCCTATCGGCCCTATCCTTTCATGTCATCGGGACCCAGAATCCTCATCAGGTATGGATCGCGATCGACAGGAAATCCGCGAAACCTAGAGTCAGCAACACGCGCGTGAGAATCGTTCGGTTTTCGGCTGCGTCTCTTCATTATGGCGTGGAGAAACATACCATCCTGGGAATTACCCTCAAAGTTACCGACCCGGCAAAAACGGTGGCCGACTGTTTCAAATACCGGAATAAAGTCGGCCTTGACGTGGCTATCGAAGCGCTGCGAGAGGGGCTTCGCGACCGGCGATTCACAGCAGATGAGTTTTACCGCGCGGCCCTAGTTTGCCGGGTCTGGAACGTCGTCAAGCCCTATGCTGAGGCCATGGTGTGAAGCACGATATCACGAATCTCGCCGCTTCCGTCAATCAACGCCTGCTGAATCTCCGGGATTCACGGAAAGAGGATTTTCAGATCGTTCTCAATCGCTTCGGGCTTGAGCGATTTCTTTATAGAATATCAAGAAGTCCGTTCGTCGATCAGCTGATTCTCAAGGGAGCCTTTTCTTTCGAGCTCTGGGGAAAAGATCTTTATAGGCCGACCCGCGACGCGGATTTTCTCGGCCTTCTTGGGTCGTCCGCCGAGGAAATTCGACGCGTTTTTGCTCTGATATGTGAGCAGAATGTCGAACCCGACGGGCTCATTTTTGATCCGGAGTCCGTGTCGGTGGCGGTTATAAGAGAGCAGAATATGTTCGGCGGCCTCCGCGTCCGTCTAACGGCCTCCCTGCAGAGAATTCGGATCCACCTCCAATTCGATGTCTGTGTCGGGGAACGGATAAAGCCGAAGCCTAAGACAGCAGAATTCCCAACGATTCTGCCGTTTCCCGCCCCACGTATCTTAATTTATCCGAAGGAATTGACAATCGCTGATAAATTCCATGCCATGTGCAAATTGGGGATACTGAACAGCCGGGTCAAAGACTATTATGATCTTTACCAGCTTTCTCGCCATTTCCCTTTCATGGGAATCGCGCTGAAAAATGGGATTAGCGTGGTATTCAAACAGGAAAAATCAATTATTCCTTCGGGAGTTCCGGAGGCTCTGACCGACACCTTCGGTCAAATACGCGAGAAACGAACCCTCTGGAAACGATTCTTGGTCAGAATCGAAAAAGGATCCCTCGATTTAGAATTCAATCAAGTGATTGAGTCCATAAGAGAATTCATCCTTCCGCCGGCTAAATCTGCCGCGGAGAAGAAACGGTTTGATCTCTATTGGCCCCCCGGCGGGCCGTGGCGACCTCAGGAGAAAAACCATGACGGTTGAAGTCTCCGAATTAAGCTTCGAAAAGACGATCGAGTGCGGGCTGTTGCGCCATGGGCCGGACGCCTGCGCCGGGGAGGCCGCCGGAGTCGCTGAGGAGACTGCGCCCTACGGCGAATTCCCGCCCGGCGGCTACCGCAAGCGTCCGCCCGAAGAGTATGACCCGTCGCTCTGCCTCCTTCCGCGCGACGTCATCGATTTCGTCCTGGCCACCCAGCCCAGGGAATGGGAAAAGCTCAAACAACACTATGGGGCCGCGCTCAAGGGGCAATTTCTTAAGCGGCTATCGCGCGAAATCGAGCGGCGCGGTACGCTCGACGTCCTCCGCAACGGATTCAAGGACTCCGGCTGTAAGTTCCAGATGGCCTTCTTCCGTCCGTCGAGCAGGCTGAACGAAGCTCTCCAGCGGCTCCACGCGGCGAACCTCTTCGCCGTCGTCCGCCAGCTCCGCTATAGCGAAAAATCCCCCCAAAGCCTCGACCTGGCGCTTTTCCTGAACGGCATTCCGGTCTTTACGGCTGAGATCAAAAACCCGCTCACAGGACAGACGGTCGAAGACGCCATGCGTCAGTACAAGGCCGACCGTGCCCCGCGCGAGCCGCTATTTGCCTATGGGCGGTGCCTGGCTCATTTCGCCGTTGACCCGGACCTCGTCTACGTGACGACTCAACTCGTCGAACCGAGGACGCGCTTCCTGCCTTTCAACCAGGGAAAATTCGGCGGCGCGGGAAATCCCCCCGTCCCGCCGACGCAGAAGGGTTACCCGACGACTTATCTCTAGGAGAAAATCTGGGCCCGCGACAGCGTCCTCGACCTCGTCCGCCAGTTCATCCACGAGATCGAGGAGGAGGACGAGCGGGGTCGAAAAACCGGCAGGCGGACGCTCATTTTCCCCCGGTATCAACAGCTCGACGCCGTGCGCCGCCTCGTCGCCCATGTCCGGCAGAACGGGGCCGGCCAGCGCTATCTCGTCCAGCATTCGGCCGGAAGCGGCAAGAGCTTCACCATCGCTTGGCTCGCCCACCGGCTTGCGACTCTCCATGACCTTCAGGATAAACGCGTTTTCGATTCGATCGTCGTCGTCACCGACCGCCGCATCCTCGACGTCCTGGACAACTGCACGACTTACAAGGCCTACTGGCGCCTCCTCAAGAAAATCGAGGATGACCCCCGTTACGACAAGAGCAAGGCCCAATACCTGCTCAAGTCGTTCGTCGAGCTCCACCCGCACGCCATCGGAGAGAAGGTGCGGATCATGGTCGAGCACTTCGCCGCCCAGGTCTCGAATGAGATCGGCGGCAAGGCCAAGGTCATGATCGTGACCCGGTCGCGCCTGCACGCCGTCCGTTTCAAGCTGGCTTTGGCCCGCTACCTTCAGGAGAAAGGCCTTCCCTTTAAAGCCCTGGTCGCCTTCTCCGGGACGGTCGCAGACAGCGGCCAATCTTACACGGAATCGGGGATGAACGGCTTCTCGGAGAAGCAGACGGCTAAAGTCTTTGAGCGGTCCGAATACCGGTTCCTCGTCTGCGCCAACAAGTTCCAGACCGGGTTCGACCAGCCTCTCCTCCATACGATGTACGTGGACAAAAAGCTCGGCGGAGTGAACGCAGTCCAGACGCTGTCGCGGCTCAACCGGATCTATCCGGATAAGCGGGGAACCATGGTTCTCGATTTCGCCAACGAGGCCGACGCCATCCGGGCCGCGTTCGAGCCATATTATGAGACAACGCTCTTGTCGGAAGCGACCGACCCGAATCTGCTCTACGAAATCCAGATCCGGCTCCAGGGCTTCCCGGTCTTCACCGAAGCGGACGTCGAGCGGTTTGCCAAGGTCTATTTCGATAAAAAAGCGACCCAAGAGCAGATCTATGCCGTCCTGGCCCCGGTGACGACACAATTCGCGGCACTTCCGGCCGACGAACAGCACGATTTTCGCGTCCAGTTGACCGATTACGTCCGTCTCTATGCCTTCCTGGCCCAGGTCTTGACCTTCGCCGATACTGAACTCGAAAAGCTCTATGTCTTTGCCCGGCATCTGCGGCGCCTGATCCCCGGCGACCCGGACACCCTGCCGCGCGAGGTCCAACAGAATATCGACATGGAATCGTACCGCATCCGGCAGACTGGGAGCGGCAAGATCACGCCCGAGCGGAAGGGCGGCCAGCTTGCGCCTGTCATGACAAAAGATCAGCGCGGCGGACAGGAGGAGCTACTCGAGCCGCTCTCCCAGATCATCGCCGAGCTCAATGAGCGGTTCGGACTGAACCTCGGCCCGGAGCACAAGCTGACTCTCGGGCAAATCCTGCAGAAGCTCAACGAGGACGCAACCCTCGACGCGAGCGCCAGGGTCAACACGCGCGAAAACATCCGCCTGACGTTCGACCATAAGGTCGAGGACGCGATCCAGGAGATCGTGGACTCGAACTTCGACCTGTACAAACGGATCACCGACGACCGAGCCTTCGGGGCGGCTTTGCGCGACTTCCTTTTCGACCATTACCTGCGGGCCCACAGGCAGGCCGAGGAGCTGGTCAAGCAGGGAGAGGCGAAGACCTTGGAGTTCAAGTCGACCCTGCGCTGGAACCTCCGGGAAGACAAGAAAGACGATAAGCTCATCACCCACTCCGTGCTGATAACGATCGCCGCGTTCCTCAACACGGACGGCGGGGACCTCCTGATTGGAGTGGCCGACGACGGCACGGTGACGGGCATCGAGCCGGACCGGTTCGAAAACGACGACGCATTCATGAGGCATCTGGCCCAAGCGGTCCGGAACGGCCTCGGAGACCGGGCCGGCACGTGCATCGACCCGAAAACTCAGATCGTCCAGGGGAAAACGGTTTGTCTCGTGAGCTGTCAGCGAAGCCCAGAGCCGGTCTTCCTGAAATGGAAAGGAACCGAGGAGGCTGGGGACGGAGAATTCTACGTGAGGAGCGGTCCGGGAAGCGTAAAGCTCAATCCCGAGAGCGCCACGAAATATATCGAGACCCGGTTTCGTAAGTGAATATGGAACATCAAAGCCTGAAAACTAAGCATCCGTCCCATGACCTGAGGGAAAGCGGAAAAAGCCTGAGAATCGCCCTGGTGATCACTGCGGCCATGATGCTCGTCGAGGTGGCTGGGGGATTCCTGATCGGAAGCCTGGCCCTGCTGCCCGATGCCGGCCACATGCTCACGGACGCCGCGGCCCTCGGCCTGAGCCTTTTTGCCTTCTGGCTATCGTCGCGTCCCAAGACAATCCGCAGGATCATTGTAGGAAATTGCTTTTCGAGTGGCGTGGTGAAAAGCCGCTCCCGGGGATTCCCTGCTGACTATAATCCCAGCTTGGGCACGAAAACGGGAGCACCGTCGGCAAAGATGATGTCCTTGCCCGCCAGGTCGGAATATTCCCCCTTCTGGCCGAACCCCGAGAAGCGGCCGTCGCTCCCGGCGCTGGCGATCCGGTAGGTGTTGTTCTTGGGGTCGATCTGAACGATGAACTTATTCCCCCAGGCATCCGTCTCCACAAGCTTCGGCAAATAATCCGGGACGAGAACGGCCAAAGATCCGGGCAGCTTGTCCTTCACGATCCTGAACGATTCGACGGCAAGAACGATCTCCCGGAGACGCTGCAGGGTTTCTTCGTACTTGGCCACGAGGTCGGGAGGTTGAGATCCGGCCCGGAGTTTATTCAAGTCATCCTGAGCCAGAGTCGCCTGGACACTGCCCGGCGCCTCGGCGATGATCTTGTTCAACAGCTTTTCCCCGTCGCCCCGGGCTCCCGACTTGACCAGGCCGCGGGCCTTGGTCAACATCAGGGCCCAGGAGGATGGATCAAGCCCGAGATATTTTTCCGCGTAATACAGCGCCAGGCCCCAATCTTCGGCCTTCGTCGCGATCATAGCCAGCTTGTCGTAGGCTTCTTTTTTCTGGGAATCCGCAACCTGGTACTTGGCCAGGTAGGTTTCCAGGGCGTCCCGGGCTCCGGCCCGGTCGTTCTTCAAGAGAAGATAGCTGTGGATATTCCAGTGCGCTATTTGGGCGGACGGCACGTCAGGGGCTTGGTGCAGGATTTCGTAGCAAAGGG
>Ga0299915_10000746_pt1 | contig 24297 bp, 21 predicted proteins | sample RVTome_13_FD_200263 | JGI IMG/M metagenome (GOLD analysis project Ga0299915, IMG submission 200263) | Soil microbial communities from uranium-contaminated site in the Upper Colorado River Basin, Wyoming, United States - RVT92D227 (version 2) ... | reverse complement strand
GGCTGTCGTATGGCGCCCCTGGCGTTAGTTCTGGGGCGTGGTCTTGCGCGGACGGCAAGAGGTCTGGCGGTTCCACCAAAAATCCACGTTAGCCTCGCGTCACTGACATACGCCGTTGCACGTCGTGCCCGCCGGGCAGACGAGCACGCCGGAGGTGAACAGCGACGCCGTGCACGCCGTGCCGGGCGCGACGGTGCCCTTGACGTTGAGCGTGAACGCGCCGTTGTTGCCCGTGCTGAAGCTATCGACGTTGATCGCGTAGCTCCCAGCGGGCACGCCGATGAGCGTCAAGACCGACCGGAAATCGCTGCCGGGTGCCGAGTCGTCGTCGCAGCCGAGCTCGACTCCGCAGTTGGCGTCCTTGAGCGACAGCACGGTGTCGGTGATCGTCGAGCCCAGCGTGTCGATGACGAGCGACGCCACGGGCACCGGCAACAGGAGCGCGTAGGTCGCGTCGTTGCCCGTCGTTGACTGACAGCTCTGATCGAAGTTGTCGACCGCCGGCGTCGCGAGCGTACCGGCCGTCGCGGGCGTCGCGATCACCCCCTTGAAATCGACGTCCGCGGCGCAGAACACCTCCGTGGTCCCGCCGGCCGCGATGCACCCGAAGTCGGTCGGAAAGTCGGTGAAGGTATCGCTGTCGTCGTCGGCGAGGTTCGAGCACGCGGGGCACGCCGCACCGGGACACACGGTGGTCTCGGTGTTATCGGTCAGGCTCGAGCACCCCGGATCGTTCGGGAAATCGATCGGGCCGTCGCCATTGTTATCGATCCCGTCGGAGCACTCCGAGCGGCACGTGCGCGCGCCGGCGGGTCCGTCGCACGTGAGCCCCGCAGAGCACGCGATCGCGCCCGACGCGAACAACGCGCTCTCGCAGCTGCCGCCGGGCGCGACGATTCCCGAGGTGTTCAACGTGAACGTGCCCTCGCCGTCGGCGAAGAAGCCGTCGACGATCAGGAAGTAGCGACCCGCCGGGAGGCCGGTCGTCGTCATCGCGGTCGGATCGCGGCACACGAGCTCGGCCGGACCACAGCTCGCGGGCAGCAGCACGTGCACGCTGTCGTAGCTTGTGGTCAGGTTCAGCGTGAGGCTCTGCATCGCGGGCAGGTCGAGCTGGAGCGCGACGTCGGGTCCGCTGGCTCCAGACGAGGTCGCGCACGACGGCTCGAAGTCGTTGGTCTGCCCGACCGTGGTGCCCGGGGTCGCGGGCAGCGTCACGACGGCGATCGCCTCGGCCTGCAGGCACGACTCGCTCGCGCCGGAGGCCGCGACGCAGCTCGTGTCGAGCGGGAAGTCCGTCTGACCATCGCCGTCGTTGTCGGCTCCGTCGGCGCACGCGGGGCATGTCGCCCCGGGACACACCGTGTTCTCGTCGTTATCCGCCGGCGACTGGCAGCCCGGATCGTTGGGGAAGTCGAACGTGCCGTTGCCGTTGTTGTCGATCCCGTCGCTGCATTGCGTACGACAGGTCCGCGCGCCGACGGTGCCATCGCAGACAAAGCCGGTGGCGCAGGTGAACACACCCGACACGAACAGCGGGCTCTCGCAGCTACCGCCCGGTGCGATCGTCCCCGAGACGTTGAGGTTGTACGTGCCGAGCTCGAGCTCGTCGAAGCCGTCGACCGCGATGACGTAGGTCCCGGCGGCGACGTCGACCAGGTCGAGCAGCGACGACAGCGGTGACACGCCGCCATCGTCGTCACAGGCAAGGCTCGGCTCGGCGCAGGTCGCCGGGAGCAGCGAGAGCAGCGTGTCGACCATGCTGTCCTCGGTGTCGATCGTCAAGGTCGCCATCGCGGGCACGGTCAGCGTGTGGAGCACGTCGAGCCCGCCGCCGGCGAACCCGCACGACGGCTCGTGGTCGTCGTGCGCGCCGACGAGCGTGCCCATCGTCGCCGCGGTCGTGATCGCCGAGATCGGATCCTGCTCGGCGTTGCACGCCTCGCTCGTGCCCGCCGCGGCGTTGCACGACGTGTCGAGCGGGAAGTCGATCAGGGTATCGCCATCATCGTCGAGGCCGTTCGCGCATTGCGGGCAGTTCGGGCCGCTCGGGCAGTCATCGTCCTCGGTGTCATCGGCCGGGCTCACGCAGCCCGGATCGTTCGGGAAGTCGATCTTCGTGTCCGCGTCGTCGTCGAGCCCGTCGCTGCACACCGGCTTCGAGCACACCATCTGCGAACCGCCGACCGGGATCCGGCACACGAGCCCCGGGCCGCACTCGCTCGACATCGCGCACGCCGAGCCTTCCCCCGCGAACTTCTCGACGGTGAGCGTGTACGCCCCGAGCGCCGACGTGTCGTGGCCCTCGACGATGATGTAGTACACGCCCGTCGGCAACGAGACCGTGACCTTCGAGGTGGTCCGCGTCGCGTCGAGATCATCGCTGCACGTGATGTGTGACGCCGGGGTCGCGCACGCCGCGCTCCGGATGTCGATCACGGTGTCGACGGCGGTCGTCGGGTGATCGGTCGACGCGACCACGACGGCGGGGCTCGTCAACACCATCACGTACGCGATCCCCGGCGAACCGCCGCCGCCGCCACACGGGGTGATGAGGTTCGACGTGCTCGTGCCGTCGAGGGTTCCGGAGTCCATGCCGCTCGGCGGAAGCTGCTTGATCGTCAACCCCGCGCCGCACGCGACCGGATTATCGACGAACTCGATCGCATCGCCCGCGGACTCGCAGCCCGGATCCGCGGGATAATCGACGCTGCCGTTGCCGTCGTCGTCGCGCCCGTTCCCGCACTGGGGACAGTTCGCGCCATCCGGGCAATCGTCGGTCTCGTCGTCCTCCTGCGGCAGCAAACAACCCGGGTCGTTCGGGAAGTCGTTCAGCCCGTCACCGTCGTTGTCGCGGCGGTCGCTGCACTGCGGCTTCGCCGGGCTGTCCTCGGTCTCGTCGGACGGATCGTCGCAGCCGAGATCGTCGGGGAAGTCGGTGGTGCCATCGTCGTCGTTGTCGACCCCGTCCGAGCACGGAGGTCCGACCGGCTGCTCGTCGGCTCCAGGCCGGTTGTCACCACAGCCGAACACGAACGCGAGGGCCGCGAGACCCGAGATACCAACCTGAGCGGACGGGCGCATGAGACCTCCGAAGAAGCCGCACGCTATCACCCGCGCTACAGACCAAGCCAGGCCGGCACGCCGATCGCGCGCTCTCCACCGAGGATCAGGAACGCGAGCACCACGTCGACGAGCGTGAGGACGATCCCGAAGCGCAGGAACCGCCAGAACCCGATCTCGCCGCGCGGGCCGGCACCCTCCATGACGATGATGTTCGCCACGCTACCGAACAAGGTGAGGTTGCCGGCGAGCGTCGACGCGACGGCGAGCATGACGTAGCCCCAGGTCGGATCGGGCATCGCCGGTACCCAGGCGACCGCCACCAGCACGAGCGGGACGTTGGAGACGACGTTCGAGACGATCACCACGAGCAAGATGAACGCGACATCGCCCGCGAGATCGCCGCGGCCGATCACGGGCGCAACCCAGGCGAACGCGCGATCGAGGACGCCGGCGTGGGCGATGCCCGCGACCACCACGAGCAAGCCCGCGAAGAACACGAGCAGGCTCCAGTCGACGTGCGCGAACACCTGCTTCGGCGGCGTGCGGGCCACGAGCATGAGGCCGGCCGCCGCAGCCATGGCCGCGCCGTCGAGCGGGATGCCGGAGACCGCGAGCCCGACGAACACGGCGAGGGCCGCGAGCGCCTTCGCCGCGAGCACGCGATCGACCGCGGGCCTGGGAATGTCGCGGGCCGCGAGCGGACCGCCGGGCAGCTCGTCGCCGAACAGCCACGCGATCAACATCGCGTTCACCGCGAGGCACGCGACCCCGACGGGCAACGTCAACACGAAGTACTGCGCGAAGCCGATCGTCTCGTGCGCCCTCGCGCCGATGATCATGTTCTGCGGGTTGCCACTGAAGCTGACGACGCCCCCGACGTTGGCCGCCGAGGCCAGCGCGAGCAGGTAGGGTAGCGCCGGGAGCCGTGCCTCGACGATGACGGCCACGACGAGCGGCGTCAGCAACACGCACACCGTGTCGTTGAGCAGCAGCGCGGACAGCGCACCGACGACGAACGTGAGGCCGAACAGCAACGAGCGCGCGGACCGCGCACGCGTGAGCACGAGGTAGGCCGTGAGCCGGAAGAACCGCGCCTCCTGGAGATACGCGGCGATCACGAGCACGCCGAACAACAGGACGATGATGTGGAGGTCGATCGCCTCGAGCGCGAGGTCCATCGGCAGGCCGCCGACGACGACCATCGCGACGGCGCCGACGATCGCTCCGGCCGGGCGATCGAGGCCGATCCAGTGCAGCTGCCGGCTCGCGATCACCAGGTACGTCAGGCTGAAGACGACGAGTGCCCCGACCACTGCGACACCTACGATACGCCCGGTCCACCGAAGTTAGTGGCTGCGAGCCAAGAGCTTAGATCTCCTGGTCTCGCACCGCGTTGCGAGCGTGATGTCCCGTCGATTTTGGTTCATCACGGTGTCGATCCTCGCGCACGTCGGCTTCGGAATCGCGGTGTTTGCGTCGGGGGTCTGGCACATCGACCGCCTCGACCCCGATCGGCGCGCGATCTCGGTGGTCGCGGCGCTCGGCCCACCCCCCTCGGCGGCGGGCGGCTCGCCGCAGCTTCCGGAGGTCAAGCTGCAGCCGAAGGACAAGCCCAAGGTGATCACCAAGGACCTGACCCAGCTGGTCAAGCTGCCCGAGCCCGACGCCAAGCCGGCGATCGTGACCGGACGCACCGGCGACGGCTCGGGGTCGGGCTCGAACGTCGGGTCCGGCAGCGACGGCGACATCGGCACGTGCGTCGTCGGTTGCGGCAGCGGATCCGATACCGAGAAGCCGGTCATCGCGAAGCAAGATCCGCCGAAACCGGAAGGGCCGATCACCATCCCGCCGAACGTGCTCACGATGATGCGGACCAGCGGCTCCACGCAGATCCATCCGCCCGAGGTCACGAAGACCGCGATGCTGCGCGACGGCCGGGATCGCTCGGTCGGCATCGTCAAGGTCTGCGTCTCGGAGACCGGCGCGGTCAGCGACGTCTCGATGATCACGTCGACCAAATATGCAGCGTTTGACGAGCGCCTGATCTCGGGCATCAAGGGCTGGACCTATCGCCCGTACGCCGCGAAGGGCCGCAACGTGAAGGTCTGCGGCACGGTGACGTTCATCTACTCGATCAAGTGATTTCCCGCGGCGCCGACTGAGCTATCCTCGCGTCGCCGTGTCTGTCCCCGCGATCGAAGTACGAGATCTGCGCAAGACCTATCGGACCCCGTTCGCCCGCAAGAAGGTCGAAGCGCTGCGCGGCGTGACGTTCACCGTCGAGACCGGCCACATCTTTGGCTTCGTCGGGCCAAACGGTGCCGGCAAGACCACGACGATCCGGACCTTGATGGGCCTGATCAAGCCCTCGGGCGGCGCCGCGTCGCTGCTCGGACATCCGATCCCCAGTCGGGCCGCCCGCGCGAAGGTCGGCTTCTTGCCGGAAGCTCCGTACTTCTACGACTACCTCACCGTCCCCGAGCTCCTCGATCTCGCCGGCCGGCTGTTCGGCGTCCCGCGGGCCGTGCGCCTGAAGCGCGCCGACGCGTTGATCGAACGGGTCGGCCTCGGGCGCGCCCGCAACCAGAGCCTCAAGAAGTTCAGCAAGGGCATGCTCCAGCGCGCCGGGCTCGCGCAGGCCTTGATGAACGACCCCGAGCTGGTCGTGCTCGACGAGCCGATGAGCGGGCTCGATCCGATCGGCCGCAAGGAGGTCCGCGATCTGATCCTCGAGCTGCGCGACCAGGGCAAGACGGTGTTCTTCTCGACGCACATCCTCTCCGACGTCGAGGCGATCACCGATCGCGTCGCGATCATCGCGCGCGGGCAGCTCCAGGCACACGGCACCCCGGCCGAGCTCGTCGCGAAGACGATCCAGGGCGTGGAGTTGATGGTGCGGCTGGCCGCCGACGTCGATCCCGGCGAGCTCGTCACGGGTGCCGACAAGGTCCGGCGAATCGGCGACGAGCTGTCGCTGATGCTGCCCGCCAGCGCCGATGTCGACGCGTGGCTCCAGCGCGCGCACGCCGCGGGTGCGAAGGTCATCTCGGTGTCACCGCGTCACGAGACGCTCGAGGATCTGTTCATGCGCGAGATCGCGAGTGCCGATTCCTCGCCGGCTGCGATGGAGGGGCGAACGTGATCGGGCGGATCTGGGCGATCGCGCTCAACACGTTTCGCGAGGCCGTGCGGATCCGCGTGCTCTACGGGATCATCGTGCTCGTCGTCGGCGCGAACCTCCTGACGATCGTCCTCGGCCAGATGGCCGCGACCGACGGAGCCCGGGTCACGCGCGACGTCGGGCTCGCCGGCATCTCGCTGTTCGGTTCACTGACCGCGATCTTGCTCGGCGTGTTCCTCTTGTATACCGAGGTCCAGCGCCGCACGATCCACTCGATCATCTCGAAGCCGATCGAGCGCTGGGAGTTCGTCGTCGGCAAGTACGCCGGGATGGCGCTCGTGCTCAGCGTGCTCGTCGGAGTGTTCACCGTCGCGATGCTCGGGATGCTGCTGCTGCAAGGCGTCGGCATCTCCGAGGCGATCCTGAAGGCCGTGGTGCTGTCGTGGTTCGAGGTGATGATCGTCGCGGCGATCGCGATCTTCTTCTCGTCGTTCTCGACCCCGTTCCTGTCGGGAATCTTCGCGCTCGCGCTGTGGGTCATCGGCCGCGTCACGCCCGACATCGAGGCGGCGACCCGCGCCAGCTCGCCGGTGATCCAGTGGACCACGAAGATCACGCTCTACATCATCCCTGACCTCCACCTGTTCTCGGTCTCCGGCAGCAGCGTCGACGGGGTCAGCGTGAGCGTCCACGGTGACTTCGTATCGTGGGGCTATGTCGGGCTGTCGGCGTTGCACGGCCTCGGCTGGATCGCCGGCCTGCTCGCACTGGCGGCCGTGCTGTTCCATCGCAGGGACTTCGCGTGAAGCGGCAACTGACCGTCGTTGTCCGGACCGGACTCTCCCGCCTGGCCGGGCGGCCTCGCGAGACGTTGGTCATCGCGGCGATCGTGCTCGCGGGGCTCGGCGCGCTCGGGATCCGGGTGGTGCTCGAGGGACGATCCGCGCTCGCCGACGGCGACGAGGCCCTCGCGAACAAGCGTCCGGGTGACGCGATCTCGGGGTGGGAGGCCGCCGCGCGCTGGTACTTGCCCGGCGCGCCACACGTCGACGAGGCCTACGACCGGCTGCTCGAGTTCGCGCGCACGCACAAGAGCCTGACCGCGTGGCGCGCGGTGCGCAGCGCGGCGCGCGCGACCCGCAGCCTGTGGACCCCGCACGCTGCGCACCTGGCCGAGGCGAACGCCGCGATCGCCGGGCTGTCGGCGGATGATCCCGACGCCGCGCGCGCCAGCAGCAACGACCGCCCCACGCGCCTCGCCTGGCACCAGGATCGCCTCGCCGACGATCCGCGACCGAGCCCCGGCGCGGCCGCGCTCGCGATTGCGGGGATCTTGTGCTGGCTCGTGGGGATCGGGGTGCTGGTGCGTCGAGGCGTGGATGCCAGGGGCCGGCTCGCCCGGAGGCCGGTCCTCGTCGGGCTGGCGATCACTGTCATGGGTGTCGTGGGCTGGGCCGCCGGCCTTTACAGCGCGTGAGCCTGCGGTACTTTCCGAGCGAGGCACTCATGGGCAAGAACCTAGGCGGCGCGATCATCGATCTGCTCGACTCGGAGCGCGTGGAGCTGCGCACGGCGGCGGCCACGGTCCTGGCTGCCGTCGGCAAGGGTGACAAGGCCGTCGAAGCTGCGCTCACCTCCCGGCTCGAGGACGCCGACGGTGTCGTGCGGCGGATCGCGCTCGAGGGCCTCTCCGACATGGGCGTCGGTGGAATCGCGACGAAGCTCGTGCCGCTGCTGCGCGGGGACGACGAGATCCTCGCCGAGCGCGCCGCGCAGGTGCTCGCCCAGCAAGGCGCCGCGGCCGAGAGCACGCTGCGCAAGGAAGTCAGCGTTGGTTCGATCGCCGCCCGGCGGGTGATGGCGCAGCTGCTGCTCCGCCGCGGCACGCAACCCGCGATCGAAGCGGTGCTCGACCAGCTCCCCGACGACGAGTTCGGCGAGCAGGCGCTGCAGCTCGTGCGTGCCGAGCTCGACCACGGCAACGAGAAGCTCGCGAACCTGATCGAGAAGACCGCGGTCGCGCGGGCGAGCGAGGCGAACAAGGAGCTCGCCAAGGCGTGGACCAAGGCGCAGAAGGCCGCCGAGGCTGCCACGAAGGACGCGAAGGCCACCGCGAAGAAGCAGCAGAAGCCCAACGGCAACGGCCACGCTGTCGATCCGCTCCGTGATCCCGAGGTCCAGCGCGGCGCGTCCGAGCTCGGCAGCCTGCTGCGACTGATCGGATACCTGGCGCGTCCGTCGACGCAGTCGCTGCTGCTCAAGTACGCCGATCCCGACGAGCCGCGGCCGATCCGCCTCGCCGCGATCGCCGGCCTGCGCCGCATCGTCGCGACCAGCGAGGCCAAGGGCACCGAGAAGGTCGTCGAGGCGCTGATCGAATACGCCGACAGCGATGACTTCGCGGTCGCGCAGTCCGCCGTCGATACCCTGCGCGGCGCGCGGATCCCCGAGGCGCTCGCGAAGACGTTCGCCGGCCTCGCGAAGTCGAAGAACGTCGCCGCGCAGAAGCTCGCCATGGAGCGCCTGCCCGCAGGCGGTGGCGCCTCGGCCGTCAAGGCGCTGATCGAGGCGCTCGGCGGCGACGATCCGACCTCGCGCGATGCGGCGGCCCGCGGGCTCTCGAAGGCCCCCGAGGCGGTGCTGCCGCTCACCCGCGCGCTGCTCGCCACCAAGGACGAGCAGGTCGCGCGGCGCTACGCCGGCGTGTTGCGCTCGCATCGCGGTCACGTCTCCAACCAGGCGATCGACGAGATCGTCGAGGCCGTGGGCGGTTACGTCGAGCTCCACAACAAGGGCAAGGCCACCGCGGATCAGATCGTGCTCGAGCGTGTCCTCGCCGAGCTCGTCGCGGACATCGCCCCGGCCAAGCACGTCGAGCTGTTGTTCGAGCGCGCCCGCCGGCTGCGCAAGGCCGGCAAGGCGGTCGAGGCCTTCGGCAGCTTGAAGTCGCTGCTGCGCTCGCGCGCCGACCTCGATGCCGCGATCGACGACGAGCAGCGCTTCTTCCTCGCGGTGCTCTCGCTCGAGGCCGTCGGGGAAGGAATCATCCGCACCACCCGCACCGACGACCCGGTCTTCGATCAGTTCGCCCGCCTCGCCGCGAAGGGCTATCCGGTCGCCAAGCAGCTCAACCGCGAGAAGGAGGTCTCCGACGAGGCGATCTACGCGCTCGGCTTCCGCCTGATCGAATCGGGCGACGGCTCGAACGAGGAGCTCGGTGCCGAGCTCCTGCAGGGCATCGTCGAGGAGCGGCCGCGCAGCAAGCTCGCGAAGGCCGCGAAGAACAAGCTCAAGCTCACGGGCCACGCGGACGACTAGAGTCCCATTCGCTCGTGCTCGCGGCGTCTCCGGATCAGCGTGAACCCGGTCACCACGAGCAAGACGGCAGCCCCACCCGACACGGTCAACGCGCTGCGTAGCTCGCTCGATGGCCAAACGTTGCCTCGGCTCCCTTGAGCGATCGTGCCGACGTCGAGTGAGAACCCGATGGTGAGCGTGACGAGCGCGAGCAGTACTCCGGTCGGCACGGTGGTCCCGTGCTCGAGCAAGCGGATCCACCACGACCGGCGATGGCTTCGATGTTCGGCAACGCAGGCGCGGCCGATCGCGATCGCGGCCGCGAGGCAGAGCGCGATCGCGATCGCGATGTCGCGGGACCTGTCCGTGAAGACACTCTTGGGCGAGATCATCCCAAAGCGGTAGTCGCGGTCCAAGAATAGGCTCCAGCGTTCCCCCCCGAGGACGAAGACGAGGACGCCGAACATGATCATGAATGACATCACGCCGGTGATTCCGAGCACGACGGCCCAGCCGTCCGCCCGCCGGATGAGGCGCTTTCCGAGATCGAGTGGCCCCGCGACTCGATCGCGATCGATCGACTGGTGCAGGCTGCGCTCGAACACTCGCTCGGCGATGCCGTTCGCGACGACGTGAGCGCCGAGCACGAGCACACCGACGAGTGTGCCGAGGAACACGATGCTGGGTTCGGTGAGCCAGTGCCACCACCGATCGCGCTCGCTGTAATCCAGGCCGCCGAACTTGAAGACGATCAGAAGCACCGCTGCACACACCATGGCGGTTGCGCCCGATGCTGCCCGTGCGATCCGATGCGCGAACACGCGTGACATGGACACCAGCACGAGCTCACCAGGAACATGCTCGCGAGACTCGTCGGGACGCGTGGGGAGATCGTCGCGGTTCAGACCGATCGATCGCGAGGTCTTGTCGACGGTCGGCAGTTGCCGTCGGTTGTCGTTCGCGAGCGCGGCGAGGTCGGTCGTGACGAGGTTGTCGAGCGTGCTCATGGGGAATCTCCAGAGATCAGGGAAGGCACGCCGGCGGTGCCGAGCTGCTTCTCGTAGAACACGCGTAGCCGTTCGCGGCCGCGTGCGAGGCGTGACTTGACGGCGGAGATCGAGACGCGATGGAGCGCGGCGATCTCGTCGACCTGCCAGCCCTCGATCTCGAACAGCACGATCGCCTCGCGCTGCACGGCCGGCAGCACGGCGAGCGCGGCGCGTGCGCGCTGGGTCGCGTCGGCCGCGTCGGGCGACCAGTCGCTCACGCGGTAGTCCCCGCTGATCTGTGCGCCGCCCGCCTCGCTCGCTTCGTCGACCTCACCGAACGGGATCAGGCGCCGCCAGAGCTCGCGGCGACAGCGATTGCGGTGCACCGAGATGACGACGCGATACAGCCAGGGCCGGAACGCGCCATCGTCGCGGAGGCCATCGAGCTTGGTGAACGCACGGAGCACCGATTCCTGGAACAGGTCGTCACCATCGGCACGCGAGCGGCACAGGCAGCGCGCGAACGCAACCGCCTTGTCGTGCACCGGCTCGATCAACCGTCGAAACCGCTCGTTGCGTGGCTCCATGATCGCGACCAGGACAGCCTAACCTGGTCGATTGGTCGCAACGTTCTTCAGATTTCGTGCAACTCCGCGAGCGGCCAGCTAGTACGCGGCGCGCCAGCAGACCTGGCCGCCGGCAAAGTCGGCCTGGATCTCTTCCCAGACCACTCCGGCGACATCGCCGGCAGCCGCACGACAGGCCGCGGTCGCGAGGATCTCGGTCGGTTTCGCCGCGTCCTCGCCGAGCTTGCTCGCGAGGTTGACCTCGTGGCCGAACACGTCCTCGTCCCCGATCTTGAGCACGCGGCCGTGCCCGAGGCCAACGCACAGGACGAGCTGCTCCTCGGGATCGCGCCCCGTGTTGAAGCTCCGACATGCGTGCTGCATCGCGACCGCACATCGGACGGCCAGCGCCGTGTTCTCGAACCCGATCAGCAAGCTGTCCGCCTCGACCTTCACGAGGGTGCCGTCGTGCTGTTCGACGAGGGGGAGCAGCAACCGCTTCTGTTCGAAGATCACCTGCAGGAAGTGAATGATCCCGAACTTCGCGACCTGGCGCGAGAAGCCCGCGAGGTCCGTGAACATGATCGTCCACTGTTCGCCGAACTGGCTCCAGATCCGTTCGTCGATCGCCGTGGTGTCCGAACCCGACACCGTGCGCTGCTCGACGAGCTTCCACAGCTCCACACTGCGCATGCCAGCGTGTTCACTCATCCGGCGAGGCTACAGCCGATACAGTCGCGCGGTCGAACCAAAGTCGCCGTCACGGCACGAGCTTGTAGCCGAGGCCGTAGACCGTGAGGATGTGGCGCGGGTTCTTCTGATCCTCTTCGAGCTTGCGGCGCAGCTTCACGATGAAGTTGTCGACGGTCCGGCTCGTCGGCGAGGCCTGGATGCCCCACACCTTCTCGAGCAGCTCGTCGCGTGACACCGTCTCCTCGGAGCGCTCGCGCAACAGCTTGAGTACCTCGAGCTCGTAGAACGTGAGGCGCTTGCTGACGCGGCCCTTGCTCATCGTGTGCTTGCGCGCGTTGATCGTCCACGTACCGATCGCGAACGTCTCGTCGGCGTGCGACGACATCCGCGTCTGGCGGCGGAAGATCGCGTTGATGCGCGCGATCAGCTCGGCCACCGAGAACGGCTTGGTGACGTAGTCGTCGGCACCGGCGTCGAGCCCGCGGATCTTGTCGCTCTCCTGCGCCTTCGCGGTGAGGATGATGATCGGCACGGTCTCGTCGCGCTGGCGGAGCGTCTCGCACACGCGATAGCCGTTGTCGTCGGGGAGCATCAGATCGAGCAGCACCGCGTCGGGTGCCCAGTCCATCGCCGCGGCGAGCCCTTCAGCACCGGTGCCCTTCGCCTGGACCTCGAAGCCCTCGAACTCCAGCGCGTCGCGCAGGCCGCGCACGATATCGGGCTCGTCCTCGATGACGAGGATGCGCTTGCGGTCGATCACCCTCTCGGCCTCGACTTCCGTCACGGGCTAGTTCTTACCATCGATCGGCAACCAGATGCTGAACGTCGAGCCCTCGCCGGGCGTGCAGGTCACCGTGACATCGCCACCATGCGCACGAGCGATGTGCTGCACGAGCGCGAGGCCGATGCCGGAGCCACGGATCGGCTTCAGGCGAACGGCGCGTGCGCGATAGAACCGCTCGAAGATTCGCTCCTGCTCGTCGGGATCGATGCCGGGCCCCCAGTCGCGGACATCGAGCACGATGCGGTCACCGCGCCGCTCGAGCTTGACCGCGATCTTCTTGCCGTCGGCCGCGTACTTGATCGCGTTGTCGATGAGGTTCAGCACGGCGAGCGTGAACGCGTTCGCGTCGAGCCGCACCAGCGGGAGCTCCTGCGCGACCTCGCTCGTCAGCGTCATCTCGGCGGCGGCGACGCGCCGCCCCGAGAGCTCGACCGCCCGATCGACGACGTCGCAGATGTCGGTGTCGTCCGCGAACTCGTACACGCCCATCCCGCGCTCGATCTTCGCGAAGTCGAGGACGTTGTCGATCAGCCGGCCGAGTCGCACGCTCTCGCGCCAGATGATCTCGGCGTACTCGAGTGCCTGCTCGGGGCTCTTCGTGCGGCCGTTCGCGAGCATCTCGCCGAACATCGAGATGATCGACAGCGGTGTCTTGAGCTCGTGCGAGACGTTCGAGATGAACTCGCTCTTGAGATCGCTGAGCCGCCGCTCGCGCCGGATCGCGAATCCGAGCACCGCGAGCCCGCCGAGGATCACCACGACCGAGCCGCCGATCAGGAACGAGTTGAGGAGTCGCTTGCGCTCGAGCGCTTCCTGATCGCCGAGGTCCTTCTGCGCCACACGAAGCGTCCAGCCATCGACCGTGTCGACGAAGGGCCGCTCGACCACGAGGCCGTCGGCGAGCTCGCCGAACGGATCGCCGTAGGTGAGCTGACCGTGCTCGTCGACCACCTGGTAGAGCCGCTTGCTCGACACCCCGAAGAACTGCCGGAACAACCGGTCCACGAGGTGCACGAGGTCGTCCTCGATCACGACGTAGAACGTGCGGTCCTGCGAGACCCGCTTCATGTACGTGAACAGGTACGGCCGACCACCGAGGGTCAAGTACCTGTGACTGCGCGTGCCGACCTTCTGGGATGCGAGCTCCAGCGACGGCACCACGCGCTCGAGGAACAGATCGCGAAACGCGACCCCCTCCTTCGGGCTCCGCAGCGCGCTGTTGAACACGAAGCCGCCGGGCACGAGCTCGAGCTTGTCGTCGAGCACGTAGACGCTCATGATCGCGGCCCCGGTGGTGTCGGGGAGCTTCTGCAGCTCCGCCATCTCGTCGAGGTTCACCTCGCGCAGCAGCTTGACGTCTGCCTCGGTGATGAGGGACTCGATGTTCAGGACCTTCTCTTCCGCGAGGTCCTGCATCAGGGCCAGCTCGCGCTCTCGAGATGTCTGTTCGGTGGTCGCGCTATAGCCGTAATATGCGAGAGCTGCCGCCGCGGCCAACACCGCGAAGATCAAGGCATTCACAACGAGTAGACGGCGCACGCGATGGGGATCCTGCCACGTCCTACAACACTTGTAAGTCCCCAAGGTTGCTCGACGAGTCGAAGTTGTGTTAGACGGCTGACATACGCCTTTGCTCAATCCGGATACTGGATTACTCGTCTTTACAGCTAGTTAGCCGGCGATAGTCCAGAAGAGGTAGGGATGGATTCCATCTTCGAAGAAGACGCCGATGAAGTGGGTGGTGAGATCGAGGCGTATTGCCCGTCACCCCGCTGCAAAGCGGACACGACCCACACCATCATCAGCATGTACGAGGACGAAGTTCGTCGCGTGCAATGCGTGGTCTGCGGCGAGGTTCACGCGTATCGCAAACCCCGAGGCGACGGTGTCGAGGAGGGTGGCGAAGGCGCGACGAAGCGAACCTCGATCAAGCGGATGACGTGGGACGACGCGATGGCTCGCGCCACCGAGGCGGACCTCAACAACTGCCGGCCGTACTCGATCCGCGATGCGTACGAGGAAGGCGACGTCGTGCACCACCCGGTGTTCGATATCGGCTTCGTGATCGAGCTGCTCCCCGACAACAAGGTCGAGGTGATCTTCCGCGACGGCGGCTCGCGCATCCTCGTCCACAACCGAGGCGATCTCGCGTCGCGGATGCCCGACATCAGCGAGATCCCCGTTCCGCGCGAACAGAAGAAGAAGAAGCGCGCGAAGAAGGCCGAGTCGCCCGCGACGCCGATCCCCACACGTAGCAAGGCCGAGGTCGAGGCCGCCGTGGAACGTGCGCGGACCGCCGCACATATGCGGATGGACGAGGCGGCGAAGACGGCCGACGAGCGCAACAAGAAGCTCAAGGACGAGGCGAAGAAGAAGAAGGGCGGTAAGCCGGCCCCGGCCGCGAAGGTGCCAGCGAAGGCAGCTCCGCTGGCTGCCAAGCCCGCGAAGCCAGCGAAGGCTGCCAAGCCGGCCAAGGCGGCCAAGCCAGCCAAGGCTGCCAAGGCGGCGAAGCCGGCCAAGGCGAAGCCGGCCAAGGCTGCCAAGCCGGCCAAGAAGCCTGCGGCCAAGAAGCCTGCGAAGAAGCCTGCGAAGCCTGCGAAGAAGAAGAAGAAGTAGCTCCGCGAGCTGCGTTCGCGACCACAGGCGCCGGATCGGCGCCTGTGTTCGTTTCGGCAGCCCCCCGATTCAGATCCCGGTGGCTCGCCAGACCTCGAGGTGGAAGTCCCGAACGGACACCGCCAGCCTCAGCTCCCTCGCTTCACCGACCGGCGTCGGGCGCCAGAACCAGCGGAGCACGTCGGCATCCTCCATCACGAGGTCGCTCCCCCTCGAGTAGCCCTGATCGCGCCTGTGGAACCTGACGAGGCTGAACCGCCGGCCGCCGCCGCCGATCGCGGTCGCCCAGAGACTGCCGCTGGCCTCGAAGCCGACCGATTCGAGCGCCGTACCCGGCTCGGCTGCTGGAGGCTTCGGCAGGAGCTCGCCGGTCGCACGATCGATCAGCGTGATCTGGTGACTGCCATCGACGACCGCCAGCACCGCGCCGTCGTGCGAGAGCGCCACGCCGGTCGGGAACCGGTCGCGCACGGGCCGCCGGTGGACGAGCTTGCCGATCGCGCCGGTCTCGGGATCGAGCTCGGTCCACGTGACATGGCCGCCGTCGAGTTGCTCGATCACGCACGGCGCGGCGCGATCGCCCGCGCACCGAACCGGGTGGACGCCCGCGTCGTTCCCGATGCGAAGGAGCAGCTTGCGCTCGCCGGTCGGCGCGATCCGGACCACGACGACCTTCGTCGCGTCTTCCGGATCGACCCGATGCGCGATCAGATCGTCACCGACGACCGTGTCGGGGAAGTCGATCCCGGCGGTCGTCGCGGGCCATGGCTTCGTGACCCACGGCTGAGAGGGCTTCTCGGCGGCGGTCGCGACGACGATCTGCGCCCGCGTGGGTGGACCCTCGAGAAACACGAGCCGCCCGCCGGTGGTCCAGCCGGCGATCCCCGAGCCCTGTACGGTGTCGGCGTGCGCTCGCACGACCTTGCTGCCGTACTGATCGCGAATCTGCACGGAGTACGCGGCGGTCCCGCGCAGGATCAGCACCGTACCGTTCGCGGCAGTCCCCATTCCGAAGTGATCGGTGGTCCACGACTCGCGGACGGCGACGTCCTTCGTCTGCGGGTCGATCGCGAGGAGCGAGGTCACATGAGACTCGGGATCTTGATAGGTGAAGGCGAGGCGAGCATCGACCCACGCGAGCAGCGGCTCGCCGATCGCCAGGCGACCACGCCAGACTTCCTCGACGTCCTTGCCGGTGTCCTGCATCACGTGGATCGCCGCTTCGTCACCGGTTGCCGGAAGTCGTGCACAGGCGAGCTTCGTACCGTCGGCCGACCACGCGAGCGCCATCACCCGCTCGCCGCGTCCGATCGTCGCGATCCGCACCGGGCCTCGAGCGCCCGGCTCGATCACGTGCAGCGCCTCGCCGTCGATCCCGATCGCGATCCGATCGCGCACCGCCGTCACCGCCGCGATGAACCGCTCGCGGTTCGAGTAGAGCAGCTGGAACGTGCCGTCCTGGTAGACGCGATACAGGTGATGGTCGCCATCCGGCGTGGTGCCGGCGAGCCCGAGCGAGCGATCAGCGAACCATCCGACGACGACGACGGTGACGAGATCGCGAGGCTCGGGCGGCTTGTCGAGGCGCGTACTCGGCTTGACGAACTTCGGGATCGGCCAGGCGACCTTCGTTCCGCCGGCAACGTCGCGTACGTAGAGCTTCGCGCCGCCGGTCGTGTAGGCGAACCGCTTCGCATCGGGCGCGATCGCGACCGAGATCGGCGCCTCTTCCGGCCACCGCTCGGTGCTCGTGACCTGCACCATCTCGTACCGCACCGGCCGCGGCGCGTTCGGCGCCGGCTCGTGACCGGATCGGCCACCGAGCGCGATCCCCGCGACCACCGCGCCCGCCGCTGCGACCCCAGCTGCCCCGACGAACCACGGCCACCGTCGCTGCTTGAGGACGAGCGCGGCATGCAGGGCGCGGGCGTCGGCGTAGCGCTCGCCCGGCAACAGCGCGAGACACCGGCGCAAGATCGCAGGCCCGGCGGACCACTTGTCGTCGACGGCCGGATCGATCCGGCGGCCGTGCGCGTCGGGCTCCGGCATCACCCCGGTCAGTAGCTCGTGCGCGATCAGGCCGAGCGCCCAGACATCGGCGCGTGCATCGACGGCTTCGCCGGCCGCTTGCTCCGGTGACATGTAGCGCGGCGTGCCGACCACGGTCCCGACGTTCGTGACCGTCCCCGGGGACGTGACCGGGTCGGGGGCCGGCCCGCGTACGACCTTGGTGATCGCGCCTTCGTGCGCCGGTGCCTCTCCCGCTTTCGGTCCGTGAGTCGAGTCCTCCCCCGGTGGACGCGGCTCGCGTGCGAGCCCGAAGTCGACGATCACGGCGCGACCGTCGTTCGCGACGACGATGTTCTCCGGCTTGAGGTCGCGGTGCACGACGCCTGCCGCGTGGATCGCGGTCACGCCCGAGACGATCTGGGAGAACAGCGATCGCGCCTCGGCCGCCGGGAGATCCGGCCGGATCTTCGACCGCAGGCTCGCGCCCTCGACGAGCTCCATCGTCACGAACCGCAGCTCGGTGGTCTCGCCGAGGTCGTGCACGCGGCACACGTTGCGATCGGCGATCCGCCGCGCCATCGCGACCTCGCGGCGCCACCGCTCGAGATCACCGTCGGAGCTGACGATCTTGAGCGCCACGACCATGTCGAGCTTCTGATCGGTGCAACGCCACACCGTGCCGCCGCCGCCGGCGCCGAGCCTTCCGTCGATCCGATAGCGTCCCGCGATGATCGATCCCGGCGCGAATGCGGCCGCCGTCACCGTCGGCGGCGCGTCGTCGGTGGTCAGGCCGTCCCGCGGGTTCACGCCAGGAGCATATACGCCTCGCTGATTCACGCGGGTAGGTACTAGCTCACTCGCTCGTGTCTCCAGAGAACCGATCGAGCCGGCGTTTCATCATGATGCGCGTGATGCCGAGCAACCGCGCTGCCTCGGACACGTTCCCGTTCGCCTTCGCCATCGCCTCCTCGACGAGCTTGCGCTCGGTCGCATCGAGCGCGGCGAACTGATTCGACAGCGAGCCTCGCGCGACCGCTGGCTCCGTCGCACCGGCCGGCATCCGCAGCGCGAGATCCGCGGCGTCGATCGTATCGCCGCTGGCGATCGCGCACGCACGATCGATCGCATGCCGGAGCTCGCGAACGTTGCCGGGCCACGGATAGCCGACGAGGGCGGCGACCGCGTCGACCGACAGCCGCGACGGCGCAGAGCGCTTCTGCCGGATCCTCGCGAGGAACGTCTCGGCCAGCTCGATCACGTCGGCACCGCGCTCTCGCAGCGGCGGGATCGCGATCTCCGCGCCCGCGAGCCGGTAGTAGAGATCCTGGCGGAACCTGCCGTCGGCGACCGCGCGCTGCAGCTCCTTGTGCGACGCCGACACGACTCGCAGATCGACCCGGATCGACGCCTCGCTGCCGACCGGAATCACCTCTCCGTCCTCGAGCACGCGCAACAGCTTCGCCTGCGCGGCGGGGCTCAGGTCCGCGACCTCGTCGAGGAACAGGGTCCCGCGGTCGGCGAGCGCGAGCTTGCCGCGACGAGCCTTGTCGGCGCCCGTGAACGCTCCGCGCACGTGGCCGAACAGCTCGCTCTCGAGCAGCGTGTCGGGCATCGCCGCGCAGTTGACCGCGACGAACGAGCAAGCACTGCGCGACGACGAGGCGTGGACCGCACGCGCGACGAGCTCCTTGCCGACCCCGCTCTCGCCCGTCAGGTGGATCGGCAGGTCGGTCGCGCCGAACCGTTCCACCTCGCGGCGGACCTGGCGGATCTGCTCGCTCTTGCCGATCAGCTCCGGGGCGACGCGCTCCGCCTGCGCTACCTCGACGAGGGCGACCGCACGTTCGTAGCGCTGCGACACGTCGACGATCACGCCCGCGAGTCGCGCTACCGCGACGAGCAGCTCGAGATCGTCCTGGCCGAAGCGGCCGGCGCGTCCCCGATCGTCGACGTAGACGAGGCCGAGCGTGCGATCGCGAAGCCGCAGCGGCGCCGCCATCGCCGAGCGGATGCCTTGGCGATCGAGCGTGACGCCAGCGAGCTCCGCCCCGCTCAGCAACACGGCCTCGCCGCGGATGATCACCGCGTCGATGACGACCCGACCGATCACGAGATCGCGCGCTTGCACCTCGGCGGCACGGCGCAGCGTCTGCGGTGACTCGCCGAGCGCGATCACCCCTCGATCGCATCCGAGCACCGCCACGATCGCGGCGAGTGCGCGCCGCAGCGCAGCGTCGGCGTCGTCGATCGCGGCCGTCGCCTCGGCGAGCTGATAGAACACCTGGAGTCGCTCGTCGGAACGCACGGGGTGCTCGGTATGTGCGAGGTGGAGCGCGACGCTGCTGGTGTCCTCGACCTGCTCGAACCGCAGCACGGTCGAGCCGATCTGGAGCTGGTCACCATCGCGAAGGGTGTGGCGAGTGATGCGCTCGCCGTTGACGAACGTGCCGTGACGCGACTCCGCATCGGTCACGATCCAGTCATCGGCTTCGCGCGCGATCGTCGCGTGGTGACGCGAGACCTTGCCGTCGACGAGGACGACCGCCATGCCGGCGTCACGGCCGATCTGCACGTCGCCGTCGACCTGCACCGACGAGGTCACCCCACCGGGTTCGTGCACCACGAGGCGTGGCATCGGTTGCTTGTACCACACACCGTTCGGGGTCACGGCGTGCCTAGTGACGGCGGCCGCAGTAGACCGACGACCTCACGGGGCGTCCATCGCCCACCTGGTAGAGGTAGCCGTGCGTGCCTCCGTCGTGCTTGCGGCACAGCGTGTACTTGACGCTGTCGCGCAGCCGGCTGCCGCACCGCGCGTAGTCGTACGAGTGGCGGCCGCTGGACGTACAGGTCTTGTGATCGATCACGGTGGTGCCATCGAGCTCGTACGCGGTGACGGTTCCGCGCTGGCCCCACGTGCGGGCGGTCGCGATCGATCCGGTCGTGAGCAGTGCAGCGATAACGAGTAGACGAGTCATCAGGTTCCTCCGCTTTGGTTCGAGTGAACGGCGAGACTCTCTTCAGCAACCGCGATGCCACACGAGACGCGTGTGCCGACGCGGGCTTACACGCGGGGCAACGCGACTGCCTGGATCACGCGATCGATCGGTTCGATCAGATCAGCGCAGCGCCGGCTCGGGCGTGCGCGCGCTCGGCTCGGAATCCGGCCGGCGTACCTGATGCTTGAACGGCAGCAGCACCGTGAACTCGGTCCCCATCGCAGGCGCCGAATCGACGGTGATGAGCCCGCCGTGCAGCTCGATCAGCCCGCGTGCGATGAAGAGCCCGAGGCCAGCCGAGTCGGGGCCGGCCGACGTGTGGTGCTTCACCGGCTGCATGTGCAGGAACGGATCGAAGATGCGCTGGCGATCGTCCTCGGCGATCCCGACGCCGTTGTCGCGCACTCGCAATCGCGCCCAGCCGCCCGGATAGCGATCGGGTGGAGCCTCGTCGACGTGGACGTCGATCTCGCCGAGCTCGGGGGTGTACCGGATCGCGTTCGACACGAGGTTGACCGTGATCTGATGCAGCTTGTCGCGGTCCCCATCGAGCGAGCTGATCCGCTCGATGTGCGTCGCGAGCTTCTGCTTGCGCGCGTTCGCCAGCGGCATGAGCTCGGTGACCACATCGCGTACGACGTCGCCGAGATCCACCGGTTCGCGACGCAGCACGATCCTGCCCGTCTCGATCCGGTTGACATCGAGCATGTCGTAGACGAGCCGCTTGAGCCGGTGCGCGTTGCGCCGCACGGAGGCCATCGGCCTGGCGATCAACGGAGGCAGCTCGCCGAACCGGCCCTCCGAAAACAGATCGAGGTAGCCGACGATGCTCGTCAGCGGCGTGCGGAGCTCGTGCGCGGCGATCGAGATGAACTGCGCCTTGATCTGACCCTGGCGCTCGAGCTCGGCGTTCTTCGTACGCAGCTGCGCCTCGGACTCCGCGAGTGCGCGCGTGCGCTGGCGGACGATCAGGTCGAGGTTCGTACGCAGGGCACGGAACTCGGCCCGTGCATCCTCGACCTCGTGCGTTCGCTCCTCGAGCACGTGCCCGAGCCGGACGGCCGCGTCGAACAGCTCGGTCTGCGTCGGCGAGGTCGTGCCCGCTCGCTCGAGCCGTGCGATCAGCACGTCGATCGTGCGCCGCGCGGCGGCGAGCTCGGCCTCGAGCTCGGCGATCTGTTCGGCCTTGCGATCGTCCTGGGTCACCGCGCCCCTCCGATCGCGAGGCCGGTCAGCGTGTGATTCACGAGCAGCATGCCGGATTGTTCGCCGAAGCTCTGAAAGCCGGTCGTCGGGTATGCGGCGTACACGTCCGCAAGCTCGCGTTCGAGGCCGCGTGCGGCCGCTTCCCAGTGCCGGCCGATGCACGAGAACGCGAGGAGCGCCGACATCGAACCACCGACCTTGCGGGCCGCCAGCGCGAGGTCGCCCTTGGTCTGCCCGATCAGATCGCCGGGCCGCATGATGCGCAACACGTGACCGACCTCGACCGCGCTCGCGAGGTGAATGTGCTCGCCGTCGAGGTGCGTGATCGAGCGAACGTACGGCGCCCCATCCACGTACCGCGCGAACGAGTACTTCGACGGCCGCGGGCGATCGAGCTTGTCGCCCAGTCCCTCGACCAGCTCGGCGAGCCGCGTCGCGGCAGGACGGCCATCGAGCTCGACGATGTCGCGCCCCGACGCCGCGGTCACCACGGTCCTGAGCTCCGTCGGTACGAGGTGCGACGACGTGACCGCGTGACAGGGCAATTCGCTGTCGAGAACCAGGACGATCCCGGCGTCGATCATCACTTCGCCGTTCGCCCACACGTACGGCTTGCGTGTCGACTGCACTTCGGTCGCGGCGCACCCCCCGACGAACCGGATCCGCGGTGCGGTCGCTGCCGAGCCGATGCAGAATGCCTCCTCGTGACCGCACCGGCCGTCGACGAGGGTGATGCCGACGTGACGTCCCGGATCGAGTGCGTCGCAGTCGGTGCCGAGTGCCGCGGCCGCCGCGTTGACCGCGTCGCGACTTCGCGTCAGCGCCGACTTCGGAAGCTCGGGGGCGATGCCGATCCCGAGCCGGAGCCAGTCGCCGTACAGCCCGAGTCCGACCGCGGCCATTCCCTCCGTCGGCGCTTGGGGCGCGATCACGCCGACCGTGGTCCCGCCGACAACCGGCGCTGGCGAGAGCCCGCGCTGGGTCTGGCGCGCGATCACCACCGGATCGAGCCGCCAGTCGGCAAACACGAAGGCGCACCTCAGGCCGGGCGCGCGCAGCCCCTCGACGATCACGCTCGCGACGCGCTCGGAGTCGTCCCCTTCAGCTACGACATGACGTGCGATCACTCGACGACTATAGCGCCGAAAAGTTGCCCCGGTTCCGACGATGCCGCTTCGATAAGGGCATGGAGAAGACGTGCAGCGCGTGTGGGCAGGTGTTCCAACCCGCCTTCGTATTCCAGATCGCCGTTACCCCGTACGGTCAGCGTAGCCACTACTGCTCGCTCGACTGTCGCAAGGAGGGACTCGGGGAGGAAGCGTTTCGTGCCAAGCGTGCACGGCGCATCGCGATCCTCAATCAGAAAGGCGGCACCGGAAAGACCACGACGGCGGTCAACCTGGCCGCCGGTCTCGCAGAGCGCGAGAACGAAGTTCTCCTGATCGATACCGACGCACAGGGCAACGTCGGAGTGTCGCTGGGTGTTGCCGGCGAGCGCTCGCTGTATCACGTGCTCGTCGACGGTGCGGATCCGAGCGAGGCCAGCGTCCCCGTGCGCGGCAAGCTCGATGTGATCACCTCCGACTCGACGCTCGCCGCCGCCGAGATCTGGCTCGCCCGCCAGAACACCGACGCACGCAGCAAGATGCTCACGAAGCGCCTCAACCTGATGCAGATCTCGCGGCGTTACGACTACATCATCATCGACTGCGGTCCTTCACTGAACCTGTTGAATCAGAACGCACTGTCGTATGTCGACGAGGTCATCATCCCCGTCACCTGCGATTACCTCGCGCTCGTCGGGGTGAAGCAGGTCCTTCGCACGATCAAGGACGTCGAGCGCCACCTCGGTCACTCCGTCCGGATCTCGGCGGTCCTGCCCACGTTCTACGACGGCCGCACGCGGCTCGCGCGCGAGGTGCTCGAGACGTTGCAGAGCCACTTCAAGCACAAGTGCCTCGAACCGATCCGGCACAACACGCGGCTCGCCGAGGCGCCGAGCCACAAGAAGACCATCTTCGAGTATGCGCCGGTGTCGCACGGCGCAGCGGACTACAACCGCGTCTGCGATTGGGTGCTGTCCACGACGGCTCGCACCGAGACCGCCACACTCCACCCCGAACCAACCGTCGCCGCGTGAGGAGTCCCATGAAGGAAGAGAAGTTGATGGCCCACGATCCGCTGAGCGACGCCGACGCGATCCTGAGCGAGGAGTACTACGGTCGCCGCCCGAGGCCAGGGGATCGACCGTCGCAAAGCGACAGCGAGCCCAGCCCGCGCCGCCGCTCCACGACCGAGAAGCCGACGCACTACAAGGTCATCTGCATCTCGATGTATAACCGTGACATCGAGGAGCTCGAGGCCAAGGTCGCCGAGCTCAAGCGACGCGGCTGGAGCAAAGCGAACAAGTCGCAGCTGATCCGCCTCGCGCTCAGCCAGATCGATCTCGACAAGCTACCCACGCCGCGCCAGTAGGCGGATACTAGGAACGTGATCGAGGATCTGCCCACGCGCTATCACGAGTATCTCGAACGGTTCGCGACCACGGTAGGGGACGTGAAGGTCGGTGCGTTCGCGAAGTACAACGGACAGCTGATCAAGAAGCTCTCGTTCGAGGAGTTCACACCCGCCTTTCTCGAGCACACCGAGATCACCGAGCGCTATATCGCGAGTCTCGAGCGCGGCGACACGATCAACGACGTCGTGCTCAAGCTGCTCCGCGAGCGGTCGGCGATCCTCGTGCTCAAGCCGCTGGGGATCTAGCTCCAATGCCGATCCGATAGTACTGAATCGAAACGATACACCCTTGTCGAGCGACGCCCGGCACAACCGGCGAGGCCGTCCGACAAGATTCAAACGTCAAAGAGAACGCCAGGGTCGCGACAAGACTCCAGCAGGAACGCCACCAGAAGAATGTGTTTCGGGCCGCCTTGGTGCGAGCAGCTCTCGT
>Ga0299915_10000743_pt1 | contig 24383 bp, 19 predicted proteins | sample RVTome_13_FD_200263 | JGI IMG/M metagenome (GOLD analysis project Ga0299915, IMG submission 200263) | Soil microbial communities from uranium-contaminated site in the Upper Colorado River Basin, Wyoming, United States - RVT92D227 (version 2) ... | reverse complement strand
GGCATCACCTTCGAGAGCCCTCCAAAGTCAGCGATCATCCGTGTGTGCCGCCGTTCATAGATCATCCCGACAATCAAGAAGAGGGAACCTGTGCTGATCCCGTGGTTGAGCATTTGATAGATCGAACCCTGGACACCCTGCATATTGAGGGCGAACATCCCGAGCATCACGTATCCAAGATGGCTGACGCTTGAGAAGGCCACCAACCGTTTCAGGTCCGGTTGCATCATGGAGACCAAGGCCCCATAGATAATCCCGATAAGGGCTAGAACTGAAACAAGGGGTATGAGGTCATAAGCCGCATTTGGAAAGAGGGGCATGGCGAACCGGATGAATCCATAAGTCCCCATCTTCAGCAAGACCCCTGCCAGGATCACGCTTCCTGCGGTCGGCGCCTCGGTATGGGCATCGGGTAACCAGGTATGGAAGGGAAACATCGGCACCTTGATCGCAAATGCCAGGGCAAAGGCCCCAAAGAGCCAGTACTGCGTCTGAACCGGAATTCCCAGCTTATAGAGTTCGAGGACATCGAAAGTGGCCTTGCCCGTCGCCTTCAAATTGATGAAGTAAAGAACCAATATAGCGACAAGCATCAGAACGCTCCCTGCCATGGTGAAGAGGAAGAACTTGATCGCTGCATAGATTCGCCTCTTGGGATCACCCCAGACGCCGATGAGGAGGTACATTGGGATAAGCATCACCTCCCAGAAGACATAGAAAAGGATGAGATCCAGAGCGACCAATGCACCGATCATTCCCGTTTCGAGGAAAAGGAATGAAACCATATATTCTTTTACCCTGAAGGTGATCGCCCTCCAGGAGCACAAAATGCAGAGGACGGTCAAAAAGGTGGTCAACAGGACGAGGAGCAGGCTGATCCCGTCGATGCCCAACTTATAACTGACCCCGTAGGACTGTATCCACCACCAATCTTCAACGAATTGCATTGCCGCCGTCGTGTTATCGAAGGCAAAGAAGAGTGGTAAGGAGATAAAAAATTCAATGATGGAGAAGATGAGGGTGACCACTCGGATGGTACCCGCTTTCTCTTTATTGATGAAGAGAAGGATAATGGCGCCCACAATGGGAAAGAAGATCAGCAGCGATAGAATGGGAATACCAAAGATAGTCATGAAACCGACTCCTTTTTATTGTAACGAATGATTCGAATGATAACGAATTAGGCGAATCATCACCCCCACCCTCGCCCTCCCCCCTTGAGGGGGAGGGTAGGGTGGGGGGTCGCTCTCATTCGGTCTATTCGCTTCATTAATAGAAGATGGCGCGCACGATATAATATCCTGCAATAATCACCCCGCCAATGACCATCGAAAAGGCATAGTTCTGAACCAGTCCGGTCTGCACCCTTCGTATCACACTCGAGAGCCAGCCGAAGAGATAAGCAATACCATTGACCGTACCATCGATGATGAAATCATCGAACCCTCTCCAGAGGCCGATACCCAGTTGTTTGAGGGAATTGATGAAGAGGATCTCATAGAGTTCATCGATATAATATTTATTAAATACGAGTTTGTATAATCCCTTTTGCTTCTCGGCCAAAAGTTTCGGGAGGGCTGGATTCTTCACATAGAAGAGATAAGCGATGCCAATGCCGATGAAGGCAATGACCACAGAGACCGCCATCATCAGAAGCTCCAAGGCGGCGGAATGACCTCCACCCTCTCCACTGGACGCCCAGGCCTGTGATAAGAGGGTGATCCCGGCATAAGCCTTTCCGGGCTCGGCGCCTCCTCCCAATACCGGTGCAAGAAACTCATGGACATGATTGGCTCCCCCTAAAATATGAGGGACGCCTACGTAACCTCCTATGAGGGAGAGAACAGCCAGGATCATCAGAGGGACGGTCATGATCTTCGGTGATTCGTGGATATGATGTGCCGCATGCTCATCGACCCTGGACTCACCCCAGAAGGTCATGAACAAAGCCCTGAACATATAGAAGGCGGTCATCCCAGCGGCCACGGCTGCCACCAGCCAGAGCAAGAAATGGCCATGGGAGCTGGAAAAGGCCTGCCAGAGGATCTCATCTTTACTAAAGAATCCAGAGAGGCCAGGAATACCGGCAATCGCCAGCGTGGCAATGAAGAAGGTCCAGAAGGTTATGGGGATCTTCTTTCGGAGACCTCCCATCTTCCTCATATCCAATTCTCCGCTTAGGGCATGCATGACGCTTCCTGCGCCAAGGAAGAGGAGTCCTTTGAAGAAGGCATGGGTCATCAGGTGAAAGATTCCTGCGCTGTAAGCTCCCACACCCACACCTAAGAACATGTACCCTAACTGACTAATCGTCGAATAGGCTAAAACTTTTTTGATATCGTTCTGGCAGAATCCAATAGAAGCGGTATAGATGGCAGTGGCGACACCGACGATGGCCACAATGGCCATGGAGATGGGTGCCATGCTGTAGAGCACATTGCATCGGGCGACCATATAAACCCCAGCAGTCACCATAGTGGCCGCATGGATAAGGGAGCTGACCGGCGTGGGTCCTTCCATTGCATCGGGAAGCCATACATAGAGGGGGATTTGTGCCGATTTTCCACATGCACCAATAAAGAGCAGAATGGTGATGGCTGTCACAGTGGCCGAATCGAGCTTGCTCGCATTGGCGAAGGCTTCTGTAAAATCTAATGTCCATATCCCATGTTTTCCCAAACTGGTGAAGAGGAGAAACATCCCTAAAATAAACCCGAAGTCACCCACCCGGTTAACGACAAAGGCCTTCTTCCCTGCGTTGGAAGCAGAATCCTTCTCAAACCAGAAACCGATCAAGAGATAGGAACAGAGACCTACGCCCTCCCATCCCACAAACATCAACAGGAAGTTGTTGGCCAGAATGAGGTTGAGCATCATGAAGACGAAGAGGTTGAGGTAAGTGAAATACCGGGGATAACCCGGATCATCATGCATATATCCTACAGAGTAAATGTGAATGAAGAAACTGACTCCACTCACCACCAATGCCATCAGGATAGAGAGTGGATCGATCTGATAGCCGATCACTGTTTGTAAAGAGCCCGAGACCACCCAATCAAAGATCACCTTTTCAAAATGGCGTTCCGTTGGCGGCCTTCCGATGAGTTCGAAAAAGATGAGGATGGCGGTGAGGAAGGAGAGTCCGATCGCTGAAGGGCCAACCCAACTGACAAAACCCTTTCCTAAACGCCTGCCCAAGAATCCGTTAAGTAAAAATCCGATTGCCGGAAACAGGGGAATCAACCAGACAAAATCGAACATGAATAACTCCTTTTCCCTCACCCTCTCCCTCCCCCTCAATGGGGGAGGGTGGGGAGGGGGTGTTTACCACTTCAAAAGATTAATCTCATCCACATTGATCGTCTCTCTCGAACGATAGATCATCACAAAGATCGCCAATCCAACCGCTGCCTCAGCCGCTGCCACGGCCATGACAAAAAAGGCAAAGAGCACCCCGTCCATCGACTGGAGAAAACGAGATACGGTGATGAAGGTGAGGTTGACGGCATTGAGCATCATCTCGATGCACATGAAAACGATGATGGCATTGCGCCGAGTCAGCGCCCCGATCACTCCAATCGTAAAGAGAATTCCACTCAAGATCAGATATAAGACGGGAGGAACTGCAGGTATTATCATAAGTAACCTCACTTTATAGTCATTTAGTCGTTAGTCACTTAGTCCTTAGTCATTGATCATTGATCATTGATCTTTATTTCCTTTTCTTGCTCAAGATGACCGCCCCGATGATGGCCGCAACGAGAAGAACCGAAATAATCTCAAAAGGTAAAAGATATTGAGTAAAAAGTACCTCGCCAACAGCTTTCACATTGGCGTTCATCTTCTCTGGCGTATAAGTACCTGTCTTTCCAGTCAAAGACCTCGCTGCCACCGAATAGATGATCCCGAAGAGAAAAAGAACAGCGAGTCCACTGCCGATCACCTTTGAATAGAGAAGTTTGAGACCTGACCGGAGTTCCTCCTCCAGATCGAGAAGCATGATGACAAAGATGATCAGCATCACGATGGCCCCGGCGTAAACGACAATTTGGATGATGAACATAAATTGTTGGTAAAGTAGTAAGTAAAGCACTGCCACGCAGAGGAAGGTCAACACTAAGAAAAGGGCGCTGTGAATAGGGTTCTTTCGAGTAATGACCAGTAAGGAGGCGATGATGGAGAAAAAGGCCACTCCTAAAAAGATCAACCATTGGAAGATCGTTGCAATATTTTCAGCCATCCCCTTCTCCTCTATTTTAAAATCCCCCTTCATCCCCCTTTACTAAAGGGGGAAAATACTTCTCTCCTCCCTTTAGCAAAGGGAGGTTGGGAGGGATTTGAATTACGGGTTGAACTTCTTCTCTTCTAAAAGTTTCTCTGTGGTCATGAGAAAGGCTTTCCGATCACCCTCGACCCATTCATAGTTCTTACCCACGAAGATCGCGTTCACCGGGCAGGCCTCCTCGCAAAAACCACAAAAGATGCATCGGCTGGCATCCAATTCGTAGGTGAGGGGATACCGTCTCCCCTCCTCATCCTCAGCCGTCTCGATATAGATGCACTGGGAAGGGCAGACAGCCATACAGAGGCCACAGGCGACACACTTGGTTTTCCCCCGCTCATCTTTCTCAAAATATTGAATCCCCCTCCAGCGTTTTGCTGGAGGCACCTTCTCCTCCGGATATTGGATGGTGATAGGTTTGGAGAAGAAATATTTTAACGTAACTTTTAAACCCTTCAGCAATGGAATGATCATCTTTTGCCTCTCTCTACCCCTTCAATGAAACAATCAATCCGGTGATCAGAAGGTTGATCAGTGCTAATGGGATCAAAACCTTCCAGCCAAACTTCATGATCTGATCGTATCGGAGTCTCGGGAATGTCCCACGCTGCCAGATGAAAAAGAAAAGGAAGATGAAGAGCTTTACGCAGAACCAGACTATTCCTGGAATAAAACTGAGTTGAGGAATAATCGGCTGCCATCCTCCGAGAAAGAGCGTCACAGCCACAGCGCCCATCGTGACCATATGGGCGTATTCAGCCATGAAGAAGAGAGCAAATTTCATGCTGCTATATTCAATGTTGAACCCACAGGCCAGCTCTGCTTCTGCCTCGGGCATGTCAAAGGGGGTTCGGTTGATCTCAGCGAGACCGCAAATCAGATATAGAACAAAGGCCGCCGGCTGATACCAAATATTCCAATTCCAGAATCCTCCTTCCTGAAGGCGAACGATCTCAGTCAGCCTAAGGCTTTGTGAGAGGATGAGGACTCCAATAATCGAGATGCCAAGAGCCACTTCATAACTGATCATCTGAGCCGCTGCCCGAAGGGAACCAGTTAAACCGTACTTATTCCCGGAGGACCAGCCTCCTAAGATGATTCCAAATTCCCCGAGGGACGCCAAACCAAAGATATAGAGAAGCCCGATATCCACATCGGCTAGCCGGAGTTTGACCACATAGTCTGTTCCAGGGATGGTGAATTGATTTCCAAAGGGAATCACAGCAAAGATGCTGATGGCTGCGATAATCGAGATCATCGGGGCGAGAACGAAGACCGCCTTATCCGACCTACCCGGAACAAGGTCCTCTTTGAAGAAGGCCTTGATGCCATCAGCAGCGGGTTGAAGTAATCCAAAGGGTCCACAACGATTGGGGCCAAAACGAACCTGAATATGGCCCAAGACCTTCCGCTCCAGCCAGGTCAAATAGGCAACGACAATCATTAGGCCGGCAAAAACCACGACGCATTTGACGATTATTTCAATGAGAAGGTACAACAGTTGCATTTTGTTTCCCCTCTACGAGATTTCTGAAAAAATCCAGAAATCTCTGATTACACAGATTATGAAACGATTACACAGATAAGAAATGCATTGAAAATAAAGAAAATCTGTTTAATCATTTTTTGAAATCCGTGTAATCAAGAGAGCGTATAGTATTTTTTCAGAGCTCTCCTACCGTTTTTCCACTCTTCCAATAAAGACCTTGTATTCCGGTTGTTGGCTCATGGAATCGTGTCCAGCCATCAGGAGATTGTTCACAAAGGCAGGGAAAAACGTGGTAGCAAAGTACGCCACCCCTCTGGGAAGTCCACTGGAAATCCGACAGGTTGTCTCCACTTCACCCCTGGGTGAGACGACCTTCACCTTTCCCCCTTCCTCTAACCCTGCCTGTGTAGCATCCTCTGGGTGAACTTCGATGCAGGAATCAGGAAAGACCTTAGCCAACCCCATGGCTCTTTTGGTCGTGGTCCCGATTCCGTAATTATAGTGAAACCCCCTAGGGATAATCCATAAAGGATATTTTTGATCTGGTTGTTCTAATGGCTCTTTATATTCGACTGGGAAGAATTTCCTTTTTCTCCCATTACCCAAAGGCCACTGGATTCCACCCTTCTCCAAATCTGAATAAGTAATTCCCGAATAGAAGGGTACCAGAGTGGCAATCTCCTCCATGACCTCAGAAGGTTTCTGATATGCCATCGGATAACCCATCTTTGTCGAAAGATCGCATAGGATCTTCCAGTCGGGCCTGGCCTCACCAACTGGGGAGATCGCCTTCTTCACCCTCTGAACCCTTCTCTCCATGTTGGTGAAGGTTCCATCCTTCTCTGCAAAACTAACTCCCGGCAATATCACATGGGCATAACTTCCGATGTGGGTCATGAAGAGATCCTGAACCACTAAAAGTTCCAAGTGATGGAGTCCGTTTTTGATTCGCTCTAAGTTCGGGAGGGTGATGAAAGGATCCTCACCAAAGACGTAAAGGGCTTTGATCTTTCCCTCTGCTATCTTGTCGAGCATCTCCATATAGCTGAAGCCTGGTTTTTCCGGGATCTTTCTCTCCCAGATTTCTTCAAACCTCCTCTGGGCCTTTTCGTCATCCACCCTCTCAAAACCTGGGAGGAACCCAGGAAGAGCTCCCATATCCAATGCCCCCTGCGCGTTGTTTTGAGTGAGCATCGGATAGACTCCCCCACCATTCTTCTCCGTTTCTCCAGTTAATAGGGCTAGATTGCAAAGGGCCTTTACAGTCTCGGTCCCATTGGCATGCTGGGTCACACCAGAACCAAAGACAATCGCCCTCTTTTTAGCGGCCATATAGAGGTTTGCGGCGGCCTCCAAGTCACCTGAGGAGATCCCTGTAAGCTTCTTGACAGACTCAGCAGAAAACCTCTCAAGAGAGGATCTCATAGTTTCAAAGCCTTCTGTCTTCGACCTGATGAATTCCTGTGAGTATGCACCTTTATCAACTAAAAGGCGCGTTAAACCATTGATCCAGGCAATATCCGTTCCTGGCAGAGGTCTCAACCAGAGGTTGGCCCATTTCTCCCACTGGGTCTTTCGAGGATCGACCAGGATGATCTTGGCGTTGTTCCGGCGCATGGCCTCCCTCATCTTGTTGCTGAAGATGAGGTTATCGTCATACACATCCGTACCCACCAGAAGGATCAGATCGGCCTTGGCCACATCTTCCATCGAGTGAGTCATCGCCCCCCATCCGATCGAGGCCATCATTCCGTAAAGAGAGGAACCGCTTGCCAATCGGGCTCCGTTGTCGATATGGTTGGTCCCGATGCAGGCCCTCATCCATTTCTGAAAGAGGTAGTTCTCCTCATTCGTGGCCCTTGACGAAGAGAGCCCTCCGATGCTCTGGGCTCCGTACTTCTCCTTCACCCCTTGAAGTTTTGTGGCAACAAGACTCAGGGCTTCTTCCCAAGTGGTCTCAACAAAGACCCCGGATTTTTTCACAAGGGGTTTTTGAAGCCTGTCCGAATGGTGAATAAAATCGTAACCGAATCTTCCTTTCACGCAGAGGCTGCCCTGGTTGACACCGGCCTCTCCTTTTGTGGTCACCTTGACCACTTTCCGATCGGCAAGGGTATTAAGCTCCAACTGACAACCACATCCACAGAAAGTACAGGTAGTCTGTGTCCTCTCCAGTTGCCATGTTCTTCCTTTGATGGGGCTGAGATTCTCCATCAAGGCACCCACCGGGCACATCTGCAGGCACTCTCCGCAAGAGATACAGTTCTCCTTTCGAATCGCCTTCACATGGGAGGGATACCCATGTTCTGCGACTTCCAGCACATCTGCTCCTGGAATATCAACGCACGCCTGAATACAACGAAGGCACATGACACATCGATCGGGCCATTGCCGAATCAGGGGAGTTCCGTATTCAAAGGATGGACGTTCTACTTTTTCAGTGACGAACTCTTGATGGTTGATTCCAAATTCATAGGTGCGGTTCTGAAGTTGGCATTCTCCTCCAGCATCGCAGACCGGACAGTCCAAAGGATGATTGACCAGCAAAAATTTGAGGGCTTCCAGTCTCATCCTCTCCACACGTTCAGTACAGGTGTGAACCAACATCCCATCGACCACAGGCGTTGCACAAGAGACCATGGGCATTTCCGCACCCTCTACATCGACCAAACAGATGCGGCAGGATTTGATCAGGCTCAATCTGGAGTGATAACATAGGGTGGGAATATATATCCCGTTCTCTTTGGCCACCTCAAGGATCGTTTGATCCGGCCTTCCAGTAACTTCTCTTCCATCGATCGTCAGCTTAACCATTCGGTATTCAGGCCTCCAACTCCAAAGCTTCTGAGATGCCGAAACAAGTTCGGCATGACAACAAGGAATCCCATAGTAATGTCATTCTGAACTCGTTTCAGAATCTGGTTCTTATACTGCAAACAGTCCAATGCGCACACATCTGAGACATCGCTCTGCTTCCTTTTGGGCCACGGGGATGGAAAACCCTTCCTCCACCTCATCGAAGACCCATTTTCTCGAATCAGGAGGAAGCAGATTTAACATCGCCCTCTTCTGTCCGCCAGAGATCCCGATCTTCTCATTCTTGTTATAAACCTTGATCTTCTCAACCAGGGCCTCCAAGCGTTCTTCCTCAGATTCTTTAATCTCCATCCCACGAAGGAAGAGGTCAATCTTCTCAGCCGCTCTCTTCCCATGGCCTGCGGCACGAACCAGAACATCTGGCCCGGTCACGCAATCCCCAGCGGAGAAGATCCCCGGACGGCTTGTCTGAAAAGTTCCCTCTTGGATGGCAACGGTGGATCGCTTCGTTGTCTTCACCCCGTCCTTCTCTTCGAGGAAGGAGAGGTCGATCGCCTGACCGATGGCTGGGATCAGGATATCGGTCTCGATGAAAAATTCTGAGCCTTTAATGGGAACAGGCCGCCGTCTTCCTGACTCATCCGGCTCACCCAATTCCATCCGGATGCATTCCACTCCTACAACCTTTCCTTCTTTCTCAATGATCCGGACGGGATTGCAGAGGTAATGAAACTTCACACCTTCTTCCTCTGCATCGTGGATCTCCACTCGATCGGCAGGCATCTCTTTTTTCGTCCTTCGATAAACCAGGTTCACATCCGGTTTGCCAATACGGAAAGAAGATCGGACGCAGTCAATGGCCACATTTCCACCACCGACCACCACCACCCTCTTTCCTTCGGGATAAGGGTCTCTTCCCAGATTGATCTCCAAGAGGTAGTAAACGCCAGCGATGAATCCCTTATATCCTTTGTCTTCTCCCTCGACACCCATGGGTGTATTGGTCTGGGCGCCCACACCGATAAAGATAGCTTTATAACCTTGCCCAAACATCTGAGAGAAAGTGATATCCTTTCCCACTTGAGTGTTATACCGAATCTCGACTCCTAATCTCTTTACAATCTCTGCTTCATATCCAACAATATTTCTTGGAAGACGATAGTCAGGGATCCCCATGGCTGCCATTCCACCTGGTTCCCCCAGCCTCTCGAAGATGGTTACAGGATACCCTTTCAGGGCAAGGTAATAGGCGCAGGAGAGGCCCGCTGGACCCGCGCCGATGACAGCGACTCTTTCTGACCGAGTCTCCCCTTTTTTGAGCAACGGGGCCTTCCTTTTCTCCAGTTCATAATCCGCCACAAACCGTTTCAACCATTTAATGGAGATACATTCATCAACATTTCCCCGGCGACAGTTATCTTCGCAAGGCCGGACGCAAATCCTTCCAAGAACTCCAGGAAGACAGGTCGCCTCCCGGATTGATTCGAGAGATTCTATAAATCTCCCTTCTTTGATCAACTCGATATAGCGGGTAATGGGGAGATGGGAAGGACAAGCGCTTTCACAGGGTGCTGTCACCTTCACTTTATATTCTTGGCGGGGAATCTTTTTCTGCAATTGGATCGCACCGGAGAATTGGTCTTCAAAATGATCAATCGCATCCAACACCGGCTTTGGTCCCGTCTGCCCGAGATTGCATTTGGAACTTTGCCTGATCATCTCGCCCAAATATTTCAATTGATTTAAGTCCTCGACCTTGCCCTGACCATCAGCAATCCGATTTAGAATGGTCGCCATGATCCTTGTTCCTACCCGACAGGGCGTACATTTTCCGCAGGACTCCTCTTGGACTGATTCCAGGTAAGCCCGGATCAAATCGACCATATTGACTTCAGGATCTCTGAGGACAATTCCATCCCATCCAATAAAGGCTTTGATCTTTTTCTCTTTATCCAATTCCAGGGGTAGATTGAGAATGGAGACGGGTTGCCTCTCCGCCTCGGATTTCCCTCGATTATCCGTTACAACTCCACCCCAACTACTAAAAAGAATGTCCGTCATAAAAACCTCTTCATTAAAACAAAAGTCCAAATTTCAAAATCCAAATGTCAAATGAATGTCAAAGCCCAAAGTCCTGTAACTCAACCCTTTCAGGGTTGATCATAATCAAGGCTAAAGCCTTAAGTTACAGTTTTACAGTTTTTGAACTTTGGCATTTCACATTGATTTGAACTTTGAACTTTGACATTTGACATTTTCTCTTACCGATCGATCTCTCCCAGTACAATATCAATGCTTCCAATCGCTGAAACCACATCAGCGATCAAACTTCCCTCAATCATCTTGGGAAGGGCACTGAGGTTGAGAAAGGAAGGTGGTCGAATCCTCATCCGTAAGGGCCGATTCGATCCATCGCTAACGAGATAGTATCCCAATTCTCCCTTAGACGCCTCCACACTCACATAGACCTCACCCTTTGGCGGTTGGAAACCCTCAGAGACAATCTTAAATTGCCGAATCAATGCATCGATATCAGTTAGGACGTTCTCCTTTGATGGAAGGGCAACCCAAGGATTGTCCGTCATCACGGGTCCTTTCGGCAGTCGCTCCAATGCCTGCTCCACAATCCCATTTGACCATTCCATCTCTCTCAGACGCACGATGTACCGATCATAGACATCCCCGACTGAGCCAATGGGGATTTCGAAATCGAACTCATCATAACTCGAATAAGGAAAAGCCTTCCTCACATCGTACTGCACTCCAGAGCCACGGAGGGTTGGCCCGGTTACCCCCCAATTGATCGCATCCTCTTTAGAAATGATCCCAACGCCTTTGGTCCGCTTCAACCAGATCACATTCTTCGTCAGAAGCGTTTCATATTCTTTGACATGGTCAGGAAAGGCCTGGACGAAGGCCTTGATTTTCTCTTCTATCCCGTCTGGAAGGTCTTTTGAAACTCCACCAATTCTCATGTAGGTGGGCGTGAGTCTCCCTCCTGCCACCTCCTCAAAGATTCTCAGAATCTCTTCCCTTTCCCGAAAGTTGTAGAAGAGGAGGGTCATAGCGCCGATGTCCAAGGCGTGCGTTCCCAACCAGATGAGATGGGCAGCAATCCTCTGAAGCTCAGCCATCATCACTCTTAGATATTGAGCCCGTTTGGGGACCTCAATGCCTAAAAGTTTTTCCACGGCTAAAACATAGCCCAGGTTATTGCCCATCGCATTGGTATAATCCAAACGGTCGGTGAGGGGAATGACTTGGTGATACGTTTTACTTTCAGCGAGTTTCTCAACCCCCCGATGAAGGTGGCCGATATGGGGGGTTGCCTTGACGATCACCTCTCCATCCAATTCCAACACGACTCTCAGCACACCATGAGTGGCGGGGTGCTGAGGTCCCATGTTGATAGTCATTAACCGCTTCTCTGCCATTTCAAACCTCGGGAACAAAGGGTTTGTCAAAATCCGGTCCCTCGACCGGAAAATCCTTTCTCAAGGGATGGCCTTCATATTCATCCCAGAGGAGAATCCTCCTCAGGTCGGGATGATTTTCAAAGGGAATCCCGAAGAGGTCATAGACCTCTCTTTCTAACCAGTTGGCTGCTTTCCAGATCGACTCCACACTTGAAACCGATTCAGACTCTCCAACTCTTATTTTCAGCCTCAGTCTTTGTTGATTCTTCATCGAGTAGAGAAGGTAAACCACTTCAAAACGTGGGGATTCGGGAAAGAAATCCACACCACAGAGGTCGGTAAGCATCTGGAATTGGAGATCTGGGTCGGAATAGAGAAATTTACAGATCTCAACAATATCTTTCTTCTGAACTGTGACGTTGATCTCTTCCCGAAATGTCTTCACCTCCAAAACGGAGGCCGGGAATTTTTCTTGCAATTTCTTCACCGCGAGATTGATTTCAGCCATTCCCTTTTCCTTTTTTATCCCTTCATCTCATTTCAAGGCTGCTGCGAACATTCTTTCGATCCGCAAGCGTCTCTTTCTCAATCTTCTTCTGGAGGTTTACCAGGGCGGTGAGCAAAGATTCAGGTCTGGGCGGACAACCTGGAACGTAGACATCCACCGGAAGTATTTGATCTACTCCCTGCACCACACTGTAAGTCTTAAAGATCCCGCCTGAGCAGGCACAAGCCCCATAGGCGATGACCCATTTAGGCTCTGGCATCTGTTCATAGATACGCTTCACCATCGGAGCCATCTTTTTGGTCAAAGTCCCTGCAACGATCATCAGATCTGCTTGTCGGGGGGAAGGCCTGAAAACCTCTGAACCAAACCGTGAAATATCCCACGTCGCCGAACTGGTGACGATCATCTCCAGAGCGCATCAGGCTAAGCCAAAGGTCACCGGCCAGATCGAATACTTTCGACCCCAGTTGACAATCCAATCCAGGGCAGGCATAAAAGGGGTTTTTTCAAGGTAGGTTTCTATTCCCATTCCAATGCTCCTTTTTTCCAGATGTAGATATAGGCGATGAGTAGAATTCCAATGAAGACGGCCATTGAGACGAAGGCAAAGATCTTCATCTGTTTGAAAACCACAGCCCAAGGATAGAGGAAGACCACTTCAATGTCGAAGAGGAGAAACAACATGGCGATGATGTAGTATTTAATGGGTATCCTCTGGAAGCTTGAACCGATGGTGGTCATCCCACATTCATAAGGGGCTTGTTTCAAAGCCGTGGGTTTTCTCTGGCCTAAGAGAGCCGAGGCGACAATGGCAAAAAGAGCAAAAACAACAGCGATGGCAACATAGATAAGAATGGGTAGATATTCAATCAACATGATTAGTCCCCTATTTGTGAAAAATTTCTTCTTTAACCAAATTATAAAATTACTTTTTTTTTGTCAAGAAATATTTTAACTGCAATCTCTCAATGTGTTCAATTTTTAATCTATTGAAACCAAATCAAAAACGATGACGGAAAGGGACCTTTTTGCTAGAATTTTTATTTTTGTATCATAAAAATTCTTTTATTATCAAGAAGGTAGAGTCCATTACCGTTTTACATTGACTTTTCTTCTTTGGTTTATTAAACTTGTACCACTTTGAACAAGCAACCTAACTTATATAGAGAAGGAATAAATTTTATCTTACAATTTAAGTTGTTTTTAGATGCGAATATATTGGAAGGAGTAAAAAATGGCAGAGGCATTGGATTTGAGCAGGCTTGATAGCGTGTTCAAGAAGCACCAGGGTGAAGATGGAGCGCTGATCCCTGTCCTTCAGGAGGCCCAAGAGATTTACGGCTATTTGCCAGAGGAACTTCTGGCCATCATTGGGAAACGCTTGCATATACCCCTGAGCCGTATCTACGGTGTTATCTCATTCTATGCGCAATTTTACACCACTCCGCGGGGGCGCTATACGGTACGGGTCTGCAGGGGAACAGCCTGCCACGTACGGGGAGGAAAGAATATCCTCAAGGCCGTTCATCAGTTTCTGGCCATTGGAGAGAACGAAACCACGCCCGATTTCAAATTTACTTTTGAAACCGTGGCCTGTCTGGGTGCCTGTGCCCTTTCTCCGGTGCTCCTTGTCAATAAAAATTATTACGGGAAGCTCACGCCAGCAAAAGTTGAACAGGTGCTGAAACAGTATGTCTAAGGAGGTAGGGAGTTGAAGCTGAGATCTGATAAAGATTTGATTGCCCTGCGGGAAGCCATTCTCAAGGAGAGAGACCCGAACAAGACCTGTGTGACGGTATGTGGTGGGACAGGGTGCCGGGCTTGGGGAGGTGAGGAGGTCCGATTAGCCTTCATTGAAGAGATTCGTAGACAGGGTCTTGAAAGGAAAGTGGATGTGATGCGTACGGGCTGCCACGGCTTTTGCGAACGCGGGCCGGTGGTGGTTATCCTGCCCAAAGAGATCTTCTACCAGCAGGTAGTAGTCGGAGATATACCGGAGATTGTCTCTGAAACGCTTCTCGCGGGTCGGCTCGTGGAGCGATTGCTCTATACAGACCCTGCCACAGGCAAAGTCATTACCTACGACCATGATGTTCCCTTCTACAAGGGCCAGATGCGCTCGGTCTTCAGCGATAACGGCCGTATCGATCCCACTGAGATCCGGGATTACATCGCCCGTGGGGGTTATTCCGCATTGAGCAAGGTCCTATTTTCAATGACGCCAGAGCAGGTGATCGATGAAGTCGAAAAGTCCGGTTTACGTGGAAGGGGAGGAGCTGGTTTCCCAACCGGAAGAAAGTGGCGCTTCACCCGCAGTTCGCCCGGAGATGTCAAGTACATCGTGTGTAACGCTGATGAAGGAGATCCTGGAGCCTTCATGGACCGTAGCGTGCTGGAAGGGAACCCTCATCTGGTCTTGGAGGGAATGCTCATCGCGGCCTATGCCATTGGGTCTCAGAGCAGTTATGTCTATGTTCGGGCGGAATACCCTCTTGCCGTCCAACACCTGAAGATCGCCATCGTTCAGGCAGAGGAATTGGGTCTGATTGGAGACAATATCCTGGGCTCTAATTTCAGGTTTCACATAAAGATTAAGGAGGGAGCTGGTGCCTTTGTCTGCGGCGAGGAGACGGCCCTTATGGCGTCGATCGAGGGCAAAAGAGGGATGCCCCGGGCCCGTCCTCCGTTTCCGGCTATTGCAGGACTATGGGGCAAGCCCACGAACATCAACAACGTCGAAACCTATGCCAACATTCGGTCCATCATCCTCGGGGGATCGGCGGCCTATGCGGCCATCGGAACCTCAGGGAGCAAGGGCACCAAGATCTTCTCCCTCACGGGCAAGATCAACAACACCGGCCTGGTTGAGGTACCCATGGGCACGACCCTCCGTGAGGTCATTTATAACATCGGCGGAGGTATTCCTCGAGGTCGCCGTTTTAAGGCAGCCCAGATGGGCGGTCCTTCCGGTGGATGCCTGCCATCTCAGTATCTGGATCTATCCATCGATTATGAGTCCTTGACGGAGGCAGGCTCGATGATGGGATCGGGCGGCATGATCGTCATGGATGAGAAGACCTGCATGGTAGATATCGCCCGGTTCTTCCTCAGCTTCACTCAGGACGAATCCTGCGGCAAGTGCGTACCCTGCCGCATTGGCACGAAGCGCATGCTGGAGATCCTAACGCGCATTACCAGAGGCGAGGGGAAAGAAGGGGACATCGAACTCTTGCTGGAGATGGCGCGGATCATCAAAGACTCGGCCCTTTGTGGCTTAGGTCAGACTTGTCCCAACCCCGTGCTCTCGACGATCAACCACTTTCAGTACGAGTACGAAGCACACATTCGCGACAAGTACTGCCCTGCCGGAGCCTGCGATGCCCTGGTTTACGCACCTTGTGAAAATACTTGCCCGGTGCGTTGCGATGCCGTTGGGTACACAGCCTTGATCACCGAGAGAAGATACGAGGAGGCCCTCAGTCTCATCCGATTGACCATGCCTTTAGCTGGAGTCTGCGGCCGGGTCTGCAATCATCCCTGTGAGAAAATGTGTAAGCGAGGGGAGATCGATGAACCTATTACCATCTCTTCACTGAAGCGATTTGCCTCCGACTGGGAGCTAAGGCAAGGTAAGATGTCATCTCCCTCTTTTCTGGAAAAGCCAAAAACCACACGGGTGGCCGTTATAGGTTCTGGACCCGCAGGATTGAATGCCGCCTACCATTTAGGACGGCGGGGATATCCAGTGACGATATTTGAAGCTCTGCCTGTAGCCGGCGGCATGCTCGCTGTGGGCATCCCTGATTACCGATTACCTCGAAAGAATTTGGAGAACGACATACGCTTCATCTGTCAGCATCATGTGGAAATTCAGACTGGTAAAGCCTTAGGCAGGGACTTCGACATCGACGACCTTTTACACCAAGGGTACAAGGCGGTCTTCTTAGCAATGGGCGCTCATCTGAACCAGAAGATGAACATCAAAGGGGAGGAAGCTCAAGGCGTCTTACCAGGAATTAATTTCTTGCGAAGGGTGAACCTCGGCGAGAAAGTAAAAGTAGGTGAAAAGGTGGGGGTCATCGGCGGAGGGAATGTTGCCATCGATTCTGCACGCACGGCTCTGCGGCTGGGCGCGAAAGAGGTCTTCATCGTCTACCGTCGCACCCGAGATGAGATGCCAGCCAACGATGAGGAGATCGAGGAGGCCGAGCACGAGAAGATCAAGATCCTCTACCTCGTTGCTCCCACCCAGGTCATCACGGAGAACGGGAAGGTGAAGGGCCTGGAATGTCAGCGCATGGAGCTCGGAGATTTTGATGCCAGCGGAAGGCGTCGTCCCATTCCGGTGAAGGGCTCGGAGTTTTTGATGGAGGTGGACTGGGTCATCCCGGCGATTGGCTATGTCCCGGATTTGTCCTGTCTTCCTCAGGACGATGGCTTCAAGACGACCAAGGCGGGCACCCTCTCCGCGGACCCGATCACGATGGCTACACATCTTCCCGGTATCTTCGCTGGGGGCGATCTGGTCACTGGGCCTTCCACAGTGGTAGAGGCCATGGCCAGTGGTTATCGCGGCGCCATCTCCATCGACAGGTACTTGAAGGGACAGGATCTCTATCAAGACCGAGCCTATCGAGCGTTGCGCCGGGCCGACGTGCCCAAGGCTGAGGAAGAGAGAGCAGAGGTTGAGGCGGTGAAACCACGGGCCAGGATGCCCGCCATGACAGTGGACCGCCGGGTCTGTACATTCGAAGAGGTGAATCTGGGGTTCGAGGAAGGGATCGCTATCCGCGAGGCAAAGCGCTGCTTGCGCTGCGATTTAGAACGCTAAAAAGAAAGGTGCGAAAAGATATGGGAGAGATTCGATTGACCATAGACGGTCGTGAGGTGAAAGCAGAAGAGGGAATGACCATCTTTGAAGCATGCCGGAAAGTGGGGATCACCCTCCCCCATCTTTGCTACCGGGAGGATCTTTCACCTACGACGGCCTGTCGTTTGTGTGTTGTGGAAGTGGAAGGGGTAAAAACACTGGTTGCTTCCTGCGCCTATCCTGTAGCGAACAAGATGGTGCTTCGTACGGCTACGAAGCGGGTACAGGATGCCCGAAAACTGGCGGTCGAGTTCTTACTCTCCGATCACCCTTATGACTGTATGACCTGCGAGAAGAGCGGTTCCTGCCTTCTAGAAAAATACGCTTACGAGTTCGGCATCCGGAAATCGCGCTTCGAGGGCGAAAGGCACAACTACCCCATTCGATCCGCGAATCCTTTCTATGAAAGGGACTACAATAAATGTATCCTTTGCGGAAGATGTGTCACGGTCTGCAATGAAGTGCAGTATTGCGAAGCGGTTGACCATTCAAAACGGGGATTTGCCACAAAGATCGCAGCCTCTTTTGATCGCTCCATGCAGGAGACCCCTTGCGTCTTCTGCGGAAACTGCGTCAGTGTCTGTCCGGTAGGAGCGTTGAGCGAAAAAGCGGGGCGTTTTCAGGGGCGGGAATGGGAGTTAAAGAAGGTCCCCACCATCTGCTCTTACTGCGGTGTGGGGTGTACGCTGGTCCTGAATGTGAAGGACAATCACGTGATCAAAGTCACCTCTGACAAGGATCTGGGGATGAACGAAGGCTGGACCTGTGTGAAGGGCAGGTTCGGGTTCGATTATGTGCATAGCCCGGATCGGCTCACAGAACCTCTCACCAAGGAGAATGGGAAATTCCGGAAGGCTTCCTGGGATGAAGCTTTGGATAGGGTGGTCAGCGGTCTGAAGAAGATTAAGGATAAACATGGAGCGGATGCTATTGGCGTCTTAGTCTCTGCCAAATGCACCAATGAAGAAAACTACCTTCTCCAAAAATTGGCCCGCGCTGCACTGGGGACGAACAACGTGGACCACTGCGCCCGTCTCTGACACAGCTCTACGGTCGCCGGTCTGGCGATGGCCTTTGGAAGTGGAGCCATGACGAATTCCATCGATGAAATAAGGAATGCGGATTGTATCTTCGTCATCGGCTCGAACACGACAGAGAATCATCCCGTCATTGCCTTGGAGGTGAAAGCCGCGGTTCGGCAGAGGAGAGCCAAAATCATCGTGGCGGATCCTCGGCGGATTGAACTGGTGGACTTTGCCCACCTCTGGCTCCAACACAAGCCAGGGACAGATGTAGCTCTGATTAATGGGATGTTGAATACCATTCTCTCGCGAGGGTGGCTCAATAGGAACTTTGTGGAGGAGCGTACAGAGGGATTTGAAGCCTTCGCCGAATCTGTAAGGGATTATACTCCTGAAGCAGTAGAAAAAATTACGGGTGTACCTGCAGCTGATATCGTGGAAGCTGCCCGGCTTTATGCGCAATCCCCAAATTCCTCCATTCTCTATGCCATGGGCATCACCCAGCATACCACCGGGACGAACAACGTCCTAGCCCTGGCGAATCTGGCTATGGTCACCGGACAGATCGGAAAACCCTCTTCGGGTATCAATCCCCTTCGAGGTCAGAACAATGTCCAGGGAGCCTGTGACATGGGCGGGTTGCCAAATGTCTACTCTGGATATCAACGGGTCGATGATGAGTCCATGAGGAAGAAATTTGAGACGGCCTGGGGGGTCTCCCTTTCTTCTCATCCAGGTCTTACTTTATTGGAAATGATGAAAGACATTGCCGATGGAAAGATAAAAGCGCTCTTCATCCTGGGTGAGAATCCATTGCTTTCAGACCCCAATGTGAATAAGGTGAAAGACGAGCTGAAGCATCTTGATCTGCTTGTTGTCCAGGATATCTTCCTCTCTGAGACAGCGGAGTTGGCCCATGTTGTTCTGCCAGGGGTGAGCTTTGCCGAGAAGGAAGGTACATTTACAAATACAGAACGACGGGTTCAGCGCATACGAAAGGCAATAGAGCCCATTGGAAACACGAGGCCTGACTGGCAGATCATCTGTGATCTCTCTTCACGGCTGGGTTATCCGATGAAATATTCTTCTCCCAGGGAAGTCATGGATGAGATCGCCTCCTTGACGCCCTCTTACGGCGGCATCCACTACGAACGGTTAGAAGGTTTGGGACTCCAGTGGCCCTGCCCAACCGCAGACCACCCAGGGACCCCTTTCCTGCACAAAAATAAATTCACCCGGGGACAGGGTAAGTTTCATATTACGCCTTATATACCTGCTCCAGAACTTCCGGATGAGGAATATCCTTTTCTGTTGACCACGGGGAGGGTGCTCTACCACTACCACACCATGATCAGCCGGAAGTCCAAAGGGCTTTCTGAGATCTATCCCGAAGGGGTTATTGAGATCAATCCTGAGGACGCATTGCGTTTGGGAATCAAGCCAGATAATGGACTGGTGGAAGTTTCCTCTCGCCGAGGTAGGGTCCATGTTAAGTCGAAGGTAGCAGATAATCTACCCCCTGGGGTGGTATTCATGACTTTCCACTTCAAGGAAGCAGCAGCCAATTTGCTGACTATTGATGTATTAGATCCTGTATCCAAGATCCCGGAATTGAAAGTCTGTGCAGTGAAAATCCAGAAGCTTTAAGGCTCGTTGAAAGTCTGTTGCCCTCCACCTTCAAAGATCTATTTGGGTATTAGCATGAAGACTGGTATGTAAACCCAGATGTTGCAAACAATCACCGGGCAGGGTTACTTTCAAAGCCTTACAAATGCGGATTTTCATAGGAGTTTATGGGAAACTGGCGATCTTACCGGTAGTGAGCTCCTGTATGGGTATGAAACGTGGGTTGCTACATCGATAAAAGGTGACGCTGTAAGGCTTTTCAAGCAACCCTACCCGGCTCCTTGGTGTTAATTTTTGCAACTGGTATGTAAATGCGATTTGGTTTTCATATCTCTATTGCTGGTGGGTTTTCAAAGGTAGTTGGGAGGGCGAAGGTTCGTGGTTGTGAGACCATCCAATTTTTTTCTCGAAACCCAAGGGGGTGGAAGTATGACCCTCTCGATAAAGAGGACGTTGAACAGTTCCGGGCCTCCATCCAGTCCTCCGGTCTCTTTCCTATCTTCCTCCACCTCCCTTACCTTCCAAATATTGCCTCCTTCGAATCGAAATTCTACAAACAGTCGATCGATTCGATCGCCACAGACTTGGAAAGAGCAGAACAACTTGGCGCCCAATACCTGATCATCCATATCGGACATCGCTTGGAGTCTTCTGAAAATGAAGCCATAGAAGCCGTCTCTCGTGGGATCCATCAGGCCTTTGAAAGGGTGAAGAATTCGGTCATCCTCTTATTAGAGAATACGGCAGGCCAAGGAAGTGAAATCGGCAACACCTTTGAACAGATCAAAAAGATCATCGATGGGGTTGAGGAAAAAAATAGGATGGGGGTTTGTCTCGATACAGCCCATTCTTTTGAGGCAGGATATGATCTTTCAAAAAAGGATGGCATTGAGAGGACTCTTCAATCCTTCGATCAAACGATCGGTCTAAGTCGACTTCAACTCCTTCATCTCAACGATTCAAAGACTCCTCTGGAATCAAGGAAGGACCGGCATTGGCATATTGGTGAGGGATATATTGGAGTGGAGGGATTCCGATATCTGGTCAATCATCCTTTATTAAGACACCTTCCTGGGATCATGGAGACCCCGAGAAAAGATACAGTAGAAGATCTGAAAAATATGAAAGTGATTCGGAGCCTCACCGAGTAAAGTTATTTGGGGTCAAACCTGAACTATACACTTTAGTGAGGGTCATTAAAATCAAGATCGGTGGCAGACCCTCACTTTTGATTTTTCTTCTGTCGATGAGTACAGCTTGCAGGCTCGCTGGTTCGAATCCGGTCACTTCATCTATCCGAACTCCCATTTCGATGAGATGACTATTCCAAGAGTGTAGACAGGGGAACGATCTCAATGCCCTGCTCCTGCATTTTGGGAATCATCTCTTTGAGAGATTTGATCGTCGAGGGATGGGGGTGGCCAATTCCAATCGCTTTCCCTTTAGAAAGGGAGAGATGGATCAGCTGTTCGAGTTGCTTTCTGACATCGTCTTCATTTGGCGAATTGTCGAGAAAGATAGTCCTCTCCGTCGCCCTCAGGCCAAGGGATTTGGCGGTTTGGAGACCAACGGTTTGAGGAGTGGTCCGACTATCTAAAAAAAAGAGTCCTTGCCTCTTCAATTCAGAGAGGATGATCCTCATCTTCTTAGGATCTTCCATCAATCGGGATCCCATATGATTACTCACCCCCTTAATGTAAGGGATCGCCTCAATATCTTTGGAGAGTTGATGGAGAAGTTCCTCCTCATTCATTTCCTGAAGAAGCGCTCCTTCCCCCGGTTTGATTTTTGGATATTCATGGGGCTCCATGGGTAGATGGAGAATGATTTCCTTTCCCTTTCGCTGAGCTTCCAAGGCAAGGGTTTTGGCATGAGGCGTAAAGGGCAGAATGGAGAAAGTCACAGGAAGATCCCATCGGAGAAGCTCTTGAGAAATGGAAGTTTCCCCACCCAGATCATCAATCACAATGGCAACCTTTGGTCGAAGGTCAATCTTAAGCGCTGAAGGTTTAGGGTAGAGGAAGGTGAGTTGGTGGGTGGTTCGATCCATCACCTTGACTTCCAATTGAAGAGATTCCGATACCTGAGACGACTGCATCGAAAAGGGTTTGCCGAGGAGAGAGAGGCTTCGCTTAAAATTTCCTTCAATCAGAGAAAAAGAGAGCGATCGGGGAAGCTGAATCTTCAGAAGGGACTGTTCCCAGGTAATGTCTCCCTCTCTTTTTAAGACAGACTGGTGAAGGAGGATCTCCTTTTTTGAGATGCCGATCTCGTAGAGTTGGCTGTTGATGATCTGATCAGCAATGAAAACTTTTTGAGAAAAGGCCTCTGGTGAGAAAGGTTTTTCTCGAGTGAGATAGGTATATCCAGCAAAAACCAAAAGAGCACCCAGGAAGAAAGAGAGAGAATAACCCATCCACTCCCTCGATCTTCCCCATCTGCGCGGTCGTTTAGCCATTCAACCCTGTGGAGCCCCACAGACAGAGGCCGGTGTCCTTGATTAAAGCCTCTGTGGGGCGACATCCCGACCAAAAGATAGCATATTTATTCACGGCCAAAGGCCGTAGCTTTCTCCTGCCGGGGTAAAACCTCTTGCATGAGATCGGGTAGGGAACGGTTTGAAACCGTTCCCTACTATTTATTCTCTTTGGCTAATTTCTTAAAAATCTCCCAACTCTTCAGGAGTTCAAGAGCCCGTTCCAGTTGATGATCGGTCGGTTTCTTCTCCTTCACCTCTTCCTTCTTTGGTTTTTCTTTCTCTTTGGGTGGTCCTTTCTCTACATCGATCAGATGCCTCTCCAAATCCTTCTCCATCGGTAGTTTTGGAACGGGTGCAACCTTCTCCTCTTCAGGCTGTAAGGGTTTAACGACGATGTCAGGCACAATCCCTTTCGCCTGAATGGAACGGCCATTAGGGGTAAAATATCTTGCGGTGGTCAATCTCAGTCCTGATCCATCTTTCAAGGGAAATATCGTTTGGACCGACCCCTTCCCAAAGGTCTGTGTCCCGAGGAGAATCCCGCGGCCGTGGTCTTGAATGGCACCAGCCACGATTTCTGCACCGCTGGCACTTCCGCCATTGATCAGGACGACCAAGGGATAGGGGGAAATGGTCCCCTGTGGATGGGCATAGAATTTCATTTTCTGATCTTCTTTTCTTCCTTCCATGGAAACGATGAGACCTGATTCGAGAAAACGGTCTGACACCTTGACAGCTTGATCCAAAAGCCCCCCTGGGTTGTTCCGTAGATCAAGGATCAATCCCTTTAAGGCGCCCTTACTCTCTTCCTCTAATGCCTTCAAATGATTATCAAATTCACTATCTGTCTTCTCTTGAAATTGGGAGAGCCGAATATACCCGTAATGCTTCTCCAACAATTCATGGCGAGCGCTTCGAATCGGGATGATATCCCGAACCAGGGTGAAATCCTTAGGTTTGGTGAAACCCTCCCTCATGATGGTGATGGTCACCTTCGTTCCCTTCGGACCTCGTAATCGTTTGACACATTCCATAAGGCTCAGATTCTTCGTCAATTCTCCGTCGATCTTCAGGATCTGGTCTCCTGCCAGAATCCCGGCTTTGAAGGCCGGGGTATCCTCGATGGGAGAGACAACGGCGAGAACACCATCTTTGATCGTGATCTCAATCCCCAACCCCTCAAACCGGCCCTTGGTTTCCTCCTGCATTTCCTTATACATATTAGGGGGCATGAAGGCGGAGTGGGGATCCAGAGTCTCCAACATCCCCTTGATCGCACCATAGATCAGATCCTTGGAGTCCTTCTCCTCGACATATTCCTTCTGAAGGAGACCGAGGACATCGGTAAATACCTTTAGGTCCTCATACATACTGTTGGAAACGGCCGAAACTTTATGGGACTTGACCAGCCCGATCGTCATCCCCAGAATGAAGACCAACAAAAATAATGAAACGACCTTAAAATTTTTAATTCCTTTCCACTGAGACATATGATCCTCCTTGATCATCACTTCTTCCCCTTCTCGTTGCCCTCCGATAGGAGGACAACTTTATCCAACTTTGAGATCCAATGCATGGGGTCCTGAGGTTTTCCTTGATGGCGAATTTCGAAGTAGAGACAGGGACCTTTCAAAGATCCTGAGCTCCCTACCAGGGCGATCGTCTCCCCTTGAGAAACGATATCTCCCTCCTTCTTCAATAATTCGGAAGCATAGCCATAGATGGTAAACGTATGGTCACCATGGTCGATGATCACGACATTTCCAAACCCTTTAAGCCAATCGGCATAGAGAACTTTCCCGGGGAGGACGGCTCGAATCTCGGCTCCCACCGGCGCTTTGATTTCAATTCCATTTTGCCCCTTCTCTTTAAAC
>Ga0299915_10000741_pt1 | contig 24434 bp, 23 predicted proteins | sample RVTome_13_FD_200263 | JGI IMG/M metagenome (GOLD analysis project Ga0299915, IMG submission 200263) | Soil microbial communities from uranium-contaminated site in the Upper Colorado River Basin, Wyoming, United States - RVT92D227 (version 2) ... | reverse complement strand
TCACTACACCGACAAGGCGCGCCAGCAGGCCGACACGAAGATCACGCCCGAAGGCATCCTCTATCCGCGCGGCGGTACGCTCGGCGGCTCGACCGCGGTCAACGCGATGATCACCGTCGCCGCGAAGAACAGCGACTGGGACGGCATCGCCACCCTCACCGGTGACCCGTCGTGGCAGGCGAGCAACATGCAGCAGTACTTCGACCGCGTGCATCGCTGGCTCGGCGTCGAGCGCCCATCGATCCCTGCGGACGCCCTGTTCGACGGCAGCCTGATGGCGATCCTGACGGCGTCGTTCAAGGAATCCGCGGACCGCGGCCTCGGCGGCCCCGACGTCGACCTCGCCGATCCGCTGCGCAACATCTTCACGATCTTCAACTTCCTCACCAAGGACATCAACCAGGAGACGATGGCCGGCCGCGCGCAGGGCGTGTTCCAGTTCCCGCTCGCGACCAAGGAGCACAAGCGGAACGGCACGCGCGAGTACCTCATCGGGACCGCGCGCGACCCGCGCCGCTTCCCGCTGCGGATCAAGACGCAGGCGCTGGTCACCAGGGTCAACTTCGCCGAGGCGCCCGACGCGCAGGGCAACTGGAAGGCGATCGGCGTCGAGTTCCTCGACGGTGCATCGCTCTACCAGGCCGATCTCACCTCCGACAGCGGCGCCGCGGCCCCGCGCACCGTCAAGGTCCGCGCCTCGAAGGAAGTCATCCTCTCGGCCGGTGCGTTCAACACGCCGCAGCTGCTCATGCTCTCGGGCATCGGTGACCGCGCGCAGCTCGCGGAGCACGGGATCGACACCAAGGTCCACCTGCCAGGCGTCGGCACGAACCTGCAGGACCGCTACGAGGTCGGCATGGTGAGCGAGCTGTCCGACAACTTCGCCGCGCTCCGGCGCTGCACCTATGGCGCCGACAAGAACGATCCGTGCTTCCGCGACTGGCAGAAGGGTCGCGGCGCGTACACCTCGAACGGCGGCGTGGTCTCGATCCTCATGAAGTCCAGCCCGTCGCAGCCCGAGGCCGATCTGCACATCTTCGGCATCCCGGGCGTGTTCAAGGGCTACGCGCCGGGTTACTCGGTCGAGGCCAACGCGACGAAGAATCACTTCACGTGGCTCATCCTCAAGGGCCACACCGAGAACCGCGGCGGCACCGTCAAGCTCCGCTCGTCGAACCCCCGCGAGCGGCCGCAGATCAACTTCCACTACTTCGATGACGGCGGCGTCGACACGAGCGCGTCCATCAACGACCTGACCTCCGTCGTCAACGGTGTCGAGTTCGTTCGCAAGATCACCGGCCGCTCGGACCAGCTCGATCTGTTCACGAGCCACAAGGAAGTCTGGCCGGGCCGGGCCACCAACGACCGCACCAAGATCGGCGAGTGGGTGAAGAAGGAAGCGTGGGGCCACCACGCATCGTGCTCCGCCCCGATCGGCGCCGATGGCGACGCGAACGCGGTCCTCGACTCGAAGTTCCGCGTGCGCGGCACCGACGGCCTCCGCGTGGTCGATGCCTCGGTGTTCCCGCGGATCCCCGGCACCTTCATCGCGCTCCCGACCTACATGGTGAGCGAGAAGGCGACCGACACGATCCTCGAGAGCCTCGGCGAGACCCGCAACCCGGCCAACTTCCCCTGAACCGCCGCCCGCGGGTATCCTCCGCGCATGAATCGCACGGCCACGCTCTTGCTCGTCACCTTCCTCGTGGTCGCCTGCGGCAAGAGCGCCGACGAGCAGATGCGCGAGGACATCGCCAAGGAGAGCGAGCGGCGCGGCCCGCTCCCCTCCGACGAGCCGCCCAAGCCCGCGCGCGAGCTCCCCGCGAAGCAGGACAAGCCACCGCCGGATCCCGAGCCGACGACGCCCGAGGAGATCGACACCGCCCGCAAGAAGGCGATGATCGACGGCCGCGACAAGGACGTGATCCGGTTCTGCGAGATGGGCAAGGTCGACGACAAGAGCGATCCGCAGATCCTGCTCGGCTGCACGCTCGCGGCGTGCCGGATCAACGAAGTCGACAAGGCGAAGGCGTGGAGCAAGGGCGTGGCGAAGTCCAAGCCGCTGCTCGACCAGGCGATCAAGACGTGCCTGGCGAACAAGGTCACGCTGTAGCAGTGCAGTTCGCGGTCGCGGTCGTGCCCACCACCGGCCAGGATCGCGCCGCGGTGTTCGTTCGCGGGGAGGGCCTCGTGATCGTGCTCGCCGACGGCGCGGGCGGAACCGCCGGCGGTGCGGCTGCGGCCAGCGCGATCGTCGAGGGCGTGGGAGCGGCGAGCGGCGAGGCATGGGGCGACTTACTCGGCGAGCTCGACGCCGATCCTCGACGGCTCGGCTTCGGTCAGGCGACCGCCGTCGTGCTGTCGCTCGATCCGCGCGGAATTCGCGGCGCGAGCGTCGGCGACTCGGGCGCATGGCTGATCCGCGCCGATGACGTCGACGACCTCACGCAAGCCCAGCAGCGCAAGCCGCTCGTCGGCTCGGGTGGATCGCCGGTCCCATTTCGCACCGGGCCGGTTGGAGACGGGACGCTGCTCGTGGCGTCCGATGGGCTACTCCACTACGCGAAGCAGGCGGCGATCGCGGCGATCGCGCGCGGTCCCGATCTCGAGGTCGCCGCGAGGCAGCTCGTCGAGCTGGTGCGGCTCGCATCGGGAGCGCTCCCGGATGACGTCTCGATCGTGCTGTGCCGCGCGACCCGATGAGCATGCCGCTTGATTCTCGGCGGTCTTCGCACGACCGTCCCGTGCGTGCGACCCGGAGTCGGCGCTCGGCGGGCGGGGGCCTCGACGAGCTCACCCGGGCGTGCCGGTATCCGCGCGGTGCTTCGCGACGTTCACGCCGACGTTGCCGGTGCGCTCGACGACATGCGTCTTCACGAACCCGCGCTGCACCCGAGCCTGATCGAGGAGCTGGCGGCGCGCCACGCGGAACGCGTCCGCGATCGCGACGTAGATGTTCGTGTGACCGACGTGCGAGACCGCGATGTTCGGACCCGGTACGTCGAGCACGATGCTGATGTGAAAGGACCGACCTTGCCGGTGATGCTTGTGGGGCTGATCGACCACGACCGTGCAGTTCTCGATTCGATTCGACAGCAACTCGAGCCGTGCGATCCATCGCAGGATGAAGGCCTCGGCAGCATCACTATGTTCGAGGTTGTGGAACGAGATCTCGGTCGGCATGTCGAGCGTTCTCCTTGGTTGCTAGGTCCAGCTGCCAGGCCGTGACGTCCGGGCACACGGCGCGGCAGCGACACAGGGGTGCACCGGCGAAGTCACGAGACTCTTGGAGTCGAAGATCGCGACGCCCGAGCACGAGCCAGGAGAGTGCATCGCGCGCGCCTACGTCGCGGGCTCGTCGTCCCAGTAGTCGAGCGAAGGACCTTGCCTCACGATCTGACGGAGCCAGGGTTTCTCGTACGGCCCGCCGCGCGCGAGCAGCTTGTTCGAGTCCGGATAGCCGACCACCTCGCAGTCGTGCTGCGTCGAGATGCACAGGTAGATCAGAGGCTCGCGACCGTCGTTGATCATCTGGTGCGCGTGTTCGGGTCCCGGCGGATACGCGATCCAGTCACCGGCCCGTACCGCCACGCGCGCGTCGCCGATGCGTGCGGTGCCGGTTCCTGCGACCACATAGATCGCTTCCTCGTTGTTGCAGTGAAAGTGAAACGGATACGCCAGCGCGCCGGGTGGGATCTCCATGAGCGTTCCGCCGAGCGCCGCGCTCCCCGCTCCATGCCCGAGGATGCGGCCCTTGCCGCGGTGGTTGCCGCGCGCGAGCTCGTAGGGCTCGGCCTCGTCGGCGTTGAGGACGTTGGGGTGACGACGTTCGGTCATGCCGGCGTCTTATCACCGGCCGAGCGCTAGCGATCGCGCAACCTCGGATCGAGCCCCAGCTGCACCAGATCGACGACGAGGTTCGCGATCGCGATCGCGATCGCGGACACCACCACGACCCCGAGGATCACCGGCATGTCGACGTCGAGGATCGCCTGCAGCGTCTCGCGGCCGAGCCCCGGCCACGCGAAGATCGCCTCGGTGACGACCGCCCCGCCGAGGAGGACGCCGAGGTCGAGACCGACGAGCGTGACGAGCGGTCCGAGCGCCGGACGAAGCGCGTGACGGAGGACGACGGCGCGCTCGGGCAGGCCCTTGGCGCGCGCCGTTCGAACGTAGTCCTCGGTCAGCGTCTCGGCGAGCTCGGTCCGCACCATGCGGGCGTAGTACGCGACCCCGACGGTCGCGAGCGTCATCGCCGGCAGCACCAGGTGGCGCAGCCGATCCCAGCCGCCCTCGCCGTAGCCGCCGATCGGCAGCACCTCCCAGCGATACGCGACCAGGTAGAGCAGGACTGTCCCGACGAAGAACGTCGGCGCACTCTGGCCGAGCAGCCCGAACACGCTCGCCGCGCGATCGGGCCACCGGCCCTTGCGGACCGCGGCGAGCACCCCGAGCGGCACGCCGATCAGGAGCTGCAAGAGGATCGCGGCGAGCGCGAGCTGCAGCGTCGGCCACACGCGATCGGCGAGGATGGCGGTCACCGCGCGCTTGCTGCGATAGCTCTCGCCGAGGTTGCCGCTCGCGAGGTTGTCGACCCAGCAGCCGTAGCGCACGGCGAGGCTCTGATCGAGGCAGTACAGCGCGTTCACCTTCGCGATCGCATCGGGGGTCGCGTGCGGACCGAGCATGGCCTTGCCCGGATCGGCTGGGATCGCGGAGACCATCACGAAGGTCGCCGTCACGACGAACCACACGACGACGATCGACCAGCCGAGCCGCCGCAGCGCGATCCCGATCATCGGAGCACCGGCTCCCCGTCGACGAGGTCGAGCCACGCGCTCGTGTAGTCGCGGAGCCACATCGGATGTGGGCGGTAGTCACGTACGTACGGTTGCCTAACCTCGGTGGTCACCTGATGGTAGCCCCAGATCCACGGCGCATCGTCGTAGAGGATCCGCTCGGCGCGGCGGTACATCGCGGCCCGCTTCGTGGCATCCGGCTCCGCGCGCGCGGCGTCGAGCAGCTGGTCGAGCTCGGGGTTGTTGTAGAACGAGTCATTGCTCGCGTTCTCGTCCGCGATGCCACGCGAGTGAAACCGTGGATCGAGCGAGCTCGTCGGATCGGGGAAGTCGGCGAGCCACGACGTGAACGAGAAGGCCGGTCCATCGGGCTTGCGGACCGCGGTCTCGTACGTCGGGCCCGACATCAGCGAGATCTCGATCCGCACGCCGATCTTCGCCAGGTCGTGCTGCAGCGACGCCGCGAGCTTCTCGGCTTCCTCGTTGGCGAGCGTCACGTACTGCACCGAGAACCCAGCGGGATAGCCGGCTTCACGGAGCAGCGCGCGGGCCTTCTCGGGATCGTACGGGTAGGGCGCGAGCGAGTCGTCGCGGCCGAACGCCCCGGGGGCGAGCATGCCGTGCGCCGGCACCGCGGTGCCGTTCAACAGCTTCGAGATGCTTCGCCGGTCGAGTGCGTAGTTGAGCGCCTGGCGAACGCGTCGATCATCGAACGGTTTGACCCGCACGTTCATCCTGCTGCCGAACACGTTCATCACGGCCTGCGTGTGGACGTAGGGAGCCCACGCGCGCTGCTGCGTGATCCACAGGTAGTCCGGTGCGGAGAGCCGCTCGGCCGTCTCGAGCTCACCACGCTCGAACATCAGGAACTGCGTGTCGCGCGCCACGCCTTCGTGGAGGACGATCCCGTCGAGGTGCTGGCGGCTGCGGTCGTGATAGTGCGCGCGGCGCCGGAGCACGAGCCGCTGGCCCTCGTCCCACGTGCCGACCTCGTACGGTCCCGACGCCAGCGGCATGGCGCGGATCCGATCGCCGGCCGTCGCGAGATGGTCGGCCCGCAGTGGCGCGGCGAACGGCATCGCGAGCACGTAGAGGAACGCCGCGTTGGGTCGCGCGAGCCGGATCTCGAGCTCGCGCACTCCGATCGCGGTGATGCCGGCGCAGTCCGTGGCCTTGCCGGCGATCACGTCCTGCACGCCGGCGACGTCGGCGAGCATCGCTTGGAACGGCGACTCCGGCATCCGCAGCACGCGCTCGAGGCTGAATTCGAAGTCGGCCGCGATCAACGGACGCCCATCGCCGTACGCCAGCCCCGACCGCAACCAGAAGTGATAGACGAGCCCGTCGCTCGAGAGCTCCCAGCGCTCGGCGAGCCGTGGCGCGAGCCGCGTACCGGCGGGCTCGTAGTCGACCAGGGTGTCGAGCAGATGGTGCAGCGCGTAGATCGAGACCTCGTCGTAGGCGATCGCCGGATCGAGCGTCCGGATCCGCTCTTGCGACGCGAACCGCAAGACGCCGCCATCGCGCGGCGTCGTCGCAGCGGTCTCGCGCCATCGTGGACCACGATCGGGGGCGTTACAGCCGATCGTCGCGACGACCAGCAGCGGGACGAGCGGCCTCATCGCCGCTCCTTCGGATCGAAGACCTCGCGCAGGCCCTCGCCGAGCAGGTTGAACGCGACGACCGCGAGCAGGATCGCCAGGCCGGGCGCGAGCACGAGGTGCGGCGCGGTCCGGTAGTAGACGCGACCCTCGTAGAGCATGCGTCCCCACGTCGGGGCGGGCGGGGGCGGGCCGAGCCCGAGGTACGAGAGCACGGACTCGGCGAGCAGGTTCTGCGCGAAGCCGAGCACGGCGACGACGACGACGACGCCCGCGACGTTCGGCAACACGTAGCGCAGCACGATCCGCGTGGGACTCGCCCCGATCGCGCGTGCCGCGACGACCATCTCGCTCCGCGCGAGCGTCATCGCCTTGCCACGGATCACGCGAGCCATTGGGGTCCAGCCGACGATCGCGAGGGTCAGCACGACGGGCGCGCTCGAGCCCGCGAGGCTGCTCTCGCGCAGCAGCGCCGCGAGCAAGATCGCCAGCAACAGGAATGGAAACGACAGCACGAGATCGACGAGGCGCATCAGCGCTCCGTCGATCCAGCCGCTGGAGTAGCCGGCCACGAGCCCGACCGCGAGGCCGATCATCAGCGCGAGCAGCGTCGCGAACGCCGCCACTCCCAGCGAGGTCCCGGCGCCCGCCGTGACCCGCGACCACACATCACGCCCGAGGTGATCGGTCCCGAGCACCGCATCGCTCGACGGAGCCAGCGGGGCGCCGAGCTCGGACAGCCCGTGCTCGACGTCGAGCGCGAGCGGATCTCCGCCCGGGGCGATCACCGCGATCGCGACGAGGATCGCGACGAGGACGATCCCCACGATCGCACCCCGGTGGGCGAGAAACCGCCGTGCGGGGCTCACCGCGGCAGCATATCGCCTGCCGACACGGGGCCACAAATCGACGAGTACGACGGCCAGCTCGCGGCTCGATCATCCATCGAGTGTCCCGGGACGGCTCGCTGAGCAAATCTCCGCGCGGTTGTGACCGTGCCGCACACTCAGTTTGGCCGTGAATACGTAATCTTGATCGCAGTGGGGCAACCCGTGTGTGGCTGACAACGCCTCACCGTCCGGGCATCGCACTTGTACCTGTTGGAACCATGCCCATGGATTTCCTTGCCCTGCTGCGCCGCGATCACGCGGATCTGCAACACGAGCTGACCAAGCTCCTCGATCCACGCGCGACCCTCGCGATCCTGCGAGCGGCGCTCGACGGTGTCCGCCTGGGCCTCACCGCCCACGTCGAAGCAGAAGATATCGTGCTCGGGAGGTTCGAGTCCGTTCCAGGCTTGCAGGGGCTGGTCGCGCAAGCACGGGCGGCTCATCTGCTTCAAGAGGGAGTGCTCTCGTCGCTGGTCAGCTGCCGGCCTCGCACCAGCGCCTGGCTCGACCGTGCGTATCACCTGCGCGAGCTCGTCCACCGGCATTCGAAGGACGAGGAGGCGGGGTTGATCGTCGCGCTCCGCCGGAACCCGGCGGAGTATTCGCGGCTCGCCGGAGCGTTCGCGACCGCGCGGCTGTGCCAGCTCGCGATGCTGCAACCCTCGGCGCCGATCTACGCGCCTCATCTGGCTGCCGCTGGCTGAGCCCGGCAGGCGACCTGGTTGCATCACGCGCACCCTTGGACGGGGCGCGTTCGTCGTCGTGCTTCGCGTCCGGGGGGAGTTGACACCGCCAACCTCGTCGGATATCGCAGTCCCGGACATAAGGAGAACGCCGTGAATCTGAGCGGTTGCAACCAACACAGGGTGCGGGGCTTCGGCACCATCATCGCGGCGATCGTCATCCTCGGCAGCGCGACTGCGGGCTGCGACAAGCTCGGTGGGGGCAAGAAGGACGGCAGCGGCAGCGGCAGCGGCGTCGGCCCTGGCACCGGCGGGCAGGTCGTCGACAAGGGGCCGATCAAGGTCGGGCACTACGCGTCGCTCACGGGAGCCGAGGCCACGTTCGGCGTCTCGACCGACAACGGCGTCAAGCTCGCGATCGAGGAGCGCAACGTGGCCGGCGGCGTCAAGGGCCGGACGATCGAGCTGAAGACTCTCGACGACGCCTCGAAGTCGAGCGAGGCCGGTAACGTCGTCCAGCGCCTGATCAGCGAGGAAAAGGTCGTCGCGCTGATCGGCGAGGTCGCCTCCGGATCGTCGCTCGCCGGCGGCAAGGTCGCCCAGCAGTTCGGGGTCCCGATGATCTCGCCGTCGTCGACGAACCGCAAGGTCACGCTCGGCCGCGACATGGTCTCGCGGGTCTGCTTCGTCGACGAGTTCCAGGGCTACGTGGCCGCGAAGTTCGCGCGCGATGATCTGAAGATGGACAAGATCGCCATCCTGTTCGATCAGTCCGCGCCGTACTCGAAGGGGCTCGGCGAGGCGTTCCGCAACGAGTTCACCGGCATGGGTGGCAAGATCACCACCGAGCAGGCCTACACCGCCGGCGATGCCGACGTCTCCGCGCAGCTGCAGACGATCAAGACGTCGGGCGCGCAGGCCGTGTTCTTGCCGGGCTACTACACCGACGTCGGTGGCATCGCACGCCAGGCTCGCAAGATCGGGATCACGGTGCCGTTCCTCGGCGGCGACGGCTGGGACTCGACGAAGCTCACCGAGATCGGCGGCGATGCCGTCGAGGGCAGCTACTACTCGAACCACTACTCGTTCGACGAGCAGCGCCCCGAGGTGCAGGAGTTCGTGAAGAAGTACAAGGCGAAGTTCGGTGAGGTCCCGGACGGGCTCGCGGCGCTCGGCTACGACGCGGCACGCGTCCTGTTCGCCGCGATGGACCGCGCGCCCTCGCTCGGCGGTCGCGATCTCGCGACGGCGATCGCCGCGACCAAGGACTTCCCCGGGGTCACCGGCAAGATCTCGCTCGACGCGAACCGCGACGCGCAGAAGCAGGCCGTGATCGTACAGGTCAAGGGCGGCCAGCCGCGCTACGTGACCAGCATCGTGCCGAAGGGCTGGCCCGAGCCCACGAAGACGCCGGCCGGTGGCTCCGGTTCGGCGACAGGTCCGGGGTCCGGTTCGAGCAAGTAGTGAACAAGCTCGTCCAGACGTTCGTCGACGCGATCGCGGTCGGCAGTCTCTACGCGCTGACCGCGCTTGGTTACACGCTCGTCTACGGCGTCCTGCGGTTCATCAACTTCGCGCACTCGGACGTGTTCACCGTCGGTGCGTGGGTGTCGTTCACGTTCGCGACGGCGTTCGGCTGGGCCGCGACGGGCTCGCCGGTGTTCGGCATGCCGATCATCCTGTTGCTCGCGATGGCGACCTGCGCGGTGCTCGGCATCACGATCGAGGCGCTCGCGTACCGGCCGCTCCGGCGCGCTCCGCGGCTCAACGTCCTCATCACCGCGATCGGCGTCTCGCTGTTCCTCCAGAACGTCGGCCAGCTCGAGTGGGTGTTCGGCAACGCCCAGAAGTCGATGCCTCCCCTGGTCGAGGATCGATCGCTGTTCACCGTGGCCGGCGTCCATATCCGCCTCGTCACCGTGATGATCGTGGTGCTCGCGGCGATCCTGATGCTCGTCCTCGAATGGCTGGTGTTCCGCACGCGGCTCGGGAGGGCGATGCGGGCCGTGTCGTTCGACGAGCGCGTCGCGTCGCTCATGGGGATCAACGTCAACCGGCTGATCTCGATCACGTTCGGCATCGGCTCGGCGCTCGCGGCGGCCGGCGGGCTGCTCTATGCGCTCAAGTACGAGAACGTCTCGCAACCGGCGGATGCGAAGTGGGTGCTGCTCGGCCTCAAGGCGTTCGTCGCCGCCGTCGTCGGTGGCATCGGCAACGTTCGCGGCGCGGTCGCCGGTGCGATGTTGATCGCGTTCGTCGAGCTGTTCGGTGCCGCGTACCTGTCGCCGCACCTGCGCGAGATCTACGTGTTCGTGATCCTGATCGGCGTCCTGCTGTTCAAGCCCAGCGGCCTGTTCGGCAAGGCGGTCGTGGAGAAGGTATGACGGACAAGGATCGCACCCGCAACCTCGCGACCCGGGTCGCCGAGCTCCATCCAAACCCCGCGGCCGCGGTGGGACGGTCGGCGTGGCCGTTCGTCGTCGGGATCCTGATCGCGTTCGCGCTCCAGGTCGGGGTCGCGCCGATGCTCGGGGACTTCTACGCCGACGTCCTGCTCGATATCGGGGTCGCGATCGTCCTCGCCGGGTCGCTCAACATCGTCAACGGGTTCGCCGGCCAGTTCTCGCTCGGCCATGCGGGCTTCATGCTCGTCGGCGGCTACGGCGCGGCGATGGTCACGTACTACGGCTCGATCAAGCTCGGCTGGGTCCCGGCCGATGCGCAGGAGGTGGCCGTTTACGGCGGGTTCATGGGGGCCGGCGATCTGCTGTTCCTCGCCTCGTGCGTGATCGGCGGGCTGGTCGCCGCGGCTGCGGGCTTGCTCGTCGGCCTGCCGTCGCTGCGGCTGCGAGGCGACTACCTCGCGATCGTGACGCTCGGGTTCGGCGAGATCTTGCGCGTGCTCGTGCAGCAGACCGACGAGGTTCCCGATCCGGCGATCGCGGCCGACGCGAGCGCGTGGTACGCGATCGGGCACCTCGGAGGAGCCTCGCCGTTCACCGGACTGCCGAGCTACGTCTCTGCGACGCCGTGGCAGCAAGACGCGTCGGGCAATACCCCCGGTCACGCCGGCATCTTCTTCACGTTCGTGATCGTGGCGATCCTGGTGATCTGTGCGTACCGCCTGAAGATCTCCGCGAAGGGCCGCGAGCTGCTTGCCGTGCGCGAGAACGAGATCGCCGCCGAGGCGATGGGCGTCGATACCGCACGCGCGAAGATCAGTGCGTTCGTGATGTCGGCGTTCTTCGGCGGAGTCGGCGGCGCGTTGTTCGCGCACCAGGTCGGTAACGTGCTGAGCCCCAAGGAGCTCGGGTTCCAGAAGTCGATCGATCTCGTGATCATGGTCGTGCTCGGTGGCATGGGATCGATCACCGGGGTGGTCATGGCGGCGGCGGCGCTCACGCTGTTCGTCGAGCTGTTCCGGCCGTTCGCCGAGTTCCGGATGCCGATCTACGCGCTCGCGCTGATCATCGTGATGATCGTGCGGCCGCAGGGGCTGTTCGGGATCAAGGAGCTCTGGGATCTCGGTCCGTGGCGTCGCCACGTGATCCCTGCGTGGCGCAAGATCGCCGGTGGGTGGCTGATCCCCCGGCACGAGGAGCGACTGCCGATCGCGATCGCGAAGCGTCTGTCGACGGAGCGCGTGAGCTCCGAGATGCCGAGCGAGCCCGATCCGAGCGAGCGCGATCCGAGCGAGCCCGCCGACAAACCCGCCGACGAGCCCGAGGGCAAGCCGTGAGCCCGGCGAAGCCCCCGCCGTCGTCGGTCGCGCTCGAGGTCAGGAAGCTGTCGCTCGCGTTCGGCGGGCTCAAGGCGGTCAGCGAGTTCTCGCTGAGCCTGCCGGTGCGCGGGCTGTGCGGCTTGATCGGTCCGAATGGCGCCGGCAAGACGACCGTGTTCAACCTGCTGACCGGCGTCTACCGGCCCGATCAGGGCGAGATCTGGCTCGGGACGACGTACCTGAACGGCAAGAAGCCGTCCGCGATCGCGCACGCGGGCCTCGCACGAACGTTCCAGAACATCCGACTGTTCGGCGAGCTCAGCGTGCTCGATAACGTGCGCACCGCATGCGGAGTACGGGCCAGGAGCGGCCTGTTCCGCAGCCTCCTGCGCACCCCGCTCTATCTCGCCGAGGAGCGCGCGATCATCGAACGCTCGCTGGATCTGCTCGAGGTGCTCGGCATCTCGCATCGAGCCGGCGAGCAGGCGAAGAGCCTGCCGTACGGCGACCAGCGGCGGCTCGAGATCGCGCGTGCCCTGGCAACCGAGCCGAACGTGTTGCTGCTCGACGAGCCGGTCGCCGGCATGAACACGATCGAGAAGCACGAGATGCGCACGCTCATCGAATCGCTACGCGAGCGATTCGATGTCTCGATCCTGCTCATCGAGCACGACATGGGGCTCGTGATGGACATCTGCGAGCACATCACCGTGCTCGATCACGGGGTCACGATCGCGACCGGCGCGGCGGCGGGCATCCAGCAGGATCCGAAGGTGATCGAGGCGTACCTCGGCACGTCCGAGGACGAGCCCGATGAGGCACGACCGGTGGCCAGCTGATGGCGATGCTCGAGGTCAAGGATCTCGATGTCCACTACGGGGGCATCCACGCGCTGAAGGGCGTCTCGTTCTCCGTCGAGGAGGGCAAGATCGTCACGCTGATCGGCGCGAACGGCGCCGGCAAGACCACGACCCTGCGCGCGATCTCGGGGCTGTTGAAGCCCTCGCGCGGCAGCGTGACGTTCGCCGGCAAACCGATCAGCGCGCTACCGGCCCACGAGATCGTGGCGCTCGGCATGTCCCATGTCCCCGAAGGTCGCGGCATCTTCGCGAACCTCTCGGTCGACGAGAACCTGCAGATGGGGGCCTATCTCCGGCGCGACGCCGCCGGGATCGCCAAGGACCGCGACCGCGCGCTGAGCTTGTTCCCCCGCATCGGCGAGCGGCTGTCGCAGAACGCGGGGACGCTCTCGGGTGGCGAGCAGCAGATGCTCGCGATCGCCCGCGCCCTCGTCGCACGTCCCAAGCTGCTCCTGCTCGACGAGCCCTCGCTGGGCCTCGCACCGCAGGTCGTGCAGCTGATCTTCAAGATCATCCGGACCATCGTCAGCGAGGGCACGACGATCCTGCTCGTCGAGCAGAACGCCCACATGGCGCTCAAGGTCGCGACGACGGGACACGTGCTCGAAGTCGGGACCCTGGTCAGCTCGGGGCCCGCAGCCGAGCTCGCGCGCGATGACAAGATCCGCAAGGCGTATCTCGGCGTTCACTGAGACGAGCTTCGGCTGCATGGACTGCCGTCGCGAGCAAGTGAGCGCCTGACCGCACGGTCTCCGACGATCGCCTTGCGTCATTGCGGTTGCGAACCGAGACGTGCGGCAGCGACGTGCGCTCGCGCCTCACCGTCGACCTGCGCGCGGTCTGCTGCTCCCGATCTGCAGAGAACTCCAATCGCGTGAAAAGCGCCACGTGGGGCACGACTTCTGCACCGCTCGACTTCTGCAGAACCAACACCGGAGCCTCGGAGGTCAGCATGGCTGTGAAGCCCCGCAACAAGAACAAGTCCGATCAACGTCAGGGGCAAGGCCAGAAGCAACCGGAGGCCGCCCAGGGTCACGACCGCGACAAGCAGCGCCGTGATGAGGGACCAAGCCACGAAGATCCAGACCAGGATCGCGACCGCACGAGCCAGCAGGGGGGAGTCAACCCGGAGTCGCTCGTCGACATCAGCAGCGGGGTGATCGACGACGATGATCTCGATCGAGACGAGGAATTCGAGGACGACGGGAAGATCACGGAGCGCACGCCTCGGCCGCCAGACGACCCCGAGCCACCAGAGAGCCGTTGACCGCGACCAGCTCGATCCCGGTGACGGGATCGTTCACATCAGGAGGTGCCATGGGAATCATCGAAGCGATCGCAGCCGATCACGCGGAAGCCTCCGCGTTGTTCGACGAGCTCGCGCCACTCGCGGGCGACGATCGCCATCCGAGCGAGACCATGCGCATCGCCGCGCGCCTCGCGATCGCGGTGAAGATCTGCGCGCTCGCCGAGCAGAAGGTGCTCTACGAGGCACTGAAGACAGCCGGCTCGCGGCTCGCGGCATTCGCGCTCGAAGGTCCCCACGAGCACCACGCACTCGACGTGGTCCTCGACAAGCTCCTCGCGCTCCGGCCCGGTCGCGAGCTCAAGGCGGTGGTCGCGGTCGCGCAGCGCATGTTCCGGCACCACGTCGATCGCGAGGCGCGCGAGGTGTGGCCGGCGGTCTGCGCCGAGCTACCCGCGGACGAAGTCGCACAGCTCGGCCGCGATCTGGCGGTGGAGAAGCGGCGCCTGCGCCCGCGCATCGAGCGCCAGGTCGCGCCGGTACGTGCTGCCTAGACCGTCAGACCGCCACGTCGACCAGCGTCGGGGCGAGGACTCGCTCGACAGCTCGCGGATCGATCGCCACGAGGAACCCGCGGGCACCGCCGTTGATGTAGATGCGCGGCAGCTCGAGGATCGTCTGCTGCATGTAGATCGGCATCGCGCGGCGCAGGCCGAACGGCGAGGTGCCCCCGATCTGATAGCCCGAGTGGCGGTCGGCGACCTCGGGTGCGCACGGCGAGACGGTCTTGGCACCGATCGCGCGGGCCAGGTTCTTCGTCGAGACCTCGCGATCGCCGTGCATCAGGATGCAGAGCGGCTGGCGGGCTTCATCCTCGAAGATCAGCGTCTTGATCACGAGGTGCTCGTCGACCCCGAGCTCGTCGGCCGACGCCTTGGTGCCACCGTGGGGCTGCCATGCATAGACGTGGGGCTCGAAGCTGATTCGGGCCGCACGCAGCGCGCGAATCGCCATCGTCACCGGGTGCTTGGGCACGGCACATGATAGGGCTAGACTCCAGCGCTTCCCATGCCACCGTCCGATGACTCGCCGGCGCACGAACTTTCGGCGCACGCGCACCACGAGGACGAGGATCAGTTCAACCGAGCAGGAGAACGCCGCACGATCCTCGTCGTGATCCTGGCGTTCCTGATGATGATCGGCGAGCTGGTCGTCGGGTGGATCACCGGATCGCTGGCGCTCACCGCCGATGGCTGGCACATGGGCACCCACGTCGGTGCGCTCGGGCTGACCCTGGTCGCGTACTGGTATGCCCGTACCCGCGCCGCGAACGACGCGTTCAGCTTCGGTACCGGCAAGGTCTACGCGCTCGCCGGTTACTCGAGCGGCTTGATGCTCGTGATCGTCGCGTTGTGGATGGCCAAGGAGGGGATCGAGCGGATGGTCTCGCCCGAGCAGGTCGACTACATGGAGGCGTTGCCGATCGCGGTGCTCGGGCTCGTCGTCAACGGCATCTCGGCGCTCGTCCTCGGGACCGGCCACCACTACGGGCACTCGCACGGCCACGGCCACTCGCATGGCAACGATCACCCGCACGACCACGGCAAGCGAGCGAAGCCGCAGGCCGGCACGCTCGACTTCAACATGCGGGCCGCGTACATCCACATCCTCGCCGATGCGCTGACGTCGCTGCTCGCGATCGCCGCACTCTCGCTGGGTGCATGGGCCGACCTCTGGTTCCTCGATCCCGCGATGGGCCTCGTCGGTGGTGCGGTGATCACGTGGTGGGCCTTCGGGCTGTGCCGGCAGGCGAGCCGCCAGCTGCTCGACGTCGTGTCATCGCCGATCCACGAGCAGGTCGTGAGGCAGCGGCTCGAAGCGATCGACGACGTTCGCGTCGCAGACCTACATGTGTGGGAGCTGGGGCCAGGCCGGCGCAGCTGCATCGTCTCGATCGTCACCTCGTCCCCGCGCGACGTCGCGTTCTATCGCGACTCGGTCCTCGGCGCCCTCGACGTCGCGCACCTGACGATCGAGATCCATCGGTGCGAGCTCGCGCACGAGAAACCGATCGGCGTTCAGGTTGCGCATCATCACGAGCACTGAGCACGACCGTCTGCAGTCGTCGCGTATTTGATCGCGCACTTGGGCGTGGCCTCGTTCGTGCTCTTGACGAACGTACCTTGAACCGCCTGGTCGTGAGCGTGTGCCTGGTGGGTTGCGGAGTGCAGTCCACCGACGAGCTGTCAAACCTCGAGCAAGCAGACACCGTTTGTGGCAGCGGCCCGACGATCAAAGGTGTGGATGTATCCTACTACCAGGGGAACATCGACTGGGCCGCGGCGAAGGCCGACGGTGTCGAGTACGCGTTCGTTCGGGTCTCCGACGGGACCGGCTTCGAAGATCCGAAGTTCGATCAGAACTGGGCCGGCACGCGCGCGAACGGAATCCTGCGCGGCGCGTATCAGTACTTCCGTCCGAACGAGGATCCGATCGCGCAGGCGAACCTGCTGCTCGCGCGGATCGGCACGCCGGAGGCCAACGATCTGCCGCCGGTGATCGACGTCGAGACCACGAGCGGCATGGGCGCGGCGCAGGTCGAGACCAGCGTCCGAGCGTGGGTTGAACACGTCACCGCCGCGCTCGGCAAGCCGCCGATCATCTACACGGGCATGTACTTCTGGCGTGACGAAGTGGGCGCGCCCGATCTCACGACCTCGCCGCTGTGGCACGCGCAGTACTCCAGCGTCTCCTGCCCGAACATCGCGCCGCCGTGGTCGAGCTGGGCATTCTGGCAGTTCACCTCGTCGGGCCGCGTCGAGGGCATCGCCGGCAACGTCGACGTCAATCGCTTCAATGGCACGCAGGCGGAGCTGATGGCGATGACGACCGCACCGGTCCCGTGCGGCACCATCGACGCCACCGGCGGCACGATCGACGACGGCGATGCCTGCTTTCAAGGGGGCGGGCCTCAGCAGTACCTGCGCCGGATCGCCGACGCCGGCGAAGCCAACGACCTGATCTGGACGCACACCACCGAAGCCGCGACCGAGGCGAACTTCGGTCACTGGAACCTCGTGTTCGCCGAGGCAGGCCGCTACCAGCTCGAGGTGTCGACCCCGGCCGCGTATGCGCAGTCGAAGCAGGCGCGCTACGTGATCCACGTGGCCGGCGCCGATCACGAGCGCGTGGTCGACCAATCCGCCGTCGACGGCTGGCAGACCCTCGGCGAGCTCGACGTCGCGCAGGGCGGCGACCAATCGATCCACGTCAGCGACAACACCGGCGAGCTGCTCGCCGACAACGTCCAGATCGTGTTCGACGCGGTCCGCCTCACGCGCGTCGGTCCGGGCTCGGGCTCGGGATCCGGATCGGGCGACGAACCAGACGAGCCGGCACCGGGCGGCTGCACGACGGGTGGCGGTGCGGGCCTCGCGCTGGTGGCGTTGCTCGCCGGACTGCGGAGGAGGGGACGCTCTCCACTTTCACAACTTTCCGGACAGCCGGACACAAGTTGTGAAAGTGGAAAGCGTCCCTAGTCGCTGCGGCCGCTCGGTCGCGTGTTGCGATGCCGGCGGCCCTGCTTGCCGACCGCGGTCGGCTGCACGGCGGCGTTGAGCGTCGGTGCGCCGACCATGAGGTGACCGGCATCGTTATCGAGATCTTCGCCGCGGATGTTGTTCTTGCCCTGGGCGGCGACGGTGTGCGCGGTCCGGCTGACCTCGGAGACCAGCTCGCGAGAGTTGCCGGGCCATGGACGGAGCAGGCACACCTCGATCAACGTCGAGTGGATCTGCAGCGCAGGCTCGGCGCTGCGAACGGCGTCGTGGACGAGGTAGGCCATCTCGTCGGGACGGTCGCGGAGCGGTGGCAGGTGGAGCGTGCGGCCCATGAGCTTCGCGGCGAGGTCGGGCGGGATCCCGAGGTGCTCGAGCTGCATGACCGCGGTGGTCACGAGCCGCAGGTTGGGGCGGCTTTCGAGGAGCTTCACCAGCGTCGCGAGGTTCGCATTGCCGAGCTTGCCGACCTGCTCGAGGATCAAGGTCTCGATCGTCGGCCCGACGACGCGCTCGAGGGGAACCGCCTGGATCGTCGGGTTGAACACGGCCTCGGGGCGATTGCGCGTACGCGCGTAGGCCCGCGCCATCCGCCCCTTGCCGCTGCCGGGCTCGCCGAGGAGCAAGAGGTTCACGTTGTCGAAGGCAGCCTGCTCGACCTGCGCCCACAGCGGCGTGGTGCTGGCTCCGATGATCGCGTCGTGCTTGGTCGAGATGACGGCGCCCTCGAACTTGCGGATGTCCTCCAGCAGCACCGACACGGTCCGGCCGGTGCGCACGACCGACGGTGGCGTCACGGTGACCTCGCGGTCGACGAGTGCGTGCCCACCCGCATAGGTACCGTTCCGGCTGCCGAGATCGGTGACCACGAATCGCTTGTCGCGCCACAACACGCGGGCGTGCTGTCGGCTGATCCGGTCGTCGGTGGTGCTCTCGAGCAGCTCGCGACCGAGCACGAGCCCGGCCACGGGGATCCTGAACGCCGCAACGGTAGGTGTTGCTCCGCTCCACACGACCACGACCCCAGGGACTGGCGTCGGAGCGGAAGGCCCGTCCGGCATTGGCCCCAGTATACCCCTGGGATGGACCCCTGCGGTACGGGCGAGCAAGTGCCCTTGGGGTACAAGGAGAGCTATTCGGCCTGTCATCACCTTCGACGCTGGCCAGACCCTGGTCGAGCTGGACCTTGACTTCCTTGCCGCCCGGCTCGGCGAGCGAGGGGTCGTCATCAGCCCCGATGCACTCGCTGCGGCGGCGCCCGCCGCTTGGCGTCACTACGACACGATCGTCGATGCCGGCCACGACCACGGCCACGCATGGCGAGCGTTGTTCGCGAGGCTGCTCGCGGACGCCGGGATCGCCGAGCCGGAGCCGCACGTGGCGTGGCTCTGGGCCGAGAACCCCCGCGTGAACCTGTGGCGCAAGCCGATCTCCGGGATGGTCGAGCTGGCGCGCGAGCTCGGCCGGCGTGGCGTCACCGTGGCCGTGCTGTCGAACTCCGAAGGCGGACTTGCCGAGCTGCTCGCGGACATCGGGATCGCCGATGCGTTCGCGGCGATCATCGATTCGGGGCGCGTCGGGTTCGAGAAGCCCGATCGCCGGATCTTCGACTACGCGCTCGAGGCGGTCGGCGCCGCAGGTGCAGAGGCGATCCACATCGGCGACTCGTGGGACGCCGACATCGTCGGTGCGCGGGCGGCGGGCTGGCGAGCGATCTGGTACGGCTCGCTGGCGTTTGGACGCCGGGTGTCACCCGTCGACGATCCGAGCATCGCGATCGCACGCGATCCATCGGAGGTGCGGGCAGCGCTCGCACGCTGGGGCGTATGACCCGGTGTTGCGCGAGCAGCCGGACGCTAGGGCCGGGCTCGCACGCGGATCGCAGCGAGCACGCTCGCGGCGATCGGTGACGCGGCGGCGAGCGAGATCGTGACGATCTGGGCGAGCTCGCGGAATGCCGCGAGCTGTGCGGGCGCCGGCTTCTTCGGGAGCGGTTCGGCCACGACGAGGTACGCGACACCGACGATCGCCAGGTCGACGACGATGATCGCGACGACCGTGATCGCGACCGAACGCAGGTTCGTGCGCGCGACCGCGATGCTGTCGAGCAGCGGTGCCGGCAGCCCACGCTCGGTGCTGGCACCGGTCAGCGCCAGGAGCGCGAGGAGCGCGAGCCCCGGCAGGACGAGCGCCATCGAGCCGATCACGATCGCCACGATCGCGACGAGACATGGCAGCAGCATGCGTGCGAGCCCGAGGAAGCCGCGGCCGAGCGAGCGGACCTGCGATAACGGCTCGCCGCTCGCGATTGCGCGGACCGCTGGTGCCACGGCACCGACGAGCAGGTACTGCGCGATCCACGCCGAGGCCGCCAGCACCCACACGACCCGGAGCAGCTGCTTGGCGAACGCCGCGTCGGACGGCACCGGGAGGCGCAGCACGAACCACAGCACGGGTGCGAACACGAGCGCCGACAGCAGCGTCAGCGGCACGAGGTATCGCACGTACGTGCGGAGCGCGAGCGCGGCGGTCGACACGCCCGCAGCCTAGCTCAATCGTCGACGGACGCTTTCCACTTTCACAACTTTCCGGACAACCCGGACGGACGAAAGTTGTGAAAGTGGAGAGCGTCCCTGGCTCAATCGTCGTCGATGATCTGGTGCACGCGCGAGTTGGGGCTGCCACGCGAGGCATTGACGAGCCCGGCCGTCGGGATCTGCATGACGATGATCTCGTCGGGCTCGTTGAGCGAGTCGCGCACCAGGAGGAGCGTGATCGTCTTCTGGGTCTCGCCCGGCGAGAACACGAGCGGCAGGCCGGTCGAGACGGTGTAGTCGGACGGATTGGCGGCACCACCGGAGAACGTGATCGGCACGGTCGCCGTCCTCCCCGACGCGGCGTTGAGGACCACCTTGTACACGCGGGTCACGGTTCCCCCACCGTCGCCCTCGAGCGAGGAGCCGTCGGTCTCTGCGGGGTCGAACAACACGAGCGGCGTGGCGTCGTTGTCGGTGAGCGTCGCGGTGTGACTCGCCGGTGCGGCGGTCGTCGCATTCGTGGGCGCGCCGAGCTGGAGGATCGCGGTCTCGCCATCCTCGTCGAGCACATCGTCGACGACGTTGACCGTGATCGTCTGGGTCGTCGTCCCCGGTGGAAACACGAGCGGCGAGCTTGTACCGAGCGTGTAGTCGCTCGGGTCGACCGCGGTGCCGGCCATCAGGCTGAACGGCACGGTCACCGGCTTCCCGCTCGGCGCGGACAGCGCGACGACGATCGCGTGGGGCGCATTCGCTTCGGTCACGGTCGAGGTCGCGGTCATGAACGAGACATTGGGCGCCGCGTCGTCGTCCTGGATCGTATGGACATGCGTGGCCGTTGCGCCGACGAGCAGCCCGGCGGAGGCGTTCTTCAGCTGCAGGTCGAGCAGCTCGTCATCCTCGTCGAGCGCGTCGTCGATGATCGCCAGAGGCAACATCTGGGTGGTGGTGCCGATTGGAAACGCGATCACCTGATCGCCGAGCGTGTGATCGACCCCACCCGTCGCGGTGCCCGTGACCGCGAGCTCGACCGTGACGGCGAGGGTCGCCGCGCGGTCCAGCGTCACCACGATCATCGTCGCGGCGGCACCCTCGCCGGCCACCGAGGCCGCCGTGATGAACTGCACGCGCGGCAGGATGTTCGGGCTGATCGTGATGGTGTGGTTGTTGGTCGCCAGCGTCGCCCCCGACGGGCTGGACAGGCGCAGGTCGATCGTCTCGGAATCCTCCTCGATTCCATCGGCCACGATCGACAATTCGATCGTCTGCTCGGTCTGCCCCGGAGCGAACGTGAGCGTGCTGTCCGTGATCGTGAAGTCGGTGCCCACCGTCGCGGTGCCACCGGCGACGCTGTACGAGACGGTCACGGAGTCGGCGTGCACGGCCGACAGCACGACCGGGATCTGCACGGCTGCGGAGGCCTCGTCGACGGTCGAGCTGGCACTCGAGAACCCGACCGAGACGCCGTCGGTCGCATCGCTGCTCACCGTCGCGTTCTCGAAGCCGAGCAGCCCGCGGCAGCCTCCGAGCAGGCAGAGCAGGGACAACGACGCCAACCTCATCTGCCCCCGAGCGTAGGACTCGCGGCGGGTGCGGGTCAATCACCGGTTCGCGGGCTGCGTGTCCCACCGTTCGAGCTGGCCCCGGACGCCACCGAGATCGACGGCGAACGACCGCGTGCGGCGCATCCCGAGGCCCTCCGCGATCGGCGTGGTCTTGCGGGGGGCGGGCGTGATCCACACGAGCCGGCCGCCGGGGGCGAGCTGCCGCGCGAAGTTGGGGAGCGACGTGACGAGGAGCGCCGCGGCATCGAGCCGGACCCGGCTGCCGAGCGGTGGGTTCGTGATGATGAGGTCGACCGGGCCCGGTGCATGCGAGCGAGCATCGGCGCGGGCGAGCTCCGCCGTGACCGAGGCCGCCCCCAGGTTCTGGCGTGCCGCCTCGAGGGCAGCCTCGTCGAGATCGGTCCCGAGCAGCGAGCGGTACGCACCGCGCCGCACGCGCTCGACGAGCTCGGCGCCCGAGCCGCAGAACGGGTCCCAGACGCGATCGTCGGGCCGAACGTCGGCGATCCACGCGAGCGCCGCCGCGACGGTGGGATGCGACGCAGCCGGGACCTCGGCGACCCGCCACGCGAACCGCGGATCCTCGAACCGGCGCGGGATGAGCTCGAGCGTGCCGGCCTCGTCGTCGACGTTCACCTCCCACGTCGTCGCGGTCGGATCGTTGACGAGCTCGGGCGCGGCGGCCGTCACGTCGCGCGCGACGCGCCACACGATCGCTCGCTTGTGCCCGCGGGCGAAGCTGAGGCGCCAGCGGATCGGTCCACGCGTCCACGCGGCGAGCAGCGCACGCGTCTCGGGGCGCGTGATCGCCCGGGTGATCGCGGTGGCGAGCGCATCGGGATCGACGATGCGCTCGCGACGGTCGATCCGCGTGCTCGAGGCCCCTTCGAACGCGATCCGGATCGCCGCGGTCGCCCACAGCCGCGAAGCGAACAGGGTCGCCCAGGGCGAGGCGAGGCGAACCTCCGCCCCAGCATCGCTGCCCGCGCGCGGCACGAGCCCGAGCGCCGTCAGCTCCTCGACGAGCAACGGCCCGAGCCCGGGCCGGCACCCGAGCCGCACGGTGAGCGGGGACTGGGGAGCCACGTCGGTGGCGATCGCCGAGGATTCGTCGCGCTTCGCCGACCGGTCCGCCATGAGCAAGGCGCGATCGCGGCGGCGCGCGAGCTCGGAGTCATCGCCGGAGTCGAGCGACTTCAGGCGTGCGAGTGCGTCGGCACCGCCGAGCTTGCCGAGCGCCTCGGCGAGTGCACGTCGCTCGTCGGGCGCGGCATCGCCGGCGTCCCATCGTGCGATCAGCGCCGCGCGCGCATCGTCGCCACCGAGCTTGCCGAGCGCGACCGCGGCCGCGCGTCGCACGCGGGAAGTTGGAGCGGCCGTGCACGCGAGGACCTGGGACCGTGCCTCGGCGTCTCCCGCACGGGCGAGCAGACCGAGCACCGCGACGAGCCGCGCCTTCGCACCGTCGTCGGCACCATCGAGCCGCGCGGCGATCGCGGCCCGCCCGGCCTCGCGCAGGCCCGCGATCGCCGGCCCGGCTCGGGTGACCGCCGGCTCGTCGCCGCGAACGACGAGCTCGACCAGCGCGGGCGCATCGCGCTGCGCCGGCGTGAAGCTCGGCTTCGCGAGCTCCTTCGCGAGATCGAAGTCGGTGGACCGTGCCGCCATCCGGCGCTAGCGGCGGTTCTTCTTGCGCGCGGCCTTCTCGGCCTTGCGCTTGTCGCGTGACTTCTGCTTGTCGGCCGCGCGTTGCTGCCCGACGACGGCCTTCGTGCCCGGCGGCGTGTAGCCCTTCGGCAACCCCGGCAGATTGCCGGTCGGTAGACCGGGCATCGACGGCATGTTCGGCATCCCGGCACCCTCACCGAGGCCGGCCGGCATGCCGCCACCGGCGCCCATGAGCGCGTTGATGTCCATGTTCGCCAGCTTCTTCATCTGCGAGAACTGCTTGAAGCCGGGGATCTTGCCCATCAGGCCGGTCGACGCGCCGAGCTGCACCATCATCTGGCGCATCTGCGCGAACTTCTGCAGCAGCTCCTTGACCTCGACCTCGGTGCGGCCGGAGCCCTTCGAGACGCGCTTCACGCGCCCCGGATCGAAGTCGGCGCGGCGGCGCTTGGCGCTCTTGCCGCTCGTCGCCATGAAGTCTTCCCACGTGGTCGCGACGAACACCTGCGGGTTCGTGCGCTCCTCGCGCGTCATCGACGAGATCATCGCCTCGATCTTCGTCAGCTCTCGATCGTCGAGGTTGACGCCCTCGGGCAGCCCGCCGCCGAAGAACGGCAGCTTCTCGAACAGATCCTTGAGCGATCCCATCTTCTGGATCAGCTTGATCTGCTCGAGGAAGTCCTGCATGTCGAACTTGCCCTTGAGCATGCGGAGGGCGTCTTCTTCCGCCTTCTCCGCATCGACGACCTGCTCGAAATCTTTGACCAGGCCGACGATGTCGCCCATCCCGAGGATGCGCGATGCCAGGCCCTCGGGCCGGAACTCCTCGAGCTTGTCGAGCCCCTCGCCCATGCCGAGGAACTTGATCGGCTTGCCCGTGATCTCCTTGACCGACAACGCCGCGCCACCGCGGGCATCGCCGTCGAGCTTCGTCATGATGATGCCGTCGAGGTTCAACCGCTTGTTGAACGTCTCGGCGACATTGACCGCGTCCTGACCGGTCATCGCATCGAGCACGAGGAAAATGTTGGCCGGGGTCGCGGCCTTGTCGATGTCCTCGAGCTCCTGCATGAGGGGCTCGTCGATCGCGAGGCGACCGGCGGTGTCGTAGATGATGACGTCGCAGCCCTGCTTCGCGGCCTCGCCGGCGGCCTCGCGGCAGATCGTGACCGGATCCTTGCCGTCCATCGACCACACAGGCATCTCGAGCTGGCGGCCGAGCGTCTTGAGCTGCTCGACGGCGGCGGGACGGTAGATGTCCGCGGCAACCAGGAGCGGCTTCTTCTTGTGCGTCTTCTCGAGGTAGC
>Ga0299915_10000740_pt1 | contig 24443 bp, 20 predicted proteins | sample RVTome_13_FD_200263 | JGI IMG/M metagenome (GOLD analysis project Ga0299915, IMG submission 200263) | Soil microbial communities from uranium-contaminated site in the Upper Colorado River Basin, Wyoming, United States - RVT92D227 (version 2) ... | reverse complement strand
TAGATAGCTTGATGATCAATTCCCTCTCTTTTAATTGAGCTGTTTTTTTCGATTTCATACATCCCATCCAAAAAAGAGAGTACATTTCTATCATATCAATTTGGCCTATAACTAAAGTCCTTTACTAAATTTTGATTTTAAAATATTATATTTAAGATAAGAATGCCTAAAAATGGCATAAATTTTAAATACTGATAATGTGTAAGTGTAAAATGATGAAAGAGGAAGAAATTTTAAAAAAATTTTCTGGGGAATGGATTCTGCTATTTAATGATAAGATAGTAGACCATAGTGCAAACATAGAAGATATCCTCGAAACTTGTGAAAAAAAATATCCAGAAGATAAATACCCTAACGATGAAATAAAAATATCAAAAGTATTGGATAGAACTCTAAAAGAGTTTTAAAAAAAACTATTTTTTACCACAGCAAAAGTATTATCATTAAGCTATTTTATACCGGGTTAACTTATGAATGATTTAGAATTTACATTTGAATACATAAGATATCCTGTCATCCCAGTAAAATTTAATAATGACATAAAAGAAACACCTTTCATAGATGCACTACTAGACTCAGGCGGAGATTTTATAGTAATACCGATGCCAATTGCACGATATTTAGGTTTAACTCTTAAAAGAGCAGGATCAGTAGATACTGCTGGTGGAACAACCTCTCTTTTCAAAGCAAACCTAAATATGGTTATAGGTAGCAAAAAAAATTTTGTAACATATAATAACTTAGAAATACATGTATCCGAAAGAAATGATATACCTGTTCTTTTAGGTAGACATCCAATATTTGAAGATTACGAAATAATTTTTAAAAAACAAAAAGATCAATTGATACTAAAAAACCCTTCAACATAAGCTATATATATAAGAAATATAATAGCGGGAGGCTGTTCACATCGTCAATATCTGTTAGAGTGTAATATAAAAATAAAAAAACTGAGTCCCGGCCTGTTTTTAATGGGCCTGTAGCTCAGCTAGGTAGAGCATCTGGCTTTTAACCAGGTGGCCGAGGGTTCGAATCCCTCCAGGCCCGCTCTTATAAACAAAACAATGCCCCGCTAGGAGAAAAGACTTCAACATGGCTAAAGAAAACCAAAAACAACAATTTGAAATATTAAATCATGAACTAGTTCCGAACCATGAGATTATATCCGAAGAAGAAAAAAAACAACTTTTTAAAAAATACTGTATAACGCCAGATCAACTTCCAAAGATTTTGAATATAGACCCAGTATGTTTATCAATAGGGGCAAAACCGGGACAAATAATAAAAATTACACGTAAAAGTACCACTGCAAAAGAAGCAATAATATATAGACTTGTTGTAGAAAGTAATGAGTAAAAAGATTAAGGTGAAAAATAAATGAGGGAGCTTATTGATACTTTTTATAGGGAGCGTAGTATAGTCAACCACCAAATAGCATCATATAACGATTTTTTAGAGCGCAGACTTCAAAACATAGTAGATAGCACAATAATTGGCCAAGAAGAAGAAATGGAAAGAGGTTTTATCTACCCAGAAATCGAAGGATATAAAATAAAATTTGGTAAAATCATAATAGGAAAACCTGAGGTAAAAGAAGCAGATGGAACTGTAAGATCATTAACACCAATGGAAGCAAGACTGCGTGATTTAACCTATGAAGCACCACTAACATTAGAATTTATACCTGTAAAAGATGAAGTTGAATACGACCCTGAAGAAGTAAGAATTGGTGAACTTCCTATAATGATTAAATCTAAAGCATGTAATCTTGCAAAACAAACAATAGAAGAAAAAAAAGGACATGAACTAGATTCGGCTGAATACAAAAAAGAATTACAAAATTTACAGGAAGATCCAATTGACCCTGGTGGATATTTTATTAGTAATGGAACGGAACGTGTTCTAATAACAGTTGAAGATCTTGCACCAAATCGAGTACTTGTTGAAACAAGCAATCGTTACGGTCATGATATTGAAGTCGCAAAAGTTTTCTCACAAAAAGAAGGATACCGCGCACTTACAGTTGTTGAAAAAAAGAAAGATGGAATGTTAATGGTATCACTACCTACAACATATGGTCAGATTCCATTAATGATTTTACTTCGTGCTCTGGGTATGGAAAATGATGAAGAAATAGTAGATGTCATAAGCGTTGATCCAAAAATGGAGCCATATGTTCTTGCAAACATTGAGGAATGCGCAAATGAATACGGAATTACGACACAAGAAGAAGCAGTAGCATATCTTGGTAAAAAATTCGCAGGTGGACAAGCAAAAGAATATCGCGTTAAACGTGTTGAAACACTCATGGATAAAAACCTTCTTCCACATCTTGGAAATGAATCAACAGATAGACTTACAAAAGCAATTTTTATGGCTCGTATGGGAATGGCTGTTCTGGAGCTTGCGCTTGGTAAACGTGAACCTGATGATAAAGACCATTACGCAAACAAACGTTTAAAACTTGCAGGAGACCTAATGGAAGATTTATTCCGAGTAGCATTTACTGCTCTTTGTAAAGATTTAAAATATCAAATTGAACGTATTCATGCAAAAGGAAAAGAAATAAAGATTTCTTCAAGCTTGCGCTCAGATGTGCTAAGTCAACGTATACATCACGCTCTTGCAACCGGTAACTGGGTAGGTGGTCGCGCTGGAATTTCACAACTTTTAGATAGAACAAGTAATCTTGCAGTACTTTCACATTTACGTCGTGTTACAAGTCCCCTTACTCGCTCACAACCACATTTCGAAGCACGTGATCTACATAGTACACAATGGGGTCGATTATGTCCTAATGAAACACCTGAAGGACCAAACTGTGGCCTTGTAAAAAACCTTGCACTTGCAGTTGAAATATCAGAAGGGTTTCCAGAAAAAGAAGTAGAAGGTATTCTAAAAGATCTTGGAATAAAAGAAATATCCAAAAAATCAACTGGAACACGCATTTATCTGAACGGAGACCTTATTGGTATGCATCAAAATGGCAAAGAGCTCATAGATAAACTTCGCGAAAGACGAAGAAAAGGGCTTTTAAATAACGAAGTAAACATTGCTTTTTATGAGGATGCAAACGATGTAATAGTAAACTGTGACTGTGGTCGTTTACGTCGCCCACTTGCTATTGTTGAAAATGGTAAACTGCTTTTAACCCCAAAATATATGGAAGACATTAAGAAAGGTAAAAAGAAGTGGATCGACCTTATAAATGAAGGTATTGTAGAATACATCGATGCTGAAGAAGAAGAAAATACTCTTATCGCATTAAGAAAAGAAAATCTTACTATCGAACATACACATATGGAAATGGATCCTATGTGTATACTTGGTATAGGTTCATCTCTTGTTCCATATCCTGAACACAATAGTTCACCTCGTATCACAATGGGTGCAGGTATGGGTAAACAAAGTCTTGGATTTGGGGCATCTAATTATAGAATCCGTCCTGATACACGTGGCCATTTAATGCATTACCCACAAACACCAATAGTTCAAACCCATCCAGTAAAATATATAAAATTTAATGAAAGACCCGCAGGTCAAAACTTTATTGTTGCTGTCGCATCATACAAAGGATACAATATGGAAGATGCGCTTGTAATGAGTAAATCAAGTGTTGAAAGAGGTCTAGCTCGCAGTAGTTTTTTTAGAACATATAATAGTGAAGAAAAACGATATCCAGGTGGTCAAGAAGATCATTTTGAAGTACCAGAGCCTGACTGCCGCGGTGTCAGAAGTGAAGAGGCTTATATAAATCTTGGAGAAGATGGTCTTATTTCTCCAGAATGTGATGTTAATGGTGGAGATGTCCTAATTGGTAAAACGAGTCCTCCTCGTTTTTTAGAGGAACCAACTGATTTTCTAACACCTCAAAAAAGACGCGAAACTTCAGTAACTGTTCAACCAGGCGAAGGTGGAACAGTTGACAAAGTAATGCTTTCTGAAAGTGTTAATGGTTCACGTATGGTAAAAATAAAAGTCAGAGAACAAAGAATACCTGAACTTGGTGACAAGTTTGCAAGTAAACATGGTCAGAAAGGTGTTATAGGACTTCTTGTACCACAAGAAAGCATGCCTTTCAATGAGCAAGGTATGAGCCCAGATTTGGTAATTAATCCACACGCAATTCCAAGCCGTATGACCGTTGGCCATGTTCTTGAGATGATTGGTGGTAAAGTTGGATCAATTGAAGGTCGTCCAGTTGATGGCACTGCATTTGGTGGTGAATCAGAAGAAATACTTAGACAATTACTAATTCAAAATGGATTCAAACATAATGGTAAAGAAATTTTATATAATGGTGAAACAGGTAAACCTCTTGAGTGCGATATTTTTGTAGGTTGTATATATTATCAGAAACTTCACCATATGGTAGCAGGAAAAATACATGCACGTAGTCGTGGACCTGTCCAGATATTAACACGTCAGCCAACTGAAGGGCGTGCCCGTGAAGGAGGTTTAAGATTTGGTGAAATGGAAAGAGATTGCCTAATCGGTCATGGCGCCAGCATGGTAATTAAAGATAGACTTCTTGATGAATCTGACTTGACTGTTAAATATGTCTGTAATACCTGTGGACATGTTGCAATACAAGATAGACATGGAGCACTTCGTTGCTCAATTTGTGGTGACAAAGCAGAGATTTACCCAATTGAAATGAGCTATGCTTTTAAACTGTTGATCGATGAACTTAAATCTTTGGTTATAGCTCCAAGGATTAGATTAGAGTCACTTGTATAAAGGGGGTTAATAGTATGGAAAAAGTTCATAGTATAACAAAAAAAATCGGAAGTATTAGTTTTGCCTTACTATCACCTAATGAAATCCGTAAAATGAGTGCAACAAAAGTAATCACTGCGGATACATATGACGATGATGGTTTTCCAATTGCTATGGGTCTTATGGATCCCCGTCTTGGTGTTATAGAACCAGGTCTTCGTTGTAAAACATGTGGACTTCGTGTTGGTAAAGATAAATGTCCAGGACATTTTGGTCATATCGATCTTGCAATGCCTGTAATACATGTAGGTCTTGTAAAAAACATTCGTGATTGCCTACGCGCAACATGCCGTGATTGTGGTAAATTACTTCTCGATGATAAAAGTAAAAATCAATATTTAGAAGAAATAAAAAAATATGAAAATGAGGGTAGAGACAATACTTATCTTTTGAAACAAATTGTTAAAGAGTGTGTAAAAGGCGATAAATGTCCTCATTGTGGCCGAGAAGTAGGAAAAATAGAGCTTGACAAACCTACAAGCCTTCGTGAAAACGGTAAAAAACTTACCCCATCAGAAATACGCGAATGGCTTGAGAAGATTCCAGAAGTCGATTTACCATTACTTGATATTAATAAAAAAACTGCTCGTCCTGAATGGATGATTCTAACTGTTCTACCGGTTCCACCAGTTACAGTACGCCCCAGTGTTACACTTGAATCAGGAGAGCGTTCTGAAGATGATCTTACACATAAACTCGTAGATGTTATTCGTATTAATCAGCGTCTTCAAGAAAATCGTGATGCAGGTGCGCCTCAGCTTATAGTTGAAGATTTATGGGAGCTTTTACAGTATCATATAACTACTTATCTTGATAACCAGACAAGTGGTATACCGCCGGCTCGTCATCGATCGGGTAGACCACTTAAAACTCTTGCACAAAGATTAAAAGGTAAAGAAGGGCGTTTCAGAAGTAACCTTTCGGGTAAACGTGTCAACTTTAGCGCTCGTACTGTAATTTCTCCAGACCCTAACCTAAGTATCAATGAAATCGGTGTTCCAATAGAAATTGCAAAAGAGCTTACAGTTCCTGTTAAAGTTACAGTTCATAATATGGATTGGTGTAAACAACTAATAAAACAAAAAATCGAATTTCCTGAAGGAGAGTTCGATCAAAAATATCAGCCATCAGTAAATTACGTATTACGTGATGCCGATGGAACGAAACAACGTATTAAAGTAACAGATAGAAACGCAGGGGAAGTAGCAGAAAAACTAGAACTAGGTGATACAATAGAACGTCAACTTATGGAAGGAGATATAACATTGTTTAACCGTCAGCCATCACTTCATCGTATGAGTATGATGGCACATCGTGTAAAAGTTGTTCCTAATAAGACTTTCAGGTTTAATTTATCTGTATGCCCACCTTATAACGCTGATTTTGATGGTGATGAGATGAACCTTCACCTACTACAAGGTGAAGAAGCACAAGCTGAAGCAGAAATCCTTATGAAAGTACAAGAAAACATACTTTCACCTCGTTTCGGAGGAGCAATAATAGGAGGTATTCATGACCATATATCAGGTTGTTTTTTATTAACTCATAAAAACAGAAAGATACCTGTTGATTATGCATCTCATATTCTTGCAGCAGTTAAATATAAAGGAAGCCTTCCTAAAGAAATAGAAGATAAAGATAAAAAATTTGTTTCAGGTAAAGACATATTTAGTGTTTTATTACCTGATGACCTTAACTTAGAATACAAAGCTAAAACATGTCTCAACTGTGAAGTATGTACAGCACCCAAATGTCCAAATGATGCATATGTAATAGTCAAAAAAGGTAAGCTTATACAAGGAACAGTTGATGAGAATAGCATTGGTGCATTCAAAGGACGCATCCTTGATAGAATCATACGTGATCATGGTATGGATGGAGGGCGTGAATTTATTGATAATGTAACACGTATGGGTATCGCAGCAATTACTCTTTTTGGTTTTACAACATCAATTGATGATGAGGATATTCCTGATGAGGCTAAAAGACAAATTTCAGAAGGCCTTGATAAAGCAATGAAAAAAATCGGCAGCCTTGTCAAAGCCTATGAAAACGAAGAATTAGAAAGTTTACCTGGCAGAAGTCTTGAAGAAACACTTGAAATGGAGATTATGCGTGTTACAGGACGTGCTCGTGATATGGCTGGAGAAATAGCAGGGAAACACTTAGGTTTAAACAACAGCGCAGTTATAATGGCTAAATCTGGTGCCCGTGGTAGTATGCTTAACCTTTCACAGATGAGTGGTTGTGTCGGTCAGCAAGCAGTTCGTGGTGAACGTATACATCGTGGATATCAATATAGAACATTACCACATTTCAAAAAACATGATCTTGGAGCAAGTGCAAAAGGGTTTGTTGCAAGCAGTTATAAAACAGGTCTTACACCAACTGAGTATTTCTTCCATAGTATGGGAGGCCGCGAAGGTCTTGTTGATACAGCAGTTAGAACTTCAAGAAGTGGTTATATGCAGCGTCGTCTCATAAACGCACTTGAAGATGTTAAAGTTGAAAACGATGGAACAGTACGCCACTCTGGTGGACAAATAATACAGTTTGTCTATGGTGAAGATGGAGTAGACCCAACGCGCAGTATTGGTGGTAAAGCAGTTGACGTTAATCGAATAATTCGTGATATTAAAGAGGGTATTTAATGGCTAAAAAAACAACTCCCAAAAAAACAAAAATTAAAAAAGATAAGAAAAAAGTAGATACAAAAAAATCCCTTAAAACTACTAAAAAAATAACTAAAAAAGAAAAAAATCAAATAAAGAAAAAAGAACCTAAAAAAGAAGTTAAAAAAACAAAGAAACAAACCAAAAAAACTACAACAAAAAAGGCTAAAGAAAAAAAAGAGAAAAAACAAGAAAAAAAGAAAGAAGAAGAAAAAGAGGAAGAAGAAACAAAGATAATGGTGCCACCACCAGTAAAAAAAGATGAACCTGAAGAATATAAGAAACTTAGAACTGAAATTAAAAAAATACTAAATGATAGTTTTCTACCAGGTTCAGTAATTGATGAAATAATTACAAAAGTCTTAAGCGAGAAAGCACTTGAAAAAAAATTAAAAATAATTATTGATAGAGCTTTTGAACATTATTACAAAAACATTATCGATCCATCTGAAGCATGCGGGATAGTTGGCGCACAAAGTATAGGTGAACCAGGTACTCAGATGACAATGAGGACATTTCACTATGCAGGAGTAGCAGAAATTAACGTTACGCTAGGTCTACCTCGTCTAATTGAAATTGTTGATGCACGTAGCATTCCAAGTACTCCCATGATGAATATCTATCTACGTGAAGAATATCGTATAAACTCTGACCTTGCAAAAAAAGTAGCAAATCAAATTGAGATTACAAAACTTAATAGTATAGCAGATATTGAAACAGATCTTACTAATCTAACTATAAAAATAAAAACAAATAAAACCACCCTAGATAACAAAAACATTTCAATAGATGAAATAGCTGATAGTGTTAAAAAAATTCGTGGTATAGACGCAAAAGTAGAAAAAGATTCAATTAAGGTAGCACTTGATGAACCAAGCTATAAAAAACTACTTGATATCAATGAGACACTTAAAGACCTAAAAGTTAAAGGTATTGACGGAATTAAACGTATAATTATACGTAAAGAACCAAATGAAGGATACGTTATATATAGCGAAGGTAGCAATCTTGAAAAAGTACTTGAAATAATAGGAGTAGATCCATATAGAACAACTACAAATGATATACAAGCAGTTGGCCGAGTATTAGGAATTGAAGCAGCACGAAACATGATAATTGAAGAGGCTTATAGCACACTTTCTGAGCAAGGTCTAAATGTAGACAGACGCCATATAATGCTTGTTGCAGATGTAATGACTACAGATGGAACAATACGTGCAATCGGCCGCCATGGAGTAAGCAAAGAAAAGGAAAGTGTTTTATCCCGTGCAGCATTCGAAATAACAGTAAGTCATTTACTACAAGCAGCCCGTCGCGGAGAAACCGATAAACTAGGTGGTGTTGCTGAAAACATTATTGTTGGTCAGCCGGTAAACCTTGGTACAGGTGCTGTAGAACTTGTGATGAAAAGAGGTAAAAAGAAATAAAAAAAGTTAGGTGAAATTAGAAATGGTTGATATAGAAAAAACATTAAAAAACACTGCGAAAAAAGGAAAAGTTACAGTAGGAACAAAACAAACAAAACAATGCATAAATGATGGTAAAGCAAAACTTGTGGTTATTTCAAAAAATTGTCCTTATTCCATTGAAATAAGCAAACTTGCAAACAAAAAAAAGATACCTGTTTATAACTCTAGTTCAAACTCTATAGATTTAGGATATACCTGCGGTAAATCCTTTGCAGTATCAGTCTTTGCAGTAATTGATGATGGTGGTTCAAACATACTTTCAGCAGTAAAAAAACAATAAAAAACTATGGATTTCTAAATATGACAGATATATTACTATCGAACGAAAACATGCAGTATATAAATATGGTTAATAAAATCACCAGAGCCGATATATTAGACTGTGTTATTACTGATGATAAATTAATTTTTATAGTGCATCAAGGGCAACTAGGAATTGCAATTGGTGCTAAAGCAAAAAATCTTGAGAAACTAAGAAATCTTTTTAAAAAAAGTATTAAATTTATTGAGTATAACAATGATAAAAAAAACTTTATAAAAAATTTATGCAAACCTTACAATATTAAAAACATAACACTTGAAGGTGAAGGAGAAAACACTGTTGCAAAAGTAGAAGTAGAAACAAGTGATAAATCTAAAATTATTGGTAAATCCGGTAAGAATATAGAAATAATACGCCAGCTTGCTCAAAGACATCATAATCTTAAAGATGTACAAATAAAATAATTTCTTTTTTTCAAACAATATAATTTTTAAATACATCTTATATACAGGCTGTGGGGGCAGTTTTTGAGAATAAAAAACCATCCAATAATTGACTTTGAACATAAAAAAAAAATCTCATTTACTTTTAACAATAAAAAAATGATTGGTTTTGAAAGCGATTGTATTGCAAGTGCTCTTCATGCCCAAGGAATAAAAATTCTAACTAAGAGCCTAAAATATGATTTACCCCGTGGTTTTTTTTGTGGGATTGGTAAGTGTTCTTCTTGCCTAATGCGTGTAAATGGTATACCTAATGTAAGAACATGCATAGCTCCATTAAAACAAGGAATAAAAGTTGAAATGCAAGACAAATTTGGTAGGTTACCCTCTGCAAAATTTGAAGAAAAACCAAAGGAAACGATAAATGTCGATGTTTTAGTTGTTGGTGCAGGTCCAGCAGGACTTTGTGCAAGTATTGAAGCTGCAAAACAAGGAGTAAGTGTTCTTCTTGTTGATGAAAATATGTGTGTCGGAGGGCAACTAATTAAGCAGACGCATAAGTTTTTTGGTTCTCAAAATGAAAAAGCTGGGACACGTGGTATATTTATATCAGAGGATTTAAAAAAAGAGATCGATGAGTTTAAAAAAGCAGGTAAAATAAATCTTATGCTTAATTCTACTGTTATTGGTTGTTATGAAGGAGAAAAAAACCTGCATAAATTTATGGTCGTTAAAAGAAAAGATTATGATAATTTTTTAATAGAGGTAAATTCTAAAACTGCGGTTTTTGCATGTGGTGCAATGGAAAATATGCTGCTTTTCCCAGGCAATGATTTGCCAGGTGTTTATGGTGCAGGAGCAGTACAGACTCTTATGAATGTTTTTGGGGTAAAACCAGGTAAAAAAGTTTTAATGATTGGTGCAGGAAACGTTGGACTTATTGTTTCTTATCAGTTTCTTCAGGCAGGTATAGATGTAGACCGTGTTGTAGAAGCAGCACCTTTTATAGGTGGTTATCATGTTCATGCTGCAAAACTAAGGCGTTGCGGTGTACCAATTTATACTTCTCATTCTATAAAAGAAGTTTATGGGAAAGATTGTGTAGAGGGTGCAGTTGTTGTAAAACTTGACAAGAACTGGCAGCCTATCAAAGGTTCTGAAGAAAAAGTTGAATGTGATACAGTATGCCTTGCTGTTGGTCTTACTCCTTCAACAAGACTTCTTTATCAGATTGGGGTGAAAATGGATTTTGTATCTGAAGCTTGTGGATATGTAGCTATGCATGATAATTCTATGCAGACAACTATTAAAGGTGTTTTTGTTGCGGGTGATTCATCAGGTATTGAAGAAGCATCAACTGCGATGATTGAAGGTAAAATTGCAGGGGTTTCTGCAGCTTTATTACTAGGATGTAAAGATGGAAAAAAATTACAGAAAAAGTATATTGAGGAACTGAATATGTTAAGAGAAGGTCCCTTTGGGGAAAAAGCAAGAGTTGCTAAGAAAAAAATTGAAAAACTAATGGAGGCGAAATGATGCTTGGTTACGAAAAGGATGGTATACTTGATTTAAAATTTTTAAAACTTCCTTCTCAAAAGCAACTTGAAAAAGGAGTTGCAATAATTGAATGCGTTCAAAAGATTCCTTGCAATCCCTGTGTTGATTCTTGTCCTACTGGTGCAATTAGCATGAAAGATATTAACGATCTACCATTAATGGATTATGATAAATGTATAGCATGTTGTAAATGTGTTGGAATATGCCCAGGGCTTGCAATTTTTGTTGTAAAATGTATCGATGATAAAGCATTTATTACACTTCCTTATGAATTTTTACCTAAACCTGTTGTTGGTAAAAAAGTACAAGCATTAGATAGAGCTGGTAAAATTGTTGGTGTTGGTATAGTAAAAAAAGTTGTAAATAAAGATAAAACATTTGTTGTTACTATTGAAGTTGAAAAAAATCTTTTAATGATTGTTAGAAATATAAAGGTTTAATTTATGAGTAAAAAAAAGACAATTGTGTGCAGATGCGAAGATTTAACACTTGAAGATGTTGAAAATGCAATACATGCGGGCTATACAGATATTGAGGAACTTAGAAAAAAGCTTAGAATTGGTATGGGTCCTTGCCAGGGAAGAGTCTGCATTCAACTTGTTGAGAAGATTTTAGAAAAAAAAACTGGTAAAAAAATTCCTATTAAAAATCTTCCAAAAGCTCGTCCTCCAATTATACCTGTTAGTCTTGGGACACTTGCAAGTGATGAAAAATGAAAAAGAAAGCAGAAGTTGTAATAGTTGGTGGTGGTGTTAACGGCTGTGGATTTGCATATAATCTTGCAAAAAAAGGTGTAGACGTAGTAGTTTTTGAAAAAAATTATTTATCATCAGGTGCTACTGGTTCTTGTGGTGCAGGTATCCGTCAGCAATGGTCAACTCATGAAAATGCGGAGCTTGCAATGAAAAGCGTGAAAATATTTGAAAAATTAAGTGAGGAGCTTGGTGAAGATATTGAACTTCGTCAGGGTGGTTATCTAATTGCTGTACATGATAAAGAAGAACTTTTACAGTCAGAAAAAAACGTTGAAATGCAAAAATCCCTTGGTATACCTGTTAGAATTATATCTACAAAAGAAATTACTGAAATTGTGCCAATTCTTGATATTAAAGGTATGAATGCTATTGCTGCAACTTTTTGCCCTACTGATGGACATGCAAATCCATTTAAAACAACTTTTGCCTATGCAAATGCAGCAAGAAAATATGGTGCAAATATTTTTACTCATACAACTGTAACTAATATTAAAACCAAAAACAAACAAGTCTCAGAAGTAATAACTGATAAAGGAAGCATTAAAACAGATTTTGTTGTAAATGCTGCAGGGATATCTTCAGAAGAAATATGTGACATGGTTGGCATTAAAATTCCTACAAAACCTATTAGAAAAGAAATAATGGCAACAGAAAGATTACAACCATTGTTCGAAGCAATGGTTATATCTTTTAAAGATGGTATATATTTTAGTCAGCAGCATGAAAGTCAAATAGTTGGCGGCATACCTATTCCTGAGCAAAAATTTGGATATAAAACTGCTCCAACAGTATCATTTTTACAGCATATGAGCCAGACTCTTACACGTTATGCACCTGTTCTTAAACATATTAATATGCTTAGACATTGGACTGGTTTTTATGATGTAACGCCAGATGCTAGACCTATTCTTGGTGAGACAAAGGATTTGAAAGGCTTTATTCATTGTCATGGTTTTAGTGGTCATGGTTTCATGATTTCGCCAATGGTTACAAAAATATTATGTGAGTATATAGTTGATGGTAAAACCTCAGAAATACTTGAAAGTCTCAGTCTTAATAGGTTTAAAGATAAAAAAATCGAGCATGAAATGGCTGTTGTTGGGTAAGAATAAAATACTTTCTTTGTTATCATGTGATTCATATGGATTATAAAAAAATAGGTTTTAAGGCAGGTCTTGAGATTCATCAGCAACTTGATACACATAAACTTTTTTGTAACTGTAGCTCAGAAATAACAGAGGATATTGATTATTCTTTTACACGTTTCTTGCGGCCAACACAAAGTGAACTTGGTGATGTTGATCGTGCAGCATTAGCTGAAGCACAGAAAAACCGTAGTTTTTTGTATACTGCAAGTAATAAATCAACATGTCTTGTAGAAGCAGATGAAGAACCACCGCATAATGCAAACATTGATGCAGTAAATACTTGTCTTACAATGGCGGTTCTTCTAAACTGTGATATAGTTGATGAAATTCATTTTATGAGAAAAATTGTGATAGATGGCTCTAACACTAGTGGTTTTCAAAGAACTGGACTTATCGCGCTTAATGGTAAAATAGATGATGTAGGTATACAAACAATTGCACTCGAAGAGGATGCAGCACGTAAAATTCAAGAGAAAGGAAAAATTGTTAATTATGGATTAGACCGGCTTGGGATACCTTTAATTGAAATTGCGACAAATCCAGATATTAAAAATCCTAATCATGCTAGAGAAACTGCAGAGAAAATTGGGCTTCTTTTAAGGGCTACAGGTAAAGTAAAAAGAGGTCTTGGGACGATACGTCAAGATATAAATATATCTGTTGCAGGTGGAGCACGAGTTGAAATAAAGGGAGTACAATCACTTAGTTCAATTTCAAAGGTTGCAGAAAATGAAGTTGAAAGACAACTGGGGCTTATAAAGATAAAAGAAACTCTTGTAAAACGTATAAAAATAAAGGATTTAGCAGATATTAAAATCCTTGATATAACAAAAAATCTACAGAGCTGTAAATCAAATATTGTTCAAAAATTAATAAAGGATGGTTGTGCAAAAGCAATTAAACTATCTGGTTTTAAAGGTCTTTTAAAACAAAAAGAGACACGTCTTGGGAGGGAATTTGCAGTATATGCAAAACTTGCTTGTGGTATAGGAGGAATAATACATAGTGATGAATTACCAGGATATGGTCTTGTAGAAAAAGATGTAAATGATTTATATAAAATATTACAGACTAACGAATATGATGCATTTGTAATAGCGATTGGAAAAGAAACAATTGTTGATACTACGCTAAGAATAGTTATTGAAAGGGCAAAAGCATCATTTTTGGGTGTTCCAAATGAGGTTAGACGTGCACTTGTGGATGATACTACCGAATATCTAAGACCTATGCCTGGTGCTGCAAGAATGTATCCTGAGACGGATGTGCAACCGATAAGAGTTACAAAAGAAAAAATCAAGGAAATTATTAGAAATTTACCTGAGAAACCAGAGGAAAAATATAAACGATTTATAAGACAATATGAGTTGAATAATGAACAAGTAAAACAGATACTATCGAGTGGTTATGAAAATGATTTTGAGAGACTAGTCAAAAAATATCCGAGTCTTAAAAATACTGTTATTAGAACTTTTTTAAATACATTTTCTGAGCTTGAAAAAGAAAACATAGATATATCCATTATTTCAGAAGAAATGCTTTCAAATGTGTTTTCTGGGCTTTTACAAGAAAAATATGCAAAAGAGGCGATACCTGTGATTTTAAAATATCTTGTAGAAAATCCAAAAACAACACTAGATACAGCATTAAAAAATTCTGGATTATCTACAACAGATACAAAAGAAATAGAAAAAATAGCTCAAAAAATCATTCGAGAAAAAATGGATTTTGTAAAACAAAAAGGGATAAGTGCGGTAGGACCATTAATGGGAATAATAATGAAAGAACTACGTGGAAAAGCAGATGGTAAAATAATTTCAGAAATACTACAAAAAGAAATTGAAAAGATAATATAATTTTTTTATTAAAAATTATGGCTAAAATAAACTATTAAAAAATTAAATTTATTAATTTATACGTTTTTTACATAAAAATTTAAAATTTCGCCAACCATCTTTAAAACTTTCAAGTTTTACATGACCTTCCCTTATATAAAGAGTACTAGGAATTTCAATAGATATTAATTTTTTTGATTTAAACATCTCAATTTTGATTTCCTCGGAAAAAGGCATACCATCATTAAAATCCTCAAGAGGTTGAATATAATCAAGTGCATTTTTTTTAAAAATCCACATACCTGATTGACTATCGCGAATTTTAATAAAAAATAAAAACCTTAGTGCAAGATTAAGAATGATATTGCCAAAAAAATGTTTAGCACTCATAGAGCCATGAGTTAACTCAGCAAACCTATCGGTTGTCATAAAGTCAAGGTTTTCATCTAAAAGTTTTGTTATATACAAATGTATCTTTTCAAAAGGATATGTTGCATCACCGTCACCTGTAACAATAATATCACCAGATGCTTTTGTAAAACCTGTTTTATATGCTCTACCATAACCTTTGCGTTTTTCAACAATTACTCTTGCACCCTTGCTTTTTGCGATTTCCTGGGTTTTATCTTTTGAATCACAGTCGACAATTATTATTTCTAAATCCCATTTTTTTTTTTTAAAATATTCTTTATTTATAGAATCAATTGTTTTACCGATTCCTTTCTCCTCGTTTATAGTTGGAAGAACAACAGAGATTTTTGTAATTTAGATCACCCTAACGCTAATAGAGTAGGATATAAAAACGATATTAAAAAACCTTTATTAAAAAAAAACTATTAAAAAAAAAATAAAATAAAAAAAAGTTTAGAGAAGGGTTATTTTCCCCTTCTTTAGTTTTGTTTTCTGCGTCTAAGTAGTATGAATGCTACACCAATTGCTATTACTAGTGTTAATAGCTCGAAACCAGGTACACCTTTTTCTTTTACTGGTCCAACAGTTGCTTGTCCAGGATTGAATGACTCATATGTCGCGGTAATTGTGTGTGTTGCACCTTTTGCTCCAGCAGTAAATGTTGCTTTACCATCTCCATCAGAAGTTACGGTTGTTGTGCCATCAAGTTTTACAGTTGCACCAGCTAAGGGTTGTCCTTTTGCAGTTATTGTAACTGTGAAGGATTCGCCAGCATTTACCTCTTTAGGGACAACTATAGTTATATCCCATTTCTTTAGAACAGTGACATCTTCTGAGGAAGGAGTTATAAATCCTGTTTTTTGTGCTTTGACTTTGTATATGCTGTAGTCTACATTACCTGGATCGGGCACTGTAAAATCTGCGGTTCCATCACTACCTGTTTGTTGAGTTAGACCTGCAAAGGTGACAGCCACTCCACTTACTGGTGTTATACCAGATCTAATAGTAACGGTAAGTGTTTCTCCCTCGTATATCGGGGATTTAGATACTTCGATTGTCATTGTTTTTAGAGATGTAACAGATATATATGTGTCTGTAACAACTGCGTTATCCCATTCAAGAAGTCCGCCTTCGTAATGGATGTTACGTACAATAGTGACGTTAAGTTTACCACTTGCTTCGGGTTCAACTTCGAGTATTACTATACCATTCTCATCAGTTTCTACTGGATCTGGCTGGGAAACCATTACACCTTCATGTGATCCAAGTAGTGTGATGTTTATTCCTTCTAAAACAGCTCCTTCGCCGTCCTTTGCAGTAATAGTAACCTGGTTTGACATACCTATATATATTGTTGAGGGATCAACTGTGAAGACAGGGAAGTTAACATTGAGTTGCCCGTTTGTCTTATTTGAATTATGTTCTTCATTGAAAAATTCGAGAAGAGTCGCATTTATATAGGTTTTATTATCTCCGACACAAGTTATTGTGAACGTACCAGTACCATCTTCATCAAGGGTAACAATATCATCAGCGAGTTCAAGGGTAGTAGAGTTTTCAATATTCAGGTAAAGGTCTGTTTGATCAGGCAATGGTTCTCCATTTGCATCGACACCAACAACTTCGATTTCAAGATCTTCCTTTTCGATACCTGCTGTTGCAGTATCTGGTGAGTAAGTAATCGTTGCAAGACCAATATCTAGGGATATATTACCATCATGTTCATTATTTCCAGTATCATTTACTGCAGTAATTTCAAAGGTACCAACATAGAATGGGTTCCAATCTGTAATCTGCCAGACACCACCGGCTTTCTTAGCAAATGCAACAGTTTGAAGTTCATCATCATCTTCATCGAGGATTATACCTTCAACGGTATCTATGTCTTCCATGAGTTTACCGTCTGCATTATAGACCTTAAGCATATAGGTATGATCTAATCCAACAGTAAGAGATTTGCTTGTTGCATTAACAGGTGAAGTGATTACTATTTCTAAGTCATGCATTGGGGCGACCTCAACAATGTCGTACATGTAGGCGCCACCAACTTCAGCAGCAACGACAATGTATCCAACACCTTCTTCAATATCATCCTCTATAATTTCAAATGTATATACACCATTTAATCCATTACCTGCTGTGTTGTCACCAGTAGTATCATTTACGCACCTAATAAATACCCAGTTTTCATCAAAGTAAGTGAGACGTATTTCCGCACGACTTTGTCCATCGACAGTAACCTCTATATTTTCTGTGGTTTCTACACTAATCTCAAGATCGTCACCAATAGAAGTACTGACTGAACCAGTGAGACCATCAACCGTATAATCCTTGGTCACTGATTTTTCTTCAGTATCATTTGTCGCAGTAATTGTAAGGGTTCCAGCATAACTAGGTGAAATATCTATCATGTATACTCCATCATCGAACCAATAATCATCATCAACAGCATCTTCTTCATCAATAGAAATATCAACTCCACATCCAGTGATATTAATCGAGGCGTTCATAGGTGTACCTTGATCCTCACCATAGAGATTTATAGTAATAGTTGTAGATGCATTTTTCCAATGGCATGTACTTACCTCAGTAACAAGGACATCTTCAACCATATTTTCAACAATCATGGTCATCTCGTCAGCGGCAACAACTGTAAAGGTAAGTGTTCCTGTGATATTAGCGTCTAGATCCTCAATATCCTCATAAACAGTATTATTGTATGGATAAGTTGCAATGATGGTACCTGTACCTGTCTCATTGAACCGAATGCTAAATTCATAGTAAGCATACTTCAAATTCTCGGAGATATAACCAGAACCTGAAGCATTAACAATAATAATATCATCTGCATCATATTCTTTTAAATCACCATTCACGTTATATGCATCTAACCCTGTAACATGAATAATCATCTCGTCAAAGTAATCATAATCATCAGACCAAGAAGAATTATAGATCGAAATATTTATATCAGTATCAAAACCCGAAACGATTTCATCGGGACTCTCGATTGCTATTTTAGCTGTCGTATCAGATGGCTCAACAACAAAGCTAACGTAACCGACAAAATCAGTTATATTAAGCTCATAAGGATCATCAATACGATAATCGCCGGGGACATTAGTTCCAATATACCAATTACCAGCACTACCAACATCAGTAGAAACACTGATAGAGTAACGACCAGAGGACATAGTAACACCTGAAGTTATTAACTCGTAGCCGCTTAAGGTCGGAGAATACACTTCTACTGGATAACCAACGATACCTTTGTCCTTACCGTCTTTTACATATCCTGTAATAGTTACAGTGTCACCCCAGGCAACAGAACTAAGATCAGTAGTCTGGGTGAAACTTAATTTCACCGGTAAAGTAGTATTAGTCCATTGATTAGTATTAACCAGATCTGAAACATTCACTCTATAATCTATTTCAAGGTTTGGTTCAGAACCAAGATAATCAGGAGTAAGATCAATGTCAATGATACCAGTTGTTGTATTTGCAGCATAATAAAATGTTCCATCTGGTTCTTCTATAGTTATTGTAATTTTCTGTTTGTAAAGCGATGTCCCATTATAAACACGAATTTCTATTTCAGTATCTGGTGCTTCATATGTTTCATTAAAAATAATAGCATCTACCTTTGTTACACTATTTATATAGTATTCTACCAGGAAAGTATTTGCAATAGTAATTGTCGTATTAAACTCATCAACTCCAGTATCATTAACCAACGCTAACCAATATCCTCCTAGTGGTCGATAAGGAACAGTAACTTCAATAGATAATTCTCCATCAGCATCTGCATCACCAAAATCTATTTCTTCATATCCTACAGTATCCTGTATATTTAACGTGTAGGTTTCATCCACAGTTAAACCTGTAAAATTCACCCAAAAGATTTCTCCAACAGTGAGATCAGTTGTATCTGTTTGCTTTGAAAAAGGATATGCAGCCAACGCAGTCTGTGGGAGCATTACAATCAATGAAAACAGTAATGCAAAAACTACTCCCATTGACACTAACTTGCTTCTTCCTATTTTTTTTGTCATTTCTTTTTCCTCCTAATTCTAATATTTATTATTTTACTTTTAATAAGTTTCCAGTTTTAGACACTACAATTCACACCGTGAAATGATTGTAAAAATTCATAATCATCTCTCTAACAAATGATCGAATTTTCACATTTGTGTCCTCACCGGACCCTCATTCCAACCTAAATAACTACCTTATTTATAAAAGTTGCGTTTTTCCTTATCTTATACACAGATTTAACTGTAGAATTACCTAATTATTTACCTGCATAAAAAAACACAAAAAATTGTTTTTTATAAAGCATTGTAAATAAATCCTATTTTATCGATTTACCTATCTTGCGCAGTATTTACTTCATCAACTAGCTTCATACCTGCAGATACACTATCAATTGAATGAATAACTGCACCACATTCAGAAATCTCTTTTTTAACAGATCCATATGAGATATCAGTACCCTCAATTGTAATCTTAATACTATCTGTTTCTGCATCAACCTCTTCAAGGGATATATTAACACCAGAAATACCATGAAGATCCCCTAACTTCTCCGCCAATTCAATAATAGATGGAGTATGCGGTTTTAAAACATCTAATATAAGTCTTTTAATGCTAGTCAAATATAATACACCAAACGACCAAAACAAAACAATGTTATTAAAATTTTTGTTTATAAATCATTTTTTTAAAATCATCATAATTTCCATCTTTATCTGCATTAATAACCCCAATAACATTTCTAACCTCAGATTCAGAATCAGTTTTATAAATAATTTTAAGTTTTTGTATATCTAAAATCTTATTACATCTTGCACACTTACTAGTTTTAAAAGAAAGCAAAACAGCTTTAGGATTTCTACATTTAGGACAAACAACTACTCCATATCTCATTTAAACACTTAAAAGATAAATAACCTTAACAAATAAATATACCTATCGTTATTGCCCTTTTGAATTTTTAACCCGCCTTAGCTCAGTCTGGCTGGAGCGGCCGGCTGTAGACCCTATGGCCGTTACCGGCAGGTCCCCGGTTCAAATCCGGGAGGCGGGACTATCTTATTTTTTATGCTATAAATTCATACATTCTTAAAGATATACAATAAAAAATTAGGCGTTGATATGAAAAAATCGTATGCAATAAAAGTGCCAATAAGATATGCCCAAAAAATAAATCTAATTATTAAATCAAATAATTTAAAAAATATTAATTATAAAATAAAGAAAAATGAAAAATTTATATATTATCCTATAAAGAATATTAAATATTTGAATAATAATAAATTAGAATTTTTAAAAGGAGTAAAATATTATAAAATATTAAGAACTGGTTTTGAAGAGCAAGAAAAAAAAATAAAATCATACAAAGAAAATTTAGATCTTCCTAACAATCTAAAAAAATATTTACCAACATCGTACGATATTATAGGCAAAATAGCACTTATCAAACTACCAACTCAACTAATAGAATATAAAAAAAACATAGGCGAGTCAATTTTAAAATCAAAAAAAAATATTGAAACAGTATGCATAATAAAACCTGTAGAAGGCGAACTACGTACAAGAAAAATAAAAATAATCGCAGGTAAAAAACAAACAAAAACCATTCATAAAGAATTTGGACTAACTTATTTTGTAGATGTAAAAGATACTTATTTTTCACCAAGGCTTGCAAATGAAAGAAAAAGAATCTCAGAACTTATTAAGCCTAGTGAAACAGTAGTTGATATGTTTACAGGTGTCGCACCGTTTGCAGTTATGATTGCTAAATACTCAAAAGCAAAAATAATTTATGCTATTGATAAAAACAAAAAAGCAATATCATTAGCACAAAAAAATATAAAAATAAACAAAGTTGTTGATAAAATTACTCTTTTTAATAATGATTCTAAAAATATCAAAAAAATTCTTGAAAAAGAAAATGTTTTTGCAGATAGAATAATTATGAATCTACCTTTGTTATCACATAATTTTTTTACACATGCACTTGATATAATTTCAAAAAATTGTGTTATACACTATTATATAATAATAAAAGATAATGAAATTGAAACCACAATTAAAAACCTTAAAAAAATAGCAAAAATAAAAAATGTAAATATAACTAGCTATAATACTAACAAAATTAAATCTTACTCACCACGAGAGTTTTATATGGGAATTGATATTACGGTCAAAAAAAAGTAAATTTGCCGATGTAGCTTAGCCCGGTTGAGCGGCTGATTTGTAATCAGCAGGTCGGGGGTCCAAATCCCTCCATCGGCTTTATTTTTTAATATTACATTTTTTATTAATTAATAATATTGTTAATAATATTGTTAATAAAGCTATAATTATCAAAATTAACTCAAAACCTGGTGTTTCCTCATCTGCTTTTTTAATTGTAATAGAATAACTCACTATATCAAAATACTGCGCATCTGATACTTTCAAAGAAACATTATATGTACCTACTAATTGATAAGTATGTTGTGGATTTTTTTCTGTTGAATTTGTCCCATCACCAAAATCCCAGAAAATAGATAATTTATCTCCATCAGGATCTATTGTACCTTGGCTACTAAATTGGATACTTTCTGCAATGGTACCTACTGAAGGAATCAAGGCAATTGCAACAGGAGGATCATTTTCTCCTAATGTTACAAAAACTGTAGCAGTATCTGAAACACTAGAACCATTATTATCTATAACAGTTAAAGTAATGGTATATTTTCCTACCTTTGAATAATTATGAGTTGGACTTTTTTTTATAATTTCAGTTGAATTATCCCCAAAGTTCCATCTATAAAAATCAATTTTTCCATCAGGATCTGAACTTCCAGTTGAATTAAATTGAACAATTTGATTTGTCTCAGCATAATAAGGGCCTCCTGCATTTGCAATAGGACGCTTATTATTTGGAGGAGTTTCTGCTGTATAAAATATAAAAGGACCAGATTGATTATCAAGTAAACTATCATTTACAACAACATACCATGCATAAGTAGTGCTAAATCCCAAAGTAAATCTACAAGTTGCATTACTATCATTACTTACACGTCTAACAGGATTCGGAGTATTACTATCTATAAGTGTACCATCAGCCTTATAAAAATATACAGTTAGTTCATCACTATCAAAATCTTCAATATGAACATCTAATGTAATTCTCAACGTAACACCTGTAGCATAGTCCTTAGGACTAGGTTTAGAAGGTTTATTAGGTGGTTTTAAAAAATAACCCAAAGGATATATATCAGAAACATCGTTTGTAGTGTAACTTCTATCACCTATTCCATCAAAATCTCTATCAACATAACCATAATCATCCCAATAATTACCCTGATTTTCATGATACCATACATTTGAACCGAATTCACTTGCAGAAATTGCATTTCCCTTAAAATCGTTTAAATATATTTTGTTATTGTAACTATTATATTCAGCATAAATACCTGTCGCAGATGAATTATAAATCGCATTATTTTTAATTAAACTATTAGAAGAAGCAAGTGTAATTCCTCGTCTATTAAATTTGAATGTATTATTAGAAATTATACAAGATGGCGCCTTAAGATAAACACCATCGCCAGTGTTATTATAAAAATTATTATTTTCTAATAAAATTTCCTCGCTATTATAAAGACTTATGGCATAGTTAGTATTATTTGATAAAGTATTATTTGTAACATTTACATTTCCGCAATTTTGAATATAAATACCTATTCTACTATGATTAATATAATTACCATATACCCTAGTATTCTCTGAATTTGATTCAATATATATTCCACTCTCTGAACAATTAGAAATCTCATTATTTGTAATATCATTAGTAGAAGAAGAATAAAGATAAATTCCTCGCGTAATATTATTTATATTATTGTTATAAATTATATTATTTATAGATGTAGAATCCACATAAATACCATAACTACTTGTATTTTCAATAAAATTATTATTAATTTGATTACTATTAGATTTCAAACAAATAAGAGCACCAATAGGCGATGTTGTTTTACCATCTGAATCACTTACAGTAAGACCCTCAAGTTTCACCTCATTAGCAGTAATTTCTATAACATACCGATGATCAAATTTCGAATCAACAATTGTTTCTACTTCATCAATTCTCCCACTAATATTTAATTTTTTATTAACTATAAGGTTTTCCTGATAAAAACCTCCAAAAATATAAATTGTATCTCCTTCACTAGCTCTATTTATTGCTTCTTGAATTGTCCTATAAGGTTTTTCCGCAGAACCATTACTATAACCAAAATGATCTGTATCCACATAAATTTCTCTGGAAATTGCTTTTGCATCAGAAATATAATTTACATAAAATAAGCTTATAACTATCAAAAAAACTACAATATAAAACGATAATTTAAGTTTCATATTCCCATCCTCTTAAATAAATGCTAAATATTATTATTGAATTTATAGTTTTCCTAAAAAAGATTAATCATAGCAATTTAAAAACCTATTATAGATTGTATTTATATGAAAGTTTGTATAGGCGGCACATTTGACAACTTACATAAAGGACATAAAGCACTAATAAAAAAAGCATTTGAAATAGCAGGAGAAAAAGGAATTATTTTTATCGGTGTTACAACGGATGATTTTGCTAAATATAAAAAAAAAGTTAAACCATTAAACCAAAGATTAAAAAAACTTGAAAAATACTTAAAAAAAGAATGTTATCATAATTACATTATAAAACCGATATCTGACAAATTTGGCCCAACTATAGATAGTAATTTTGCTGCAATTGTTGTATCATCTGAAACAATTAAAACTGCAAAAGAAATAAATAAAAAACGAGAAAAAATAGGTAAAAAACCTTTAGAAATCGTCGAAATAAAATCTGTCTTAGCAGAAGATGGCATTCGTATTAGTTCTACACGTATTAGAAATAATGAAATTGATGAAAACGGTAAAATAATCAAATAATTATGATGTAATTAGCTTGACATTGTCACATTACAAATAACCTATCTGAATTTCAGTCTCTAGCCATCTATCATTTTCAATTTTTACACCCTGCCAAATAAACCAAAACCACACAAATCAACCATTTTCTTGAATCAATCTT
>Ga0299915_10000739_pt1 | contig 24452 bp, 20 predicted proteins | sample RVTome_13_FD_200263 | JGI IMG/M metagenome (GOLD analysis project Ga0299915, IMG submission 200263) | Soil microbial communities from uranium-contaminated site in the Upper Colorado River Basin, Wyoming, United States - RVT92D227 (version 2) ... | reverse complement strand
CTCCTTACATACCAAAGGGTATGCTCGTCGCTCGCGCCGCGCCAGCGGGCCTGGGAGCCTGCAGCGAAGTGCACCACTTATTTCCTGACAGACCCTAACGCGCTGCCCTGTGGGGGTGGGTCTCCAGACCCACCCAAGTGCCGGTAGGACCCTATTCTCGGCTGCCGTCCGAATCGCAGTGGACACACGCCGGTGAAGAGGATTAAATAATACGAGGGTTGCAGCACATGAACCAACGCACCAGCATCTCGCGACGTAAATTTATTTCGATCGCCGCAGGCCTGGGTCCCGCCGTCTGCGGGCTCTGCGGCGGGATCTTTGCCGCTGCGGACCGTCTGAGCATCCAGGACATCGTCAAGACTGCGCCGCGAGCACGCTATTGGACCTCAACCGTCAGTGCGGGCGACAACTGCGTTGCCTGTCACACCGCCGGCCAGGGCTTGGGCAGCTCGCCGCATACGGGCAAGGAGGCGATTGTCAAATGCCTGCTGTGCGCCCAGGGCTGCACCATCGAGAGCGGAAAGAGGGGTAAGTGCCGGGCGCGGATGAATGTCAAGGGAGAGCTGCGCAGCCTGGTATATGGCCGGCCCATCGCCATCCAGGTCGACCCGATTGAGAAGAAGCCCTTCTATCACTTTATGCCCGGCGCAGCTGCATTTTCGCTGGCGACCGCCGGCTGCCCGATGCGCTGCAAGTTCTGCCAGAACTGGCAGCTGTCGCAATCGGCGCCGGAGGATCATCCGGCACACTATACGGCGCCCGAAGAAATTGTCGAAACTGCCGTGGCGCGGTCTGCTCCCATCGTGGCATTCACCTATAATGAACCCACTGTCTTCACCGAATATCTGGTGGACATATCCCGCATGGGTCGGAAGCGGCAGCTGCGCCATGTGATGATCAGCTGCGGCTTCATGAACCCGGAGCCACTGGCCGAGATGTGCGAGGTGTTGGATGCGATCAAGATCGACCTGAAGGGATTCGACGAGGCGTTTTACCGCAACGTGTGTGGCGCAGAGCTCAAACCTGTCCTCCGGAGCATACGGCAGATCGCCAAAAGCGGCCGGCATGTGGAGCTGGTCAATCTGGTGGTGCCGACGCTGAATGACTCCGACAAAATGATGCGCGGCCTCGCAGACTGGATCGTCAGCGAAGTAGGGCCGGATGTGCCGGTTCATTTCACACGGTTCCATCCCGATTATCAGCTGCTGAATCTGCCCCCCACTCCGGTTGCGACTCTCGAGCGCGCGCGCGACATCGCGCTGAGTGCCGGAATCCACTATGCCTTTGTCGGAAATGTACCCGGGCACCCCGGGAACCACACGTTCTGTCCCGCCTGCAAAAAGGCTGTGATTCGCCGGGACGGTTTTTTCGTTACGGAGCTGCACCTCAAGAACGGCAGCTGTGAATTCTGCGGCCGGACCATTGCCGGCGTGTGGAAATAACACCGTCAGGGGCGGACCTTGCGGCCGCGCCCCGGGGAGTCCCAGATGAAACTGCTTCGGCTTCGTTATCTAGGATCAGGCGCCGTGGGCCTTCTGTTCGCCTGCGGCATAGGGGCGCAAGCAGACCGCGATATCCGCATGCCGGCCGTGTCGGGCCAGTTCTATCCCTCCGATCAGAAACGTCTGAGGCAGGCTATCGCGCAGTTTCTCCAGGATGCAGTCACCGCCCGCATCGAAAAGCCCGTCGCCCTGGTGGTCCCGCATGCCGGTTACATTTACTCCGGGCAGGTGGCCGCCGACGGCTACCGCCAGGTAAGAGATCTGCAGCCGGATGTGGTGGTTATTCTCGGCACCAATCATGCCGATCCGGGATTCAGGGACATCTCGGTCTGGGCGCGCGGTTCTTATCGGACGCCTCTGGGCGACGCGCCGATCGACGAGACGCTTGCAGCAATGCTCCTGGCCGCAAACACGGACTGCCGGTTCGAGCGCGGAGTGCACCTGCGCGAACATTCCGTGGAAGTGCAGGTGCCCTTCGTGCAGACCGTTTTTCCGCGCGCCAGGATCGTGCCGGTCGTTATCGGCGCTCCCGATCCGGCGATGTGCTCCCGTTTTGGAGCGACTTTGGCCAAGGTGTTGAAAGAGCGGCGCGCCCTGATCGTTGCCAGTTCCGATCTGTCGCACTATCCGGCTTACGGGGACGCCAATCAGGCCGATCGCGAGACGCTCGAGGCTGTCACGGCACTGGATGTCCGGGCCTTCGACTCTCGGCTGCAGACCCTCATGGGCCGCGGCGTCCGCGGCCTCGATACCTGCGCCTGCGGCGCCGGGCCGATCATGGCGGCCATGGCCGCGGCTAAAGGACTCGGGGCGGTGCGCGGCATTGTCGTAAGCTATGCCAACTCCGGCGATGTTCTCGTGGGAGACCGGTCTCGCGTGGTGGGGTACGGCGCGGTCGTGATGGCCGCCGGCGGTGAGGGTCCTCCCGGAGTTTTTAAGGACGGTGCGCCGACCGCACCGGTCCCGGAAGCACTTGCGGCTTCCGACAAGAGGACGCTGCTCGCTTTTGCCCGAAAAACGCTGCAAAGCTATCTGGCCACCGAGACGCTGCCGCTGGCCAGGAACTTTCCGCCCAGACTGCAGGCGCTGCAGGGCGCATTCGTCACTCTCAAAAAGCACGGCAGCCTGCGCGGCTGTATCGGGCACATGGCAGCCGACACGGCGCTCGGGCAGGTCGTGGGCGCCATGGCAATGGAAGCGGCGTTCAACGACCTGCGATTCAGTCCGCTTGCCGCCGCTGACCTCCGGGATGTGGAGATCGAGATATCGGTGCTGACCCCTTTCAAGCCGATCACGAGCGCAGCGGAGATCAAGCTCGGCCGTGACGGCGTGATCCTGCACAAGGGAGATAAGTCGGCGGTCTTTCTCCCACAGGTGGCAACCGAAAACGGCTGGGACCTGCCGGAGATGATGGAAAACCTTTGCCTGAAGGCAGGACTGCCGGCAGGGGGCTGGAAACAGGGCGCCCGGCTTTTTATCTTCCAGACCGAGGTGTTCAGCGAATCGGAGTTTAGATAACCGGTCCGAGATCAAGTAAGGGCTGGCCACGGATTCCACGGATTTTCTGAATGCGCCGATAAGCTCCGTGTGATCCGTGGAATCCGTCGCTTCTTTTTTTAACGCACCCCATGCCCCTGGTCATAGTCGGATTCATTTCCATTCTTGCGCAGGCGGTGCTGCTGCGCGAACTGAGCGTCGCGTTTTACGGCATCGAACTGATCTATCTGCTCGCCCTCGGAGCATGGCTGTTCTGGGGCGCCATTGGCGCGATGGTCAGCCGGCGGCGCCTTGATCCATCATCACGCCTGGTTCCGCTGCTTCTTCTGGCTTTCTCTCTGCTGCTGCCGCTGGACATCGCCGTTGTGCGGGGCATCCGGATATTGTTCTCCGCGGTGCCGGGCGCATTTCTACCTATCGATAGGCAGCTGATTGCGATGGCGGCCGCGCTGTTGCCCATGGGTTTCCTGTCCGGCCTGTTGTTTCAGAAAGCTGCCCTCCTGTTTATCCGACCCGGTAGATCCCTCCCATTGGCATATGCCATTGAGAGCGCGGGCGGCCTGATCGGCGGGCTGGCCGCGACCATCTCCCTCCGATGCGGGGTCCAGAACTTCGCGCTCGGGATTTTCTGCGCGCTGGCAGCTGCAGCAGCCGCTCTGGCGGCGGCGGGCAGGCATCGCGATCGCGTGCTCGCTCTCCCCGCAATTGCACTGCTGGCGCCATTGCTCCTGGTTATGCTTGAGTCCGGCGCCATCGATCGGAAGATGACTTCGTGGACTCACCCGGGCCTGCTGGACACACGCGATTCCCCATACAGCCGGATCACGCTCACGCAAGCCGGCCGCCAGGTCTCCGTTTTCGAGAATGATGCCCTGGCTTTCGAAACCGAGGGGACAGCTGCCGAAGAACTGGTCCACCTGGCTGCCCTGCAGCATGCCCGCCCGGCACGAGTGCTGTTACTCGGGGGCGGCATCGAGGGTGCGGTCCGTGAAGCGCTCAAGCATGCACCCGAGAGGTTGGTGTATGTCGAGCTGAATCGGGTTTTGATGGACCTGGCCCTGCCTCATCTTTCCGATGAGGTGAGGGCGTCCATTAAAGCGCCGGTGGTCACGGTGGTATGGGCGGATCCGCGCGGATTTTTGGAAGGAATGGGGAGTTATGACCTGATTCTGGTGGCCATGCCGGAACCGACTTCCGGGCAGGCCAACAGGTTTTATACGGCCGAATTCTTTGGCCAGTGCGCCGCGCGCCTCGGGACGCACGGCGTTCTGGCATTCAGGCTCAGCTCTTCCGAAAACCTGTGGACCTCGCAGCTGCTGCGACGAAACGGAAGCATCTACCGGTCCCTGCGGTCGGTCTTCAGGGATGTCGTTGTGCTGCCGGGCGCAAGCAATCTATTCCTGGCCTCGCAGGCCGCACTGCCGCGGAATCCCGAGCTGCTGGCCGAGCGGCTGGCCGAGCGAGGCGTCAAGACCCGGTTGGTATCGCGGCCGTATTTGTCTTATTTATACACGAACGACAGGTTCGTCCAGGTGAACCGTGCGCTCGAAGGGCAGAAATTTGCGGCCAACACCGACGAGCACCCGGTCTGTTTTCAGCACGCGGTTCTGCTGTGGCTCTCGAAGTTTTTCCCGCGCCTGGGGATGATGGATTTGCCCACCTCCATATCGCTCGACAGGCTGACTGCCGGATCCGTCCTGACCATGGCTGCTGCGATCCTGGCCTTGCTGGTTACAGGTTGGCACTGGCCGTGTCTCGGGCGTGTCTTGCTGGCGGGGATTGCAGGCTTTGTCGGCATGGTGCTCGAGACGATCCTTATACTCCAATATCAGGTGAAGCGGGGCGTGCTCTATCAGGATATCGGGGTGCTGCTGATGTCTTTCATGACGGGAATGGCTATCGGTGCGTGGGTGACCGGCCGTTTCAGAGCCGGTTGCGGCGGTAGAACGTTTTTCCCATGGGGCGGGGTGTTCCTTTCCCTTGGCTCCGGAGCAGCGGCATTGGTGATCGGCAGCCGCATTCGCACCGGCGTGATGGGGGGCTTGGCGGAGACCGGGCTGTGGCTGGCAGTGTGCGGCGCATTCGTCGCAGGCATCTTTGCCTATGCGGGATCGCGCGGCATCCAGGATCCGAGGGCTGTCGTGGCGCCCCTTTATGCGGCGGACCTGATCGGCGGCTGCGGCGGCTCGCTGGCGGGCAGCCTCCTGCTTGTTCCGCTGGCCGGCCTCAGCACCGCGGCCTTCCTGATGATTCCGCTCTCGCTGCTCTCGATCGCTTTTCTCCGCGCGCTGCGCGGAATCAAGAGGAATTGAGCTTGAACTGAGGCAGGGGAGTAAAACAATGGAAGGCCGCAAAACAAGCCGGTCGTTTTAGGGCCCTAACCCCCGGTTACTCCGAGCGCTTCATCATCCTCTTTCTCGATTTGACAATCGGATGAGAGTCTCTATAAGCAACAATGTCTGATTCGGTCACGCGCATCCGGCCGCGGACCGGTTCGGCTCCGGTCTGGTTACGGAGATCCGCCAGCAGCTTCTGATAGCAGAGGTCCGGAGCCTCCTGGAACATCAGTCGGCTGCTCAGGAAGATGACGTTATCGATGATCAGAACGACCAGCCGAAGACCCTCATCGTTGTTACCTATGTGAAAGCCGTATTCGCGATGGTCTACTTTGGGGAGCATTCCAATGTACCGTAGTTGCAGGACAAAATCTTTGGCCATGACGTCTCCCTTTCCAGTAGAGCCGGTTGTTAATAGAATCAAAACTCGGGTCCGCCGATGATCGGTATCTGCGACACGTAAATCTCCATTCGTATTGTTAATCATACTCCTTTGAGGACGGCTTGTGCGGTTTAAACCGCATTTCTCACCAGCTTTCTGCTGCGGCGGCAGATCTGAGGGGGTATGCCAGGCCCCAAATCTGCGCGGGTCGGTATCGAATGGCCACAAAGCTATCAGCCATCAGCATTCAGCTTGCCCGGATCGAGGCAAAGCGGTGCCATTTCATGGAAGATCTGATAGCTGACGGCTCGGGGCATTTACCCGACTAATATTCATTCCGCATGCATAAGGCATTTCCTTGGTTCCGGCTTGTCCGGGTTAAGCAGAATGATTTCACCTTCACCCTCGATACCATCTCTACGGCGTCGAGTCCGCCCGATCGGGTTGGCCGGAGCCGGCGTGCCGCTTCCGCCCGCAAAGCCCTTCAATTTGCTGTCAACAAGAGTCGGATTCGCAGGTTCGGGCCCCCTGCGTCTGCATCGCCGGCGCTGCTGCCCCCGGTTGTGTTTCAGGCCGGCGCCATCCATGAGAAGATGAGTTTGGGCTGCAGAGGGCCACAAATCCGGTCTTGACAGCCTTCAAGGGCGGCTACTAATATGACGCGCGGCGTTTAGGACTGACGCACCGCAATCGTCCCATCAGTGGACCGATAATGTCGCAGGAGGGCGATATAGCCGACACAATCGAGGTCAGAATTGGCAGTGCGCTGGAATATCTCGACTTGGTGCAGATCATCACAGATTGCATCACCGGCTTTATGGGTTTCGATGGAGATACCGCTCACTGGATCGGGATGTCCGTTCGCGAGTCTGTGACCAATGCGATTCAGCACGGCAACAAGCTGGATCCAGGTAAGAAGGTCCACATAGCCTTCGAAATCGCGCCGGAGCAGCTGGAGGTGTCGGTCCAGGACGAAGGCGTCGGTTTCAGGGTCGAGGATCTGCCGGATCCCCTGGATCCGGCGAACCTGCTGAAACCCAGCGGCCGGGGAATCTTTTATATCCGCTCTTTCATGGATGATGTAGAATTCAGGACGCTCTCCCATGGCGGAATGGAAGTGCGAATGGTGAAGAGAGTTTCTTCAAACTAGGAAGAAGGAGAGAGACAACAATGAAAATCACGAAACGATCCGTCGGCGAAGTTACCATCCTGGACTGCAGCGGCAAGATCACGCTCGGCGAAGGAACCATGGCGGTACGCAACACGGTCCGGGAAGTCCTCAAGGAGGGCGGGAAGAAGATCATCCTGAACCTCGGCGACGTGAACTATATCGACAGTTCCGGAATCGGCGAACTCGTCAGCACTTACACGTCGGTAACCAACCAGGGAGGAAAGCTCTTTCTCCTCAATCTGACGAAGAAAATCCAGGAACTGCTGGCTATCACCAAACTGCTCACAGTGTTCAGGGTGTTCGAGGACGAACAGAAGGCAACGTCCGCAGCTGCGGCTGATTCTTAGCCGCCGCCGGCAGAGCCGTCGGGCCCTTGCGCGCTCTCACCGGAACAAGCCGTTGAGATTGAAAAGCTTGGAGAGATCGTTCAGCACCACGAATCCCATCAGCAGGATCAGGAAAACAAATCCGGCCTGAACGATCTTCTCCTTGAACGCCATACTCAGATCACGCCGGATCAGGCCTTCCACCAGGAGCAGAAGGATCACGCCCCCATCCAGGATTGGGATGGGGAGGAGATTGAAAATTCCCAGCTGAAGGCTCACCATCCCCACAAATCCAAGGAAATACCTGAGGTTGCCCGTTCTGGCGGCGCTCCCCGAGAAGCGGGCGATCTCGATAGGGCCGGAAATGGTTTTTCTGAATGAAGCCGATCCGGTCAGCACTCTCCCGATGATTCTGAATGTGAGAGCGGCCGTCTCGCAGTTGCTGCGCACGCCGCTGATGAGAGCGCGGATCAGGCCGTACTTTACGACATCAACAGGATATTCGGCCAGGAATCCTAGCAAAACCCGGCCGTCCTGCTCCATGGGGGTCATGGTAAGCTTCAGTGATTTCCGCGCCCCGCTTTTCCCCGATTCCTCCCCGCGCAGAACCTCGAAGCTCAATGGAACGCCTTTGCTCTCCGAGATGATGTTCAGGACCTCGTCGTAGGTTCTGCCGCTTTTTCCGTTTCCCTCGACCGAAATGATCTCGTCACCCGGCTTCAATCCTGCTTGTGCGGCCGGGGTATTGGGCTCAACGGCCGCCACCACGGTTCTGGGGAGGGTGATTTTAAAGCCCAGGGTTGCGGCATCCAATTGATCCTTGTCCGGCGCTTCGAGATGCAACCGCACCTTTTCGCCGGCGCGCTCGACCAGGATTTCTATCATCCCCTGGTGTGCGGTCCCCAGGGCGATTTCCATGTCCTGCCAGGTGTGCACCTGGTTTCCGCCCACGGCCACAACGCGATCTCCGGAATGCAGTCCGGCCTTGCGTGCGACTGAGTTGGCTGCGACCGGGCCCACCACGGCCGGCTCGCCGAGATAGCGGAAGACCTGCACACCGGTCATGTAGGCGGCCGTCAGGATGACGACCGCCAGCACGATGTTCATGAACGGCCCGGAGAGAGCTACCAGAAACCGATGCCACCTGGGATGGGAAAGAAACTCGTCCGGAGTTCCCTGGCGCTCCTCGTCGAATGCTTCCCCCGCCATCTTGACGTAGCCGCCCAGGGGCAGATAGCTGAGCCTGTATTCGGTGCCGCCGCGCACAAAACCAGCGATCCGGGGGCCAAATCCTATGGAGAAAACCAGGACGCGGATCTTTAACAGCTTGGCCATGGCGAAATGACCGAATTCGTGAACGGTGATGGTAATGCCCAGCACCACAATGAACGCCAGGATCGTCAGGAGCATAAATTCAGATTCCTCTGCAGTTTCATCAACAATGATGCCTGATGGCCCTCAGACACTCAATCGGCATTTAAGGGTCTGTTACGGAATAACCGGTTCACTTTGCTGCAGGCCCCCAGGCCCGCTGGCAAGGCCGGAGCGAGGAGCATCCCCGCTGCGGCATGTAAGGAGCGAGCAACACAGCCAGCGGGCCTGGGGGCCGCAGCCCTTCGGGGCGCGGCGGCGGGGTGGCCCCGTCTGCTTTGTCGCTCCTCCTCGACGATGCGCACCGGCATCGCCTGCGTCGTCGCTTCGCGCATCCGGGGCCACCGCGCTCGCCACATACGTTGCCGTAATTATGAACTGGGGTACTAAGGCCTCGCCTGCGTCGCGGCGCCTTGCATCTGCCCGCCCGGCGCGCGCGCCAAAGTGCACCGGTTATTCCGTGACAGACCCTGAGCGGATGCGCTTTGCCAGCTTGCGGGCTTCGGCGCGGGCCCAGGCGTCCGACTGCAGGATGCGTTCCAGGCTGAGCGCCTTGCAAGTCGAATGCGCGTCCAAGGCTTGTTGGATAATATGCGGAATTCCATCAAACGGGATTTCGTTTTTCAGAAAGGCCTCGACCGCCACCTCGTTGGCTGCATTGAGCACCGTCGGCGAGGTTCCACCCTGGCGCAAGGCGCGGTAAGCCAGGTTCAGGCAGGGGAATTTGTCGCGGTCCGGCGCATAGAACTCCAGTTTCGAGAGCTTATGAATGTCGAGAAAGGGAAGCGGACAATGCCAGCGCTCGGGATAGGTCAAGGCATACTGGATCGCGATCCGCATGTCGGTCGGGCCGAGCTGCGCGAGGACGGAGCCGTCGACGAACTCCACCAGCGAGTGCACGATGCTCTGCGGGTGAACCACCACTTCAACCTCATCCGGCGATACGCCGAACAGCCGGGAGGCCTCGATCACTTCCAGGCCCTTGTTCATGAGGGTAGCGGAATCAATGGTAATCTTCCTGCCCATGTTCCAGGTCGGGTGATTGAGCGCCTGCTCCGGCGTCACCGAGGGGAAGGTCTCCCGGGGAACTTCGCGGAAAGGCCCGCCGGACGCCGTGAGAATCAAGCGTCGTACCTCCCTGCGGTGGCCGCCGCGCAGGCATTGATGAATGGCATTGTGTTCGCTGTCGACCGGGAGTATCTGGGTTCCGCTCGCGCGCGCCTTCTCCATCATGAGCTCTCCCGCCATGACCAGCGTCTCTTTGTTGGCCAGGGCGATGTTTTTCCCGGACTCGAGCGCGCGATAGGTCGGCATCAGGCCCGCAGCGCCGGAAATGGCGGCCAGGACCATCGAGACCTCCGGGTGACAGGCCACCTCGATGTTTCCCTCCTCGCCATATACGATGCGTGTGCTCTCGATCGGATAGCCGCGATGGCGCAACAGGTCCCGCAGCTCCAGCGAGGCGGACTGCTCCCGGCAGGACACGATTTTTGCGCGTGTGGCGATTACCTGGTCGGCCAGCCTGCGGATGTTCTTGCCGCCGGCGAGGCCGATGACGCGGAAGGCGTCGGGAAAACACTCTGTGACGCGCAGGGCGTTGGTCCCGATCGAGCCGGTTGAACCAAGAATGGAGATTGCTTTCATGCGCTGCTTACCGGGGAGCGAAGGCCAGATTGTAGCGGATGCCGCCGGCGATGCCAACACCACTTTTGCCCTTGCAGGCTGTCAGCTTTCAGCTGCCAGCTGAAAGCTGATTATTCCTGACGTCGATTCGCGCGCGCCTCCCGCCTCGCCATTGGGTACGGTTTTTATGGATTGATCAGGCACAGGAAGAGGTAGAGGACCGGCAGGGAGAACATGAGGCTGTCTATCCGGTCCAGTATACCGCCATGCCCCGGGATCAGGCCCGAACTGTCCTTCACCCCCGCGGCCCGCTTTAGCATCGACTCTGCCAGATCTCCCAATTGTCCGAACATGCCGATCAGCAGCGAGGCGACGACCACATGCTGCAGGGCGAGCTCCGGATAAACGGTGTAGCGGAGGGTTACGGCGGCGACAGTGCCGGCCAGTAAGCCTGCTGCCGCCCCCTCGTTGGTCTTGTGCGGGCTGATAAGCGGGGAAAAGGGCGTCCTGCCGAAGCGTTTTCCCACGAGCAGCGCGGCAACGTCTCCCGTCCAGGTGGTAACCAGCAGCGTGATCATCCATGCCAGGCCCCGGTCGGCGCCGAAGTCGAAGCGCAGGGGCACAGCCGGGTAGAGGCAGGAGGCCAGGCACAATATTCCCAGGAGGTTCGCCGCCAATCCCTTCACCCGCTGCGGCATTGGCTCCCGCGCCCACATGGCGACAATGAAGCCGGTCACTACCAGCCCGGAGATCAGGATGGCCTGCGGCAACACCTCCAGATCAAGACCCGCGAACAGAACCCAGAATCCGCCTTGGGCGAACACGGGCCGGCCGCCCATGTCTATTTTTTTGGCCAGCTGCAGGAACTCGTGCATGCACAGGGAACCGATGATCCCCACGGCGATAAGGAGCACGGGACGGGAGGCCCAGATGACCACAGCCAGCACGATCGGGATCAGGACCAAAGCGGATGCTATCCGTGCAATCATCTCCGGTGGGCCCCTTCGGTCAGACTCCACCGTAGCGCCGGTGACGCCTCTGGAAATCCAGGACCGCCTCCAGGAGGTGCCTCCGTCGGAAGTCAGGCCAGCAGATGGTGGTGATGTGGATTTCGGCATAGGCGATCTGCCAGAGCAGGAAGTTGCTGATCCGCATCTCGCCGCTGGTCCGGATGAGCAGGTCGGGATCCGGGAGTGAGGACGTATACAGGGATCTGGAGATCATTTCCTCGGTAAACGGCCCCTGTTGTCCGTTTCGGCCCGCCTCTTCGAATATCCTGTTGCATGCGTCGACCAGCTCTGCACGGCCGCTGTAGTTGAGTGCTACGTTCAAGATCATGCCGGTATTGTTTGCGGTCCGCTCCGTCGCCGTTTGCAGGGACTGTCGCACGGAATTCTCAAGATCCTGAATCCGTCCCAGGGGCCTGAATCGGATGTTGTTTTTGTGCAGCGTCTCCAGCTCACTCCGCACGTATCGCTTCAGCAGATTCATCAGCGTGCGCACTTCGGAGCGCGGCCTCTTCCAATTTTCCGCAGAGAAGGCATATAGCGTCAGGACTTCGATGCCGAGCCGCGCCGAAGTCTCGATGGCCTCGCGCACGGATTCGATGCCGGCGCGATGGCCGGCGACGCGCGGCAGGTTGCGCGCCGCGGCCCATCGGCCGTTGCCATCCATGATGATGGCGACGTGCCGCGGCAGGCGCTTCAAATCAATCTTTTTCAGCAGCCGGGCCTCGATGGTCCCGGGCTTTGCCAGGCCAGCCATATGCGCCATGAATCAAGCTCTCCAAGAAAAATCGCCCATATGTTAGCACAAGGCAGACTCTCCCGATTAATTGATTGCCCGGCGCAGAGTCCGTGTAGTCTGTATTGCTGACCGGCAAGTCCCCGCGCGAGGCGAAGGAATTCTCTGCGTGTGGGGTGAGTTTCTTTTTGGATACCTCCGCGCTAATAGCGGACCCGGACGAGGACCAGGCCGTGAGCGGGAGCCGTGAAACCGGCCAGCCTTCGGTCGCGCCTCTTGAACAGGTCGCGGAACTCCCGCAAGGTCATTTGGCCCCTGCCGACTTCCAGCAGCGTTCCCACTATGTTGCGCACCATGTGATGCAGGAAGCCGTCGCCCTCCACTGAAAACATCAGCCGGTTACCGGTTCGGCGGAGCCGGCACGCATATATGGTCCGGACCGTATTGCGGTCTTTGGCTGCGCCTGCGGCTCCGCGGAGCCCTTTCCTGACGGTCGCCGCAAAACTGGCAAAGTCGTGTCTGCCGACGAACAGCCGCGCTGCCCGTTCCATCGCAGCCGGATCAATCTCAAAAGGGTAATGAAAATACTCGTGCCTGAGATGGGGCGGCAAGACCGGCCCGCGGAATATTTGATAGCCGTAGATCTTGGAGCGAGCCGACCGCTGCGCGTGAAATCCGGCGGCGGCCCTGCGGGCAGACAGGACCCGGATGTCGGCTGGCAGGGCGCTGTTGAGTGCTCGGACCAGATGGCCCGGCGGGATGCGCGTACCAGTATGGAAATTGGCCACCAGCGCCCGGGCGTGCGTCCCGGCGTCGGTGCGCCCGCTTCCAACCAGGCAGACCCTCTCGCCCGTGATGCGCTGGATGGCGTCTTGCAGCATCCCCTGGACCGTCGGCAGATCCTTCTGTATCTGCCAGCCGCAATAAGCCGAGCCGTCGAAGGCCACCGCGAGGCGGAGGTTGTGCGTCGGCGTCATCGGCTTCCGGGCTTGATGGCCGGGCTGCCGGCCTGGCAAAGGGGGCACGACTCCGGAGCGTAATTAGGTATGTCCAACACGGTCAAGGCCACCGTGGGCACTCCCAGGTCCGCGCGGCCGGCGCTGCGATTGATCAGGCAAGCGGCCGCCCGGACAATCCCCCCCGGATTGCCGCACCGCCTCCATCGTCTCTCGCGTCGAGCCGCCGGTTCTCTTGAATATGTCGATCACTTCTTCCTGGTTCATAGGTCTATCCGCAAAAACCCGACTATGCTATCAGAAGCGAGCAAATGCAGCAAAGAAATGGAGTTTCGTGCTACAATCTGCGCGGTTAGCCGATAGGAGTTCCCCAATGTCTGGTCATTCAAAATGGCATTCCATAAAGCACAAGAAGGCCGCGGCAGACTCCAAGCGCGGACGCCTGTTCACGCGCCTCATCCGGGAAATGACGGTCGCCGCCCGCTCCGGCGGCGGTGACATCAACACCAGTCCCAGGTTGCGCCTGGCCGTCGCCAACGCCAAAGCCGCCAACATGCCGGCCGAGAACATCAAGCGGGCGATCATGCGCGGAACCGGCGAATTGCCGGGAGTGACCTATGAAGACGTCAACTACGAGGGCTATGGCCCTCGGGGTGCGGCGCTCTTCATGCGCGTGCTTACCGATAATCGCAACCGCACCGTGGCGGAGATAAGGCACATCCTTTCGAAGAACGGCGGCAACTTGGGTGAAACCGGATGCGTTGCCTGGATGTTCGACCGGAAGAGCTATTTCGTGGTCGAGAAAGAAGCCGTGAATGAAGAAAAGCTCCTGGAGGTCGTGCTGAACGCCGGGGGCGAAGATATGCGCGAGGATGGCGATAACTTCGAGGTTTTCTCGGCGCCTGAGAACTTCGAGTCCGTGAAGGCCGCCATGGAAGCTGAACAGATCCCGTTGGTGGTCGCAGAAATCTCAATGATCCCTCAAAATTACGTCAAGCTGGAAGGCAAAGACGCGCAGACCATGCTGAAGCTGATGGAGGCCTTGGAGGATCACGATGATATCCAGAACGTCTGGGCGAATTTCGACATTGACGAAGCAGAGCTGCAGGCGGCCTCCTGAGACAGCCTCCAATGCGGATACTCGGGATTGATCCCGGCAGCCAGCGGACCGGTTACGCCATCATCGATTCGGACGGCTCGCAACATGAAGCCGTTCTTTACGGAGTCATCCAGACCTCCGGCCGGACACCGTTTCACAAACGGCTCCTGGCAATCCATTCCGGCCTGCTCTCCATTTTGCAGCGGCGGGAGGCCGAGGTAATGGCCATCGAGGAGATCTTCCACGCGGCGAATGTTCAGTCGGCCCTCAAACTGGGGCATGCACGGGGAGTGGCGCTGCTGGTGGCGGCCCAGCTGGAGTTGCCGGTTTTTGAGTACTCGGCGCTTGAAATAAAACGCTCGATCGTCGGTTATGGCCGGGCCGAGAAGCAGCAGGTTCAGGCCATGGTGCGGATCCTGCTGAACCTGGCGATCACCCCCGCGCCCGACGATGCGGCGGACGCCCTTGCCGTCGCGATATGCCATAGCCATCACGCCTCCTGTCCGCTCCCGCAGCCGCAGACGCGTTCCCGGAAGTACGCAGGACGCAGGTGGCAGTCCCTTTTCCCCGCTAAATGATCGCCATGCCGGCATACCCCACTACATGGTCGTAATCGCCACTGGTATCCCCGGAATTTGAGTAGCGGATGAGTTTTCCCGCGGTGGCGCCCAGGTCGCAGCAGGCGGTGAGGAGGGCGACGGCGGGCGCCAGCCCGCACATGCTGATGTCCTCCTCCAGGACGACCTGATGCAAGCCCCGTGGATCGAGCTTGAGAACGCGTTCGATGGCCATGCGGTCTTTGCGCGCCGCCGTGTCCGCCGGCTCGTAATGGGTCATGTCGGAACTGGCGATCAGCAGAACAGGTTGCGCCGCAGCCTGGACCACCCTTGCGAGGGCGTGTCCGAGCGCTTCGAGCGCCGCAAAGTCTGTGCGGCCGACAGAGATGGCGGCAAATGTGAAATCATGCAGCAGGACCTGCAGAAAGGGAATGTGGACCTCGATCGAATGCTCCCTGAAGTGCGCTACCCGGTCCTCGCGCAGCAGTGAACACTCTTGCAGCAGCAGCCTGTTGAGCTCTGCGTCCACGGGCGCCAGGCCGAGAGGAGTGCGCCAATCACCGGGGGGATGGAGGGCCCAGGGAGCTCCCCTGCCCGTATGGTTGGGTCCCAGGATGATGAAGCGCCGCGGCAGTTCCACGGCGCTGTAGACCGAGCCTGCAACGGCGCCGGAATACATATAGCCGGCGTGCGGTCCGATCACACCCATGGCCTCCAGGCGCTCTGAAGGCTCTCCGAGATAAGAGCTCACGGTCTGTTGGAGAGACTTGGGATTGGAAGAATAAAACGTTCCTGCGACAGCCGGTTCGCGAATCATCGTCGATCCTCCTGGGGGCGGCATGTTTGCTTTGATTATCCCACTGGCGCAGGTCGGAGGGCAATGGAATGATCCTGCAATTCAGCCAGCGGCACAATGTGGGCTCCGGTCGGGCTTGGGTGGGTCTGTAGGCCCACCCCATGGAGCGGCGGAACGCGGCCGTCCCTAATCCGGACAAGCCGGGACCAAACGAATGCGTCACATATGCGGCACGGATAACAGCGGAGCGAGTGCCCCAAGCTGTCAGCTCTCAGCATTCAGCTATCAGATCTTCGATTAGAGGGCACGGCTTAGCCGGCATGAGAGCGAGCTGAATGCTGACGGCTGACAGCTTTGGGCATCCGGTCGGTTGATGCTCGTGCCGTGGGTGCAAGGCTTATCTTTGGTTGCGGCTTGTGCAGGTCATGACAGCGGGCAGCGCCGCTGCTTGATGTGGGCATCGAACTCATCGTAGAACTTCTGGATGTAGCTCTCCACCGGCATGGCCGCGGCGTCGCTGAGGGGACAGATAGTGCGCGCCTTCATGCTGTTGCAGATATCCAGGAGCATTTCCAGCTCACCGTTTCGGCCCTGGCCCATTTCGATGCGCTTCAGGACTTTGTACATCCACTCCGTCCCTTCGCGGCATTGGGTGCACTGGCCGCAGGACTCCTCGGCGTAAAACCGGGTGATGCGTGTAATCGCCCTTGCCATGCAGGTCGAGTCGTCCATGACGATGACGCCGGCCGAGCCCAGCATGCTCCCCGCCTGGGCCACCGAATCGAAGTCCAGGCGGACATCCACCTGAGCTGCCGTCAGGACGGGGACGGATGAGCCGCCGGGCACTACCGCCTTGAGCGCGCGGCCGTTCCTCATCCCGCCGCAGTGATCGTAGATCAGCTCACGGAGCGGGATGCCCATGGGGAATTCGTACACGCCGGGCTTTTTCACATGTCCGCTCACTCCGAAAAGCCGCGTGCCGGCATTGCGCTCCGTACCGATGCTCGCGTACCAGTCGGCGCCGTTGTTGATGATGTGGGGCACATTGGCCAGAGTCTCCACGTTGTTGATGACGGTCGGACAGTTGTACAGGCCGACGACTGCCGGGAATGGGGGCTTCAGCCGCGGGTGGCCGCGCTTGCCTTCGAGAGATTCGAGCAGGGCCGTCTCCTCGCCACAGATGTAAGCCCCGGCTCCGCGGTGCACCATCATATCGAGATCATAGTTTGAGCCCAGAATGCCTTTGCCCAGGTAGCCTTTGGCGTAGGCTTCATCGATCGCCTTCTCGAGCAGCTTCGCCTGGTTCGCGAACTCGCCGCGTATGTAGATGAAAGCCTTGTGGCAGTCGATGGCATATGAGGAGATGATGGAGCCTTCGATCAACTGGTGCGGGTCCTTGTCAATTATCAAACGGTCCTTGAAGGTGCCCGGCTCGCTTTCGTCCGCATTTACGCAGAGATAGATGGACTTCCCCAGGTTCTTGGGCACGAATCCCCATTTGATGCCGGTCGGGAAACCGGCGCCGCCCCGTCCCCTCAACCCCGATTTTCTGACGATATCGATGATGTCGGCAGGTGAATATTCGCGGAGCGTTTTGCGCAGCGCCTGGTAGCCGCCGACAGACTCATAGACGTCGATTCGGGTCAGGTTGGGGACGTGCATGTTCTTGGTCAATACTTTGATCGACATCGTGCGGAATCTCCGTCTCTCCACGAGGGAGGCTAATACTAGCATGTTTGTCCGTGAAATCCGCGCAATCCGTGGCTGTTTTTTTAGTGCCGGCATCGTGTCAAAGACCAGCGGCATCACCGGCCGGAAACAGGTAAAATATGTGGTGCGCAACGGGGAAGGCATGGTTCCTGATCAGGTGGTCCATAATGTAAGACAGGCTTTTGAGCGCTGCCAGGCCCGTTACCCGACCGTCGACCTGCCCTTTGAGGCATTTGCAGCCCGGGTCGACGAGGTGCTGGGCGGCAGCGACGCGCCGGAATCGGGATCATGGGCCTGGCTGTCCCTTTTCGGGCGGATGCGGCATGAAGACCTCTTCCTGGCGCTGGCGTGTGCTCGCGGCAACCGGGTTGCGTGGGAGTATCTGGTTGACGAATACCTCCCGATCCTGCGCCTATCGGCTCGGCGCGCATGCGGCGGCGGGCAGGAAGCGGATGACCTGGCGCAGGAAATTTTGACGGAGCTGCTGGGTGAATCGAGCGCCCGGAGCCAGGAATTGGCACATCCCGATACGGCTGGATCCCCTCCGGCGGGCAAGCTTGCCGGTTTCAGCGGGCGGGGATCCCTGGCAGGATGGTTGCGGGTCATTGTTGCCCATGCCGCCATCGATCGTGCCCGCAAGCGGCGCAAGCAGATATCGCTCGACCAGATGCTGGAAGTCGGTGTGGATCCGACGGCGGAGCCGGATGCACAGCTTGCCCACCGGTCCTCCGAGCAGCTGGATTCACGCTGGAGCACCGTAATCTCCGGGCTGCTGAGGGACGAGATCGAAGGGCTGCCTGCCAAGGACCGCCTCATGCTGTCACTCTATTATGTGCAGGAGGTCCCGCTGAAAGCCATCGGCCGTCATTTCGGCGTGCACGAAGCGACCGCCTCAAGGTGGCTGGAGCGCCTGCGCCGCGATATGCGCCGGCGGATCGAACGGGAGTGCCGCAAGAAACACGGCCTGGGAAGGGAAGAAGTGAGGCACCTCTGGCAGTGGGCGGCACAGCACGGTGATTTTTCTCTCCGGGCAGCGCTGGGCGCGGGCGGCGAGGGAACAAACGGGCGCCCAAAGAAGGTGCAAGATCGGGTGGACTGATCGTCCAATAGTAGGGGGGCATTGTGAACAGCAAATTTCCGGACGAAGCGATCCGCAAAATCCTGGCGAACCGGCCGGGGATCGTCGCGGAGTCCTGTCCTGATGAGAACGGGATTGCCGCCTATCTGGAAGGAAATCTTGGGATTGAGGAAAAAGCTCGCTTCGAGGACCATACCTCCAGGTGTTTGAACTGCCAGGAGATCACGGGCCTCGCCCTGAAGATATCCCTGCCGGAGGAATTGCAGACCGCCGAGGCATATGCCGCCAGGCCTGCGCACAAGACTGTATTGTTCCGGCTGTCGTTTCCCCTCGCCGGAGTTGCTGCAGGCCTTTTCTTACTGGTTGCGGCTGTTGTCATTTTCCGCTCTGCCTACAGGGAATCCGCTCCGGCGAGCAGCCTCCAGACGGCAGAAGTGCGATCCGCGCCGCCGCTCGTTGAGGAGATCGAACAAAAAAGGCAATCCGTGCGCGTCCTCGATGAGAAGGCCGAGGCCGATCGGCGTGCCGATTTCGCCAAGGATGAGAAGGCAGCCGCCGCCCCCCAGGAAACGGGGGGGCAAACTGCAGAAAGGGCTGTCGCTGAGATCGCCAAAAACGCGAAACCTGTCCGGGTCGAAACGGCCGCATCCGAGCTGCCGGCGAAGGCGCCCGCGGACGTGCCCGCGGTCCGGCCCGCCGGGGAGCAGCAGCAGGCGATAGCCGAATTCAGAATGGAGCCGGAGAAACTGGAACAGCGGTCAGCCCAGGTCCAGGCTCGCGGCGGAGCGGTTGGGGGAGTGCTGGCACCGTCGCCTGATAAGACCATTCAGAGGGCCGATCAGCAGCCCGCGCCATTGCCGGGTCGGGCGGAAGTGAGCGGCTTGCGCCTGGCCATGCGAGAAGCTTCTGATAAGCAGAAATCGCAGGAGGATGTCGATGCCATCGCAGCGGTGCGCAATATCATACGTAGCCTGGCTGCCGGGGCCGATCGGGTTGAGCTTCAGGCGCCTGCCGAAAAAGCCGGCGCGCGCACCTTCCACATCAAGGGCCAATACTGGATTGACGAGGAATGCGTACGGCATCCAGATGCGGAAATCGTTCGGATGTTAGCGGGCGCGCCGGAATTCGAAGATATCGCCGCCAAACTGCCGGAGATTTTAAAGCTCCAACAGGGGGAGCGGATGATCCTCCTGTTCTGGAACGGGAAGATATGCCTGATCCGGTAGAAGGGGTGGGTCTGGAGACCCACCCCCACAGAATCTTGCATTAAAGGCGAACGAACCGATTGTTGCCGTCCTGTGGGCGCCGGCCTCCAGGCCGGCGCACGGCATTACATCCAGGGACGGGTTTGCCAAGGCAGCGCTGCCCCTGCAACTATATCCGTACTACTAACAAGCAAATCTTTGCCCGCCGGGAAAGGATTTTTTAACCGCCAAGACGCAGTTTAAGGAGTGCACCGAGGAAATCGGGACGCGGAAGAACGGACGAACGCGGATTCTGCCGGCGCCGCATGGTCGGCGAGTGGATTGCACGAGCTTTTGCTGCTGTCTTTGCCTGAGCCTCCCCGCGCAGCGGGGCACCCTTCGGGGGCAGCAAAAGCTCGTGCAATCCAGCCGCGTTTTTCCGTGTCCCAAATCTGTGTGTTTTCTCTGCGCGCTCTACGCCTCGGCGGTTTGCTTTTCCCCTGCCTATCCGGTTGTCACTTAACAACGATTGCGCTACCTTGCATCATAGGAGATTGTGACGAAGCCAACTGGCGCTCAAAGAACACTCCACGCTGGCTTAACTTACCGAGAGGTTTACGGTGCGCGCGCTGCGAAAACTCGACGAAAAACTAGCGTTAAGTGACAACCGGATAGGCAGGGCTTTTTCTTTGGTTGCGGCTATGCCGCTCCAGGGAATCCGTGGCTGTTTTATGATTTTTGAACCAGCTGCGCGACGCGGACCTGAGCGGGCCGGATCAGCTGATCTCCCATGCGGTAACCGCGCTGCACTTCGTCGACCACTATGCCATCCATCTCGGGATCGGAGACCGGCACGACCCCGATTGCCTGTCCCAAATTCGGGTCGTAATGCCGGCGCAGAAGCGACAAGGGCTCGACGCCTAAAGCCAGCAAGGTCTTGTGGAACTGATCGGCGATCATTTCCACTCCTGCTCTCAGGCCGACAGCGCTTTCCCCGGTGGCTGACGCTCCGAGTGCTCGTTCCAGGTCGTCCAGGATGTTGAGGAAGGGCAGGATCAATTTCTGTTTTTCTGCCTGGAGTGCGCGGCTCAAGTCTGCTTCGAGTCTTTCCTTGGTACGCCTGATTTCGGTGTCGATCTGCTTCTTCTTTTCCTCGAAGCGCCTTTCGGTTTCAGCGACCTGCGCGCGCAGCTCCTCCACGTAACTGGGATAGCGCGGCCGCTCTTCGACCGGGCCCGGTGCTTCATCGCCGCTTAAATTGAAAGAGTGGCGCCGATCCACGACTCGAAAGGGCTGGGCTTCATTCGCGGCTGGCTTTGGGGGATCTGGCGCGTTCATGACTGCTGTCGGTTTCCAAGGAGGCGCTCGATCCTCTTTTGGGTGGGAGGATGAGTGCTGAACAGGTTCATCAGTGAGCCGCCTGAAAACGGATGCATGATGAACATGTGGGCGGAGCTTGGAGATGCTTGCATGGGAATCCGCTTGGCGTAGTTTTCCAGCTTCCGGAGGGCGGAGGCCAGGCCGTGCGGGCTGCCCACCGTCGCTGCGGCACTGGCGTCGGCCTGATATTCGCGCGTGCGCGAGATCCACATCTGGATGAGCATGGCCGCGATGGGCGCCAGGATGATCATGAATAATCCGCCGAGCGCGCCGCCGCCTTCCTCGTCACTGTCACGCCCGCCGCCGAAGAACATGGCGAAGCGCGCCATGCTGGCGACCCACATGATTATGCCCGCGAGCGTGGCGGCCACACTGCTGATCAGGATGTCGCGGTTCTTGATATGGGAAAGCTCGTGCGCCAGCACACCCTGCAGCTCGTTTTCATCGAGGAACTGAAGCGCTCCCCTGGTTACGGCGACTGACGCATGATGAGGATTGCGGCCGGTGGCAAAGGCGTTCGGGGAATCCGAGGGGATCAGATAAAGCTTCGGCATGGGCAGGTCGCCTCGGGCGCAGAGATACTCCACTATCTGGTATGGGCGCGGGGCCTGTTCTCGGGTCAGCGGCTCGGCGCGGTGTACGCTCAGCGCGATCTTTTCCGAGAAGAAATAGCTGACGAAGTTCATCAAGACCGACAAGAAAAGCGCGACGGTCAGACCGGATTGACCCCAGAAGCTTCCGATATAGAGGATGATGCCGGTCAGGAGCCCAAGCATCAATACGGTTTTTAGGTTGTTCGCCATGTTTTACCTCCACCAGCATGCATGATACCACACCGCAGGTCCGGCCCGGCGGGCCGGGCTTGCCCTGAGCCGTGAGCCGTCAGCTTTCAGCCTGCTCGACGGGGGTTTACCCGGATGCCCGGCTGAATACCATTTTGCCCGACCGCGGATCGAGATTCATGCGGATGCTGTCGCCGGGCTGAATCTCTCCGTTCAGCAGCATCAGGGCCAGGCGGTCCTGTATCTTCTTCTGAATCAGCCTTTTCAGAGGACGAGCGCCGTATACCGGGTCGTACCCCTCTCGGGCCAGTGACTCGACCGCCTGCTCGCCGACCTGCAGCTTCAGGTCCTTTTGTGCGAGCAGCCTCCCGAGACTGTCGAGCTGCAGCCGCACGATTTCGCGGATCAGTTCCGGAGTCAGGCGCTGGAACAGGATCACGTCGTCAATCCGGTTCAGGAACTCCGGCCTGAAAGTGCGTCTGAGATGTTCCATCACCCTGGGAGCCACGGAGTCCAGACTCCCCTCGGCTTCGCTGATCCACTGGCTTCCGATGTTCGATGTCATGATGATGACGCTGTTCTTGAAGTCTACCGTGCGGCCCTTTCCATCCGTCAGCCGGCCATCATCGAGGATCTGGAGCAGAATATTGAAGACATCCGGATGCGCCTTTTCGATCTCATCGAACAAAATCACCGCATAGGGGCGCCTGCGGACGGCTTCGGTCAGGTATCCGCCCTCCTCATATCCGACATAACCCGGGGGTGCGCCGATCAGTCGGGCTACCGAGTGCTTCTCCATGAATTCCGACATGTCAATACGCACCATGGCGCGTTCATCATCAAACAGGAATTCGGCCAGGGCGCGCGCCAGCTCCGTTTTGCCCACGCCGGTGGGTCCGAGGAATATGAACGAACCCGTCGGCCGGCGAGCGTCCTGAAGGCCGGCACGGGCGCGGCGGATGGCATTGGAAACAGCCTCCAGGGCCGCATCCTGTCCGAGCACGCGCTGTCGGAGCCGGTCCTCCATATGGATCAGCTTTTCGATCTCGCCCTGCAGCATCCTGCTGACCGGAATTCCGGTCCACTTGGCCACGACTTCGGCGATGTCCTCCTCGTCCACTTCTTCCTTGAGAAACTTCTTGTCACTTTGCAGGGCTGCAAGGCTGGCATTAAGTACGGCGAAATCCTTTTCCAGTTGGACCTGGGCGCCGTAGCGCAGCTCGGCCACACGGCCCAGGTCGCCGCTCCGCTCCGCTCTCTGTTCCTCGGCGCGCAGTTGCTCGGCCTTCTCTTTCAGCGACTGGATGCTGCTGATGACCTCCCGCTCCTGTTTCCAGTGAAGCTTCATCTGTTCGCTCTTTTCCCGCAGGTCGGCGAGTTCGGCGTTCAGGCTCTCCAGCCTTTCGAGGGAGGCCTTGTCTTTTTCCTTGGCGAGCGCCCGGCGCTCGATTTCCAGCTGGGTGATCCTTCGCTCGACCTCGTCGATCTCCACGGGCATACTGTCGATTTCGATGCGCAGGCGCGAGGCGGCCTCATCCATGAGATCGACCGCCTTGTCGGGCAGGAACCGGTCGCTGATATACCGGCTGGAGAGGGTGGCAGCCGCCACGATCGCTCCATCCGTAATCCGGACGCCGTGGTGGACCTCGTATTTCTCTTTGAGCCCGCGCAGGATTGCGATGGTGTCCTCCACGGTGGGTTGCCCCACGTATACCGGCTGGAACCGGCGTTCAAGGGCGGCGTCTTTTTCGAGGTGCTTCTTGTATTCGTTCACAGTAGTGGCGCCGATGCAGCGCAATTCCCCGCGGGCCAGCGCCGGCTTGAGCATGTTGGAGGCATCGATGGCCCCTTCGGCGGCTCCGGCGCCCACCAGGGTGTGCAGCTCGTCGATGAACAGGATGATGGAACCGGAGGAGTCTTCAATTTCGCGCAGCACGGCCTTCAGACGATCTTCGAACTCGCCCCGGTATTTGGCGCCGGCCAGCATGGCGCCGAGGTCGAGGGCCACCATCTGCTTGTTTTTGAGCGTCTCCGGCACGTCTCCGGAGATAATGCGCTGGGCAAGCCCCTCGACAATGGCGGTCTTGCCCACTCCCGGCTCGCCGATGAGGACCGGATTGTTCTTGGTCCGGCGGGAAAGCACCTGCATGATGCGGCGGATCTCGTCATCCCGGCCGATCACCGGATCGAGCTTGCCCCGGCGCGCCAGGTCGGTCAGATTGCGGGCGTAACGCTTGAGCGCCTGGTATTTTTCCTCCGCATTGGGATCGGAGGCGCGCTGACTCCCGCGGATGGAGACCAGCACCTGCAGAATGGCGGCCCGGTCGGCGCCGTGGCTGCGCAGGAGTCTTCCGGCGAAGCCTTCTTCGGCCGATAGCGCCAACAACAAGTGTTCCGTCGACAGGTAGTCGTCCTTGAAGCTGTCGGCCTCGTTCTGCGCCGCGCGGAAGACGGTATCGAGTCTCGGAGAGATGCCCAGCTGGCCGCCGCGCACCTTCGGCTGTGTACTCAAATGCTTCCGCAGCTCGGCCCGGACTGCCTCAGGCTGCGCTCCCAGCTTGCGCAACAACGGCTGCACCAGGCCGTCTTCCTGGGCTATGAGCGCGTCGAGCAGGTGTTCCGGCTCCAGCTGCGCGTGTTCCTGCGCCGACGCGAGCGCCTGAGCTTCCTGAACGGCTTCCTGGCTTTTGATTGTAAGTTTGTCCAATCGCATTTTTTCGGCCTCGGTCCTCTGATAGGAATGGCTCCCGGGGACCCGGGAGCCATTCAATCGCCCTGATTGCTCCGGCTCCTAATTTGCACTGACCGGTATCGTGCGCGGCCGGACCTCCGGCTTCTGAGGAATCCTTAGGGCCCGCCACAGAATAACATTTACACTTTGGCGTGAGCGCCGAGGGGCCGGATGCTAGGCGGCGCGACGCAGGCGATGCCGGTGTGCATCGTCGAGGAGCGCCAACAA
>Ga0299915_10000737_pt1 | contig 24499 bp, 23 predicted proteins | sample RVTome_13_FD_200263 | JGI IMG/M metagenome (GOLD analysis project Ga0299915, IMG submission 200263) | Soil microbial communities from uranium-contaminated site in the Upper Colorado River Basin, Wyoming, United States - RVT92D227 (version 2) ... | reverse complement strand
GTGAAGTTGCGGTTCACATGGTTCGCAACTTTTGGATTTATCCTTTTCTTTGCGCATCCCATCCAAGGAAAAGATGAATGCTTTCTCCTTAATTATCTATTTCGGGATGAAGCCTCAAGTAAAATATATCTTTAAGTTAAAGGTATTTTTTCTACCTCAAGTCTGTCTGCAGTAGGATATTCTTCAACAATGAAGCACTCAAAATCATTTTCTTTGAAAAACTTTAAATTTTTTTCTAAAATCCAAATAGCAAGCTCAATTCTTTTTTTATCAAGATCAATATTTACGTATTTCTTTTGTATTTTTAAATTGTTAACTAATAAATTATAAATTTCGTTTAAAGATTTATTTTTTGAAAAAACAACACCTTTTAACAGTGTTCCATCATCTGTTATTATATCGCTTTCTCTTGCTATATTTTCTGCACGACGTTTAATACGATTTCTAAGCTGTATCCCATCTTTAAAAGAAGATGAACAATAATGAACTCCTATTTGTAAATCAGCATCAACTACTTTTTTAATAACATTAATAGCAGTTTGTTGACTATTTTTTATAGCTGACGATATATCATCTTTAACTGTGAAATCTTTACTATTAAGCTCCTTAGCATTCGTCTCAGAATACTCAAGTTCATTTAGATTAACCCAAGAAACATTATTCTCAGATGCCCATTTAACAAGTGAAAAAATATCTGTTTCAAAACCTGGGATTACCGGTATTTCAAATGCTACATCGCAATCAAGTGCAATTGATTTTTTAATATATTTTAGAAAAGGTGCTTCTTGCATTTTCTTCCAATAAATAGGCATCGGGTGAAAACGTATTTCATCAAGACCTGAAGCTACTAGTTCATCAATGTATTCACCATTTTTTAAACCAGATGTATAAAGATGTATATGAAAATCAGTTCCAAATTCGTTTTTTAAAAGAGAAATATATTCCTTGGTTCTTTTCCATTTAATAAGTGGATCACCACCAGTAATACCTGCGCCTTTTGCCTCGATGTATTTTGCTTCGAGGATTAGTTTTTCTGTATCATTTTCGTTAGATAATTCCCATTCATCTGCAAAAATTTTATCTTTTCCGATTTTTTTCTCACTTAAAGGACAATAAAAACAAGATGCTGGACATAATCCTGTTACTAGTAAAACCATTTTTGAGCCCTCTGCACACATCCTGCATGCTGGTGAAAGAGGCTTTGTATATATGCTTTCATTAAACCAGTTTACTATTTTTCTCATAAGTTTATTCCAATCCACTGGAAGTTATTGTAAAAGACGCAGTTTTTCCTTCAGGTTGAGATCTATGCTTCATAATTGTCGCAGTTCTTTTTCCAACACCTGTTTTTTCAAGTTTAATACTAGTTTTGATCATGTGTTCTGTTTCACGATGAGTAAAAGGTTTTATTTCACCGTTTTTATCAGTATAGACTTGCTCAGATACAAGAACAAAAATATCTTTTTTCCTTGCAGTCATCTGCATGTTACCCATTTGCCTTAGAAAAGAACGCATCGTTGCTTCTTTGTCATCTTCAAGATGCATCCTATAAAAAAGATTCAAAGTATCAATAATTATTAACTCAACATCACTGTTATCTATTGCTTCCTTTATCATTTTCTCTTGAGAATCAAAAGAATCAGGCGTAAAAAACATTATATCATCAAGGATTTTTTTAAAGTTATAATCCTTTTTGCATATTTGATTAAGCCTTTCAATCGAAACACCTTCACTGTCAACAAATGCAACCTTTTTACCCATGCTTGCACATTCACGAGTAGCCTGCAGACATAGATTTGATTTTCCACTACCTGCTTCTCCATAAACTTCGGTGATTGCACCACTTTCTACTCCTCCCCCTAAAAGATCATCAAGAGGTTTACATTTAAGCTTAAGATGTTTCATTTTACTAACATTAGGTCAGTACAAATTCAAATAAAAACTTTTTTGAAAAAGGTTAATGGTTGTAAAAACTTATTAAAAACTTACAGGTCGAAAAAAATAGTGCTAAATTTTCTAGTTATTTATATCTGCAACAACGCCGGTGCTTATACGACTAGTCACATCATCAAACACTATCAGTATAGATTGCATCCTTATCATCCTTTGATTCATGTATTTTTTCTAGTTCCGCTACTTGTTGTTCTAATACTGCTACGCGTCGTGCCAAGTGGTCTATTTTATGCCAAATCGAGTGACGTTTTACTGGTGCAAATTGGAATGGTGGTTCTTCATAATACCCGTATTGATAAATCGGTTCCCAAGGTATTAGCTACTACAACCTACTTGTTTTTTATTAATATCTACTTCATTTTCTTCCACCTATTAATCAATAATATTTGTCCACTAGATATCGACTCACAAAAATCCTTTTCTATCTGTAGAATAGCCCACAGAAAAAAAATAGTTTCAATGATTATCAATAAAGGGCTGTTAAAGAAAGGATTTAACAATTTGTTGTTTTTATACTCTTTATTTTTGATTTTGTTGCATATATTATAGATAAGATTTAAATTAAGATAATTTATATAATTTTGTAAGATAAGAAAGGTTTTTTTAAGGGTGGAGACAAAAAATGAATAAAAAAATAATTGGTATTTTTGTATGTATGCTATTGATAGCTACTTGTGTTGTACCAGTCATGGGAAAACTTATTACCTTAAAAAAAAGTAGTGATGACATCAACCTATTAGCGTCAGATACTACAAGTCTTGAATTTATGACCGCTGGGGATGCACCTCGAGCTTTTCGTACATATTGGCTTCATGTTCCATCAAGCTATGATGAATCAGAAGCTGTCCCCTTGGTCATTGTGCTTCATGCATCTACAGGTTTTAGTTTTATGTATCCATTATGGTTTTTCCGTTCGAGTTGGATGGAAGAGTATACTGAATTTAGTATAAAAGCAGATGAACAGGGATTTATAGTCGTCTATCCGAATGCAAAATTTGATTTCTATTCACGTGGGTATGACTACAACTATGAATTTGCCCCTGGGGGAATCCCCAAATATGTCGATGATATTGGTTTTCTCCGTGCTATTATCGACAAAATGAGGCAGGACTATACGATTAACTCGAGTAGAATCTATATTACAGGAATGTCAGATGGAGCAGTAATGACATATTCTGCTGGAGCATATCTATCAGATACAGTTGCTGCGATAGCACCAGTTGCTGGAACGATTGGCGGAAATTTTAGTTGGGACCATGATACATTCTATCAGATACCAACCCCTGCAAAACCTGTCTCCGTTATTGTCTTTCATGGAACAAATGATTCTTCAGGAATGTCCTATGCGGGGGGAGGGGAGCTTAATAGAGCATCGGTGAATGAATCAGTAGCTTTTTGGGTAGAACATAATGGATGTAACCCTACACCAGAAATCTATACAAGTGCAAGTGGAAAGATCATTCGAAGAACCTATACGAATGGAGAAAAAGGAACAGAAGTAATACTCTATACGACAGTAGGCGGAGAGCACTGGTGGCCAGGGAATCCTTATACTTCAGGTACACCATGGTTGATTGATACTATTCAGGAGATATCAGCAACGGATCTTATTTGGGAGTTCTTTGAAGATCATCCAAAACAATAACAAAATATTTCTAAAGATGTTGGAGCATTTTCCTTTCTTTGAAAAAATACTAAACCAATATTACTATAACTAAAAAAAAGCTCTAACTCCTTTTTCTTTTTTTTAAAAACATTTAAATCATTTTCTTAGATTTGATTCAATTGGGAGGAAATAAAAATATTGGTGATTTTATGATAAAGGAAGAAACATATGGAATAACTTGGGGTACGATTCTTATAGTAATAGGTTTAATAATATTGTTAGTTGCTTTTACTAATGTTTTAAATGTTGTTCAAAATCCTTCTAAAACACTTGAGCAATGGGTTCCAGAGAAGATAAAAACACCTACAGCTGCCTTTAATTGGTGGTCGGATGATAAGTATGTTGAGTTTAGTGATACATCTGTTAAAGGTAGTTATGATATAACAGATTGGCATTGGGATTTTGGTGATGACTTTTCAAGTTCTGATCAAAATCCGAGTCATGAATATTTATCAATAGATAGCTATACTATAGATTTAGAAGTAAAAGATACAATGGGTAACAGTCATATAGCAAGAACACGGATTTCATTGGTTGAGAATGAGACTAGTCAAGGTCAAACTCAAGCTGGTACAACATTTGATTTAGGTTTAGATGTTACTTTGAATAGAATCGCAATATCAATTTTATTTGCCGTTGGATATGCAGTTATAGTTATGATAGGTGGAAGATTGCTGATTGCGGGATGTAGATTATTAAGACCAAATATTCAACTTTTAAAAATGAAGGGTAAGCAGCTGGAAATAGATGAAAAAGTGCCTCTAAAACAAAAATAAAATCATTAAATCAGTTTAACAAATTGTTGTTTTCATACATTTTATTTTTAATTTTGTTGCATAAAAATATATAATATTTAAATAATTAAAATCTATTATCTGTTATAAGATTAAAATTTTTTAGAGGGAGGAAAAAATAAATGAAAAAGAAAATAATTGGTATTTTTGTTTGTACATTATTAATAATCTCAATTATTCCAGTCGGTATACATGCTATTGATAACTACAATTCCCTTAATGGTGGATGGATAGAAGAACGCAATGGAATTACTATTCTTCATTTGAGTGGTACAAATTATGAGATGGGTTATCAACATGGATATTTTTTAAAGAATGAGATTAGAGAAGTTTTGCGAACTTGGTTATTTGCTTTCGAAACAACAAGTTATTCGTATAATAGACTCTTAGAAATATGGAATATAATGGATGATTATCTACCAGATGAATATAAGGATGAAATGCAAGGAATGGCAGATGGTTCAGGAATCTCTTTTGATGATATCAGTGTACTAACTACCATACCAGCTGTGTTTAATGTTTTAGATGAAGATGCTTGTTGTGAAATATCTCTTTGGGGAGATGCTACAGTAGATGGAAAGCTTTATCACGCAAGAAGTATGGATTTCTCTTTATCTTTATATGATCCCGAAACTGGAAAACCTTTTTACGAGAATATCATAATGATTGTTCGAAATCCTGATGTTGGATATGCATCGTTGGTTCCTGAATTAGCTGGTTCAATAGGGAGTTGGCATGGAATAAATGAAAAAGGTATTGCTATAGGAGAAAATACGTGTATTACTGCTGATTCAACATTTCATGGTATCTGTCCGTGGATTCGTATGAGAATGGTTTTAGATTATGCATCTACAAGTAATGATGCTATTAACATATTAATATCTAATCGAACATGCGGAACAAATTTTATTCTATCTGATGCCAATGTACCAATTGGATACGCTCTTGACCAATCGGGTAATATCTCATATGTTGGGGCATGGGATGATCCAGTGGAAGGATTAAAACCATTTTGGCAAATAAAAGATGTTGTTAGAAGAGTACCTCAATATATTGATCCAGAATGTGCGGCTTTAGAATATGGAAGATATCGTTATGATCCTAGTGGATTATTAGGATTTTTATGGTTATTGCTAGGAAAAAGTTATATGTTTTTAGGATGGACACATTATAAGGCTTTAAGTAATGAAATTGAAAAAAGATATGGTTCTTTAGATTTGAATGAGACGATGTCTCTCCTTCGTGATGAATATGTTGGCAATACAGATTTCTTTATGAAAATGTTTAGAGCAGTTAAATTAAGTGCCTTGGAGTGTCTTTGTCAATGGGTGTGTTGTCCAGAAACTGGTGATATCGTAATTAGTTTTGCAAGGAATAATACATTGGCATGTTATAATCAGGTTTATTATTTTAATATGTTTGAACTTATTAATTCTGAACCACCGTAGTCTAAAAACATAAAAAAAAAATAATATATACCAAAAAAATTAATTATAATCATTAGCCAAAATAAGATTTATTAGTTACTTTCTTTTAAAAAAATTCTAAACCAATATTACTATAACTAAAAAAACCAAACCCTAAACTCTTTTTTCTTATTTTTTGTAAATTAAATCAATTTAACAAATTGTTGTTTTGAAATTGAAGTTTAAGAAGGAAAAATATAGACGATAATGAACTAATAACCTATAAAATTTTGACGGAAAAACAATTAAAAGAAACAAAAGAATAATATTGACAAAGTAAGTTACACCATATATAAGAAAAAATCATGTCTATAATAACACGATTTAATCTATTTTTTATGTTAGGCGTTATACTTCGAACACGTATTCCTCGATGCAGGCATAAAATTATCATACTTTCTATATTTGATAAATTATTAACTGAGTTGATATTGCTCCATTATTTTATTAACAGTCTAGGCCGCTCCAACAAATATTTCACACGAGTGGTTTCTGACATTCCATACCCATTTAACTCAACAGAATTGCCAGACCAAGAAAATGTTCCAGAAACGGAACAAGGACCTTCAAATATTCCTGTACGAGCTAACTTCCAAACAATATCACATGTATTATAAATTTCAATATCCATATTCAGTATCATATCATCTTTAGTTGCCTTAACGTGAATTTTTAAAGGATGCTTCATTAATTGTAACTCTTGTGGAGCTGCTGTTTCTATATATTCAACTGAAAATTTATTGAATTCAACCATGTTTCTATTATCTGGGGAGAGAATTAGAGCAGCTGCATATCGATTAAAAAGTGTTCGGAAATTAAATTTTGATAGATATATCTCCCAGCCATTATCAAAATGAATATTCAACCATTCCCAACCATTTGTAATAATACGGCGGGTAAGTGTCTCCCATACATGATCATGGTAACCTATTCCATGAACAGAGTATGAATTTCCTTTAAAAGTAATATTTCCCTTAACATCACAACGTGGGATATAATAATTACCAGCAAAATCTTTCGCATACGGTAAATTCGGGCTTCTTCCAATAACCCATATAGGTAAAAAATCAGCAGTAAAATCAAGATCTGCAATAAAACCATTTTCCGCATTTTCTGTATGGACATGCCAGTTTGGATATTCACCTTTTGCCCAATTATTTTCAAATGCTACATCAACACCTGGCCCATCTGCCTGTAAAACACTTCTTTGCTTATCTAATGAGCAATAATTATATGATTCGTTATTATTATCATATATAATCACAAACAGATTGTCACGTTTTAAAAATCGAATATCATTAGAAGCCATTTTATTAAAGCTGACTATCATTGACCAGTTGACAAGATCACTTCCGGGTTCATTAAAAAATACATTGAAATACCACCATTCCCGACGACTGGATTTATGAGCACCTTCATCAACAGGTTCAAGTACATGTCTACCCAAATCAATTCCTCTATTACTTCCAGGTGGTGTCGGTAACTCTTCTTCAAAGAATAATTCACCAACATCTCCTTCTTTAAACGGCTTTTCTTCATAGTAATTAAACATTATAATAATAGAGGTTAGAGAAGCAACAACAACTATTCCAGTGATAATGATAATTAATACTTTTTTTAGTGTCCTAAATCTACTGTGAATATAAGTTGAGCGTAATGATACAAAATCATCATCTAAGGTTTTATGTCGTTTCCAATAATTGCTTCGACCACCATATCTCCATAAAATTAACAGACCTATAATAAACAGAGGAATACAGATTACAAGAGGAATATAAGTAATATCATTATACAAACCCTTTACTGAATTAATGTGGTCAGCAAGTGAATTATCTGTTGTTTCATATACAAGTAAAGCTGCTTCACCAATTGGGTCAGTTAATTTCAAATAACGATTCACTGTTGGATACTTCAGAGTTTCAGGGGAATAAATATCAATAAATTGTGATAGACGCGCAGAAATAACAAGATGTCTATATATGTAAAGGATATAACCAGTTTTAGGATTCACTATTAGACGCAGGGTTTCATCACAGATATAGGGCTTCTTATGCCAAACTACCGGTTTGTTATAAATTGTTGATTCCCATACTTGGGCTTTGACTCCATCAATGAAAACTTCATCAATTTTTTCCATATCCCTTACTAGTACTACATTTTCTGTTTCATTTTCCTGCCCATTTGATTCCACCCATCCGACTTTATCACTTGTTCGATTACTATTTGCTGGAATGCCCATTCGACCTGCATCTATATTAACAAATTCCAAGCTTGATAATAAAGAATCAATTCGATACCATTCACTTATTGGCTCCATTTCGTTAATTACTCTAAATATTTCGCCGTTTTCATCATAAAGAGCGTCGTGAATGATCATTTCTTTCTTTTCATTATCATAATATGTCGCATGAATTACTTGCCGACCTTTAAAATCCTTTACAATAGGTTGACGTTTTGAAAATAATCCAGTGATCTGATAAGGCATTTCAAAATATCCTTCAGAGGGGGCAAAAACGGAGTTTCGTTCCCAGTAATGTACATTTCCAATATCATCCCATATGTAGTCTTCGGGTAACATAGATTTCTCAACTATTTCATGAGGTATTAAATAGAAAAAGGAGACACTGCTTAAAATAATAAAAAATAGCCCTATTGCAATTCCGAATTCTTCAAATCGTCTTATCTTGATGTAGATAAATGCCAAAATAATTGGTATAAGAATGGATATTACAATAATAAGTATTATTGTATCCCATGGTAATGCACTCCATTCTGTCATATTTTGACTCTCTCTTTTTTAACAATAAATATATTTATTTGATGTATATATAGTATTATATTTATAAATTTATTCATAAAAATATTATTAGTCAATTTCAACTAAATTATTACAAATGACTTAATGGAAAAAATAGAGAAAAATAATTTTATAAAATTATATATATATGTTTATTTATATAGTAAATTACAACTTGTTATTGGTTGTGATAAAGAATGCCTCGGAAAAAAATACCAAAAGGATTAAGAGAGCAATATAAAAAAACAATGAAACGAGCTATTAACAAAAAAGTCGGTGCAATTACAATAATAATCACTGAAGACACCTATGACAAAGCAATAACTGCATTCAACTTCGCAGTATCTGCAATTGAAATGGGAATAAAAGTAAATATGTTTTTCACTGCTCGAGGCATCAATATACTAAGAAAATCATACAAACCAAGACGAGCAAAATGGGGAGAGGCACCAATTGGATGGAAAGAATTTTTTATTAAGGGGCGGGGGGGAGCAACTCTTGGTCAACTCATGCATCAGGCTAAGGATATGGGCGTACAAATGAATATGTGTTATTCCTCGATGATATCTACAGGATTAGAAGAGAAGATGTTTATAAATGGAATAAAAATCCTAACGATGCCGGAATTCCTACAAAATGCAATAGAAACAGATGCAAACTTTTTAATAGGATAAGGAAGACACTATGGATTTAGAAAACACCCTAAGGGAAAAGGCAAAGATATTTGACAGGGCTTTAAACGGAGCACTTACTCCAAAAGAACCGAAAATTATCTATGATGCAATACGATGGATACCCCTATCTGGGGGAAAAAGGTTACGACCTATCATAGCAATGCTCTCATGTGAGGCTGTTGGTGGTAGACCAGAAAACGCAATACCTCTAGGAATTGCATTAGAATGTCTACATAATGCAACACTTATACATGATGATATTATAGATGGGGATAAATGGCGAAGAGGACTACAAACAACCAATGAGAAATTTGGTTTGCCATTAGCTATCGTTGCTGGAGATGGACTTATTGGAGAGACATACCGAATGCTTTCATATATGGCTCCTCCAGAACTAAAATCAATGGCATATAAAGAGATAATTCGTTCAATAGCAGATGCAGCAAAACGATTATACGAAGGAGAAGCAATGGATATAGAATTTGATACACGATACGATGTAACTATTCCAGAGTATATGCTCATGATAGAGAAAAAGACAGCGCAACTCTATTGGTTGGCTGGAAAAGGTGGAGCTTTAATAGGCAAAGGTTCAAACATACAAGTGGAAAATCTCGCTAGATATGGAGTATTATTTGGAATGATGTTTCAAATCAAAGATGATTTATTAAACATACTAACTGATCAAGCCTCCTTAGGAAAACAAACTCTAGGAAGTGACATACTCAACGGAAAATGTACATTAATGCTAGTACATTCATTACAACATGCCGATAAAAAAGATCGAGAAAAAATAATTTCAATCTTGAATAACAAAAAGGTAACACAAAAAGATGTTAAGAAGATAATAGAAATCTTCAGACAAACTGGATCGATTAATTTTTCACAAAATAAATTAAAAGAATTTAACGAAAAAGCAAAACAATGTCTTATTGTTCTTAAAAAATCAGAGAGTAAAGAGATCTTAACAGCTTTAGCAGAGTATAGCGTGATAAGAAGCTATTAAAACCGGTTACTTCTACTTGTTCCATATCTAATATTATTTTACGGATAGAATAAGTTTTTGTATTCCCAAACAAATTTGAAATAAATTTAAAGATTAGCTTATCCTTTTTTTTAGAATACAAACTTTACAAAGCTTTTGACTTGTTGGCTCACCACAAATTATGCATTTACTTAAATTTGCTGGAGGATATTTTTCCAAAAGCATATCTTTTATCGTATCATAACTATTAAGAATACTATGACGCGCTCCAGGAGTTTGATACTCAAGAGTATCTACTATATTTCTAAAACTACCGCGCAATGCTCTAGCAGAATAAGGACATTCTGCATCATGAAACTGTAAATCTTTTAAAATCGCATAAAGCATATCTTCTTTCTCAGGAATACTGCGCAGGGGCATTATACGTGGGATAAGACCTGGTTGTACTTTTTTATGTGGACCAAGACGTGCTAATTTTTTTATATCACCACTAACAAAATTCATAAGAACAGATTGAGCCATATCATCAAGATTATGACCTGTTGCAAGTTTTGTAACACCTAATTCTTTTGCTTTCTGATTCAAACAAAGTCTTCTAAAAACACCACAATAGCTACATTCTCCTAGTTCATCTTTTTTTGTAGCTATTTCATCCATTGTAAAACCTATTACTTCTTTAAAAGATATAATATAGGACTCAACATCTAAAAGTTTACAGTTGTTTTTAACATATTTTATGCTTTTATCTCTATATCCTTTAATTCCTTCATCAACTGTTATACAAACAATTTGAATATCAGATCTTTTTGAAAAAATATCATGCATTATATGAAGAGTAGTAATACTGTCTTTACCACCAGATACTGCAACACCTATCTTTGCAGGACCCTGGGTTTTACCTTGTTTTTTGATATCTTTTTTTACTCTTTTTTCAAAATACTCAATAAAATGATCATGGCATAGATGAGTACCGTTATATCTTATATAGGTTACAGATTGTTTCTTACATTTACTACAAATCTTAGTCATTTTAATTATCCAGGCAATAAATACAAAATAAAAAAGTTATTGATGCAAAATATCTGTATTTATTTCAAATGCTATGATTGGATGTTCAAGTGAAAAATTTGAAATTGTCTGAGGATGAAGCTCACCAAAGAAACCTACATTTTTATTGTTTACAATAACTGCTGCACATCGCCCATTTACAAAACCAGGATGACTAAAATCTTTAATTTCATAAGGAATACCTATATCTCTCATGATTGCTTCAACAAATGATTTACATTCAGTGAAATTTGCTTTTGCATCTATTTTTACAAAACCTAGGTTAAACTTGTTTTTAAACTCTTGATTGACTACTATTCCAAGTTCAAAAATCTGCTGAGGTAGTGCATGATGCCTATTCTCATTTAAAATTTTTAGAAGAGACGGGATAAGACCTACACGTAAGCAGGAAAACTCTTCACCTATAGGGTTTTGAATTTCTACACATGTTTCTTTCTTTAACCCTATTTTTTCAAACTCATCTTTATCATTACTAATTGTAAAAGTTGTAACCTCATTAAAACCCAAACCTATCATTATTTCTCTAAGTGCATCACAGAAATCTTGATGCTTAAGTTTTTTACCAAAAGTCAAAGACTTTGGAAAATCAGATCCAAAGTTTTCGTAACCAAAACCTTTTGCAGCATCCTCTATAAGATCAATTTCATGAAGAATATCTGCTCGATAAGTCGGAATAGATACATTAAGTTTATTTTTTGATTTCTCAAGACAATTATAACCCATTTTCTGCAAAGATTTTATTACTTCTTTTACACTTAGATTCATCCCAAGAATCTTATTTACATAATCTACTGACAGATTCATTTTAAAAGGATTAAGATGTGGCGTAGTAAATGTTTCATTTCCATCTTTTACAGTTGTTGTATATATCTGTCCACCACGTTCTGCAAGAGCTGTAACAACAATATTAAGTGCATAATTTATTGCTTTTTTATCATTACCTGTAACATCAATAAAAAGATCAGTTGTAAAAGGTGTAACTTCAGTTAAACTACCATTAATAATAGGTGGATAGGAAAGAACATTGTTATTTACATCAACAATCAATGGATGCTTATCAAATCCTTCAAGAAGATATGCATAATCTACACCTTTTTCATGTTTTTTAAGTATCTGTCTAAGAGTCATTGACTCTACTTTATTTAAAGGTACAAACTGTACTGTATCAGGGTCAACTGCTTTATACGTAAAAGGTGGTTTAACAGGTTCAAAATTATGTACACCAATTGCCACCTTTTTACGGTTACGACCCAAACCCATATGCAATTTTTCTTGTAGTTCCATTAAAGATGAAATTAACTCATCAGACATCGTAACATTTTTAACAAGCGCTGTTACAACAAAAGGTCTCACTTTTTTTACACTAGCATCAACAGTAATTACAACATCTGATTTTTTAACAGTATATTCTTTTAAACCAGTCTCAAAGTTAAAAAAAGCACGAGAGGCTCGTACAATTCCTTCAACAGAGGCAAGATCAGGTCTATCAGGGAAAAACTCAATACTTATTTCATCGTCTTCTACTCTATCAAGATCAGCACCTATCATAGGTAGTTTTTCAAGTAATTCTTTTTTTGATACTTTATATCCTAATAAATTTAGGAAATCATTATAGTCAAATGTTACAACTGGCATAAAAGGGGAAATATATTTTTTATTTATTTGATTTTGGTAAAAACTTTTAAAAAAAGGTTTTATTTCAGCCTATAACGAAGGAAATGCAAATGAATAAGTATAAACTAGTGATGTTTGACATGGATGGAACGCTACTTAATGGTAAAGGTATTTTTGTTATCGCTGAAAAACTAGGTTTTTATAATGAACTTTTAAGCTATTTTAAAAATAAAAAAGATATGCCTTTTTACAAAAAAAGTATAGAAATTGCTAAACTATGCAAAGGCTTTAAAAAAGATGAGTTTATAAATATTTTTCATAATGTTCCTTTACAGGATAACGTAGAAAAAATTATTAAAAATTTGAAAAAGAAAAACATTAAAATCGCAATTGCAACAGATAGCTATATGTTTCTTGCAGAAGATTTGAAAAACCGATTAAAAATTGATTTTGCTTTTGCAAATAATCTTCTAACTAATAACGGTACTATAACTGGCGATATTCAAATTAGCAACAAAAATCTTATTAGTGATATTACAGGTAATATCTACTCAATTTGTAAAGAGCAAACACTTACAGACCTATGCAAAAAATTAGGTATATCTGTTAATGATTCTATTGCTGTCGGCGACGGAATTGTTGATATTGGTATGATTAAGACAGCAGGTATTGGTATAGCATTTAATGCATCTGATAAAGTGAATAAATATGCTGATGTTGTAACCAATGACTTGAACGTCATACTGGATTATATCTGAGGAAAAAATTGATTACCCTCATTTTATTTAAGATGACTAAACCATATAGATATGGACCGCTTTGACAGGATGTAAAAAAATGAAAATCTATAGTGTAGCAGATATACATGGTTCACAGTATCGTTTGAACCTTGTTTTAAAAAATATAAAAAAATACGCTCCAGATCTTGTAGTTGTGTGTGGTGATATAACACAGTTTGGACCAGGAGATATTGCAAAGAATTTTTTAGATCAGATTCCTGTTGAAACCATAGCAGTAACAGGTAACATAGATTCACCTGATGTAGAAAGTGGAATAGATAACAGCAGAGCAACAAGAATAGAACTTAAAAAAGTAGTTAAAAAAGGTATACCTTTTGTTGGTTTAAATGGAATAAACCCTGATGATTTTAAGGCACTTGAAGAAAAAAAGATGGTCGATGAAAAAACAATACTAGTTACCCATGTACCCCCTTTTGATACTGTGGATAAAATATTTATTGGAATGCATGGCGGAAGTAAAGAACTCCGGAAGCTAGTTGACAAATTTAAACCAAGACTTGTTCTTAGTGGGCACATACATGAAGATCCCGGATATAAAAAAATTAATAATACAATTTTTGTAAACTGTAGTATAGGTAAACGTAGTGAAGGAGCAATTATTGAAATAAACGATGAAATCTCAGTCAAAATGCTCGAATAATAAAATAGTAGCCCCGTCCAAGGTTATCATTTACCAACAGGAGAAAAATCAATCAAAACAAAACCGTTTTTCAACGGTTCAAATATTTTGTCCGTCTTACTAAAACCCTTTTTTTCTTTTTTTGATAAATCAATTGCAATTGCAACAACATCTGCAACTACAATTGCAATAATTATTAGTTTAGAATCAATTTTTATTATTTGCAAAAAAGGTCAACTAACAGGTCAACTCAATGGAAAAGCTATACAGGGAGATTAGTATGAGAAAGAGTTCTAAAAAATATAAAATATTGGAACTTCTTGCTCAAGGCAAATCACAATCCTGGATAGTAAAAAACAGAGGTTACGATGTGAGCATAGTGTGTAGATATACAAATGAGTTCATAAATACAAAAAAATGGTTGATATGCACTACTCCAGGATGTTATGTTAAATACTATAGAGCGACCCCAGAAGCACCTATAACAACTGAAGGAAAAGGTAAACTAATTGATGCTAAATCACACAAGGGTGTATATACAAGATTAGAAAATAAAAGATGGAAAATAAAAATTCTTTCAGATATTAAAAGAAAAATCACCTGGGATAAAACTATAAAACTTAAAAATGGTGTTAAAAAACAATATCTTTATTTTCCACAGATTACAATTGAAAAAATAAATGATACCATAGTTCTGTATCCCCATAAACAATTCTTAGATGATGCCGAATTAGAAAAAATGGATGAAGTTTTAATTAATGAAATGTCAAGAGTTGTTGCTTGGCTTATGAAACTTTTACAATGTAGATGTAGTTTTCCACCAGAAGAAATAGAAAAACTAGAATATGCTTCTCCTATTTTAAATCCTGAAATAATGAGGGTTTTGAAAAGAACTGGTATAATGAGATTTGGGGATTGTTGGGTTGATTGTTCAAAAAAAGGATTTGTATGGGGTGAATTAGAGAGCACATACCTTGAAAAACTAAAAACATTGCAGATGCTTCAATGGTCTGATATGGATATACCTAATCGTGTATCTAAATGTGAACAACAGATAACAACTCTTGAAAATAAAATTCAATCAACATTGGATAGAATTGAACTCTCTCTTTCTTCACCCAAACGCAGTTTAAATGAAAGGGATTTAATGGTTTATGGATAAAAATATTCAGTTAATACTTCATAGAAGAAGTGTTAAATAAATTGAAGAATTCATGGGGGTATTTAAGATGGAAGAAGTATTAAAATCAGACGAAAATCGAAGTATTAAGTATCTGGATAGGGGCATGACTATCGAAGAGGTGCAATTAATGCTAACTGCACCAATGGGCAATCGTGAAAGAGCATTCTTTCGAGCCATCTATGAGACGTTTTACAGGGCAAATGAACTTTTGCAATGCAATATTGAAGATTATAACAAAAAGACAGGTGAACTTATAGCACTGCATACAAAGAATAAATACAACCCAAAAACAAAGCAATACATTAGATCACCACCAAAACACATGGTGTTGTCAAAACCTACACAAATGTTGTTTAAACGTATTATAGGGAACCGTAAGAAAGGGCCGATATTTATTAATAAGAATGGAAAACGCTTGACTAAGACGTATTTTCAAGTGATTATCAATGAAATTGCAACAACTATCGGTATTCAAAAGGTGTCTAAGATTACTGAAACAGGAAAAGAATATCATCTAGTGACATTAAAAGCGTTGAGGGAAGCAGGGGAACGGCATTGTGACATTGCAGGTGCTGATTCAGAGGTAACAGCACGTGGTGCACAACATAGTGCTATAACAAAGGAAAGATACTATAAAAAAGCGAGTTGGGAAGAAGTTCAAGGACAGGTTAAAAAATACCATCCAGCATTCAAAGACCAATTGATATAAAAGAGAAGATATGCTAAGGGGGATTTTAACTAGAGTTTGCTGTAAAATATTTTATTTATATTCATTTATCCATGATTTAAGAGATTCAAGAGCATACCAGTGACTGCTTCCCTTTAACTCATAGATACTCCCTGAAGGTTTTATGGGTAAGGTTGGGATGGGAATGTGGTCATTCATGCTACTATCAATTACACTTTTAATCCATTCTCTAGGCAAATCAATTTGTTCTGTTCTACCTTTCCAACTGCCATGAGAAAACAGAGCACCACTTGGGCTTGGCTCTGCATCTCCAAAATGCCATGCTAGGATTTGTTGGTCTTGGTCTAAATAGTATACTCCATGTTTTTCATCAATTCTATTGATGTTGATCAATGCAAGCGAACAAGTACTTTGATCACTGACTTTTTTTATTGCAACATGAAGTTCTGCAAAATTATTTTTACGATAATAATTCTTTAACTCATCAGACATGTATCTTATCACTGTTGGTGTATCAATTACACTATAGGTATCATCTGGAACTATATTCATGAAGTCCCATTTCTTATCATCATACGGAAACCATTTTATATCCTTTAGAACCATATTTATCAAACTTTGGGTTTTTTGCCCTTGCTGTTTTTTACATATATGCTTTTTGTAACTTCTTTAAGATATTTCCAATTTGAGAAAGAAATTAAAAATCCGATAATTGAAAGTATAAATACGATTATCATTTCATAGCTTAACAAAGGAACCTCTGATAGTAAAGGAAAGGATATTGCAGGTAGAATTATTAATGCACTGCCTATTGCAAATTCTTGTCCTCTTTTATTGAACAACGATCTTAGATTAAGTATAATTGGGATTGAAAGGAAAATCACAAAAATTGCTAGCTTAACAACATCTGTCTGATAGAGAATTTCAAAATTAAGATATTCCTCTTGCCCAACAACATTTACTTTCCATTTATCATAAATAAAAGAATGTGAATACTCTGTGTTGTCAAGTTTTAGTCCATCTGGTCTGAATAACTTTATTTTATTCGTATATCCTGAAGGAAATAATATTTGATTTTCTTTTGGTAAATCAATGACAATATTTGAATAAATACCTTCGCTGTTTGAATAAAATGTTACATAACCTAGTCGACTAGGGATTTCCATAGAAATGGGTCCAGTGTAATTATAAAACTTCATGTCAAAATTAATTTTGATATTACCATGTTCATCCATATTAAATACTGAAAGATTTCTAATGCAGTCGGGAGAGTAAAGTAAAAAACTCTCATTAAAAATTATCTGCCAACCACGTCTTCGGAAATTTAATGTTTTCTCTATAGAACTATTAATATCGGAAATATTTATTCTCCATTGATAGTTTGTACCTTCTTTGGTTCCATTTGGTATTTCCTGTGTATATACTCCGCTCATTACTGAAAGATTTATACCAATTTCTTTCCATATAGTAGATTCAGTTTCTTTAAAATACCAAATGATATTCATAGGATTATTATTCGAGACGTTTACTATTAAAAGTGGATTTGAATCAAGTCTTATGCCATCTTCAGGTGATATATTATTAATAACTGGTTCTCCAGAAATAATCAGCATATTGATTGAAAAAGAAAATAACAACATAATTATGAAAATAAAAAACAATCTTACTATTTTTCTCATATTTTCCTCCCCAATTAAAACCTAAAAACAACTAATCCTTTATTACTCTTATCGTAGATATTTTAATTCACATTTAATGTAAATAAAGGATTCCTCTGTAAATTGTAATTATTCTCAAGGAGAGAAAATCAGGATAAACAAACGGAGGTTTTTTTAGTTACAGTATAGGGTTAGTATTTATTCAAAGAAAGGAAAACGCGGAAAGAGTTTCTGTAAAAATAATAGTGTGTTGACTGCTTTGGTTTTATAGATATATATTGAGAATCTTACACGATCACTTTTAAGCCCATTAACATCTTTCGCCCGGACAACAATATAAGGATTATTAAATTCTTTTGTCCAAGTATGCGATACTGTTAATGTTTCTCCAGAAGGATAAGGACCTTTCCAATTGATAATCCCTTCATCATCACCCCAATCTATATAATAAAAAATATCGTCATTATTTGGATCTGTTGAAGTTATTTGAAAGGTATATTCTTTTCCTAATTTTATAATTTTTGAACCAGTGATTTTTGGTTTAGAAGGTCTATTAGGATTCTCTGTGATTTTAATTGTAAATTCAGTTTGTTCACTTTCCATACCATAACTATCCCGTGCAATGACTCTAATAATGAAGTCTGATGGATAAGTCTCCCACGTATGATTTAAAGTGATAGTTTCTCCAGATTTATACGGTCCATACCAAATTGCATATAAGGACGAAGGTTCCCATACTACATAATATGAAATATCTTCACCTTCAGGATCAGTGGATCTCATAGTAAATTCATAGTTTTCAAAAAGATGGCCAGATGTAGGACCATTGACTATTGGTTTTGAAGGCGGTATGTTCTCAACACCATTACAAAATGCGAAAAGACACCCAAAAGACTCAATATCTGAAATATACGTACCAATGTAAACAGTTCCATCTTTTCCAATGACAGGAGATGAACGAGTCCATCCACTTCGATCTTGACTTATTAATGTCTTACGCCATTTTTCCTTACCATCGCTTGAATTAATTGCCACAAGATAAGCATTGTCATAGGGGTATCCTGCACTTACACCAACATATATTGTCCCATCTGAAGAAATTGCAGGTTTAGTTTGAGGTTGATCTTCGCTTTCACTCCCCGGGTAATATTGCCATTTGATTGTTCCATTTTGATTAATAGCAAAAACAGATTCATAGCCAGTAACGTATATTGTACCATCATTATCAATTGATGGGCTACCATAAGGTTCTGTTTTTTCTACTTCCCATTTCAATTCTCCTGTTTTTGAATTTAATGCATACATAGGGCACCCCCAACCAGTACAGAAGTACACTGTGTTATTCATCCCAATAGCAGGAGTAGCATCGCAAAAAGTTGCGTGAGGTGAATCAAATTTCCACTTTAGAGTACCATTTGGATAAAATGAATAAAAATACCAATCATCACTAAAATATATCATACCTTCATCATCAACTGCAGGAGCTGAAAGTATTGAATAACCACGATTTACCTCATAACTCCATTTTTCAGTACCATCAGGGTTTATTGCATAAAGTCTGCCTCCAAATTCTCCAAAAACAATATCACCCCATGTACCAAAGTATATAATACCGTCATCGGCAATAGTGAAATCACTAGCAATATCACTATATAATCTAAGTTTATATTTCCATTTTAATGCACCATCAGAATTTACTGCACATATATAGTTTGCATGAGCAATATAAATTGTACCATCTTCAGCAATTGCTGGGGTAACATCACTAATTTCAGAAAGTTCAAATTTCCATTTTAATTTACCATTAGAAGTTATTGAATATAACGTATCAAATGCTGATACAAAATAAATATTTCCATCATTATCAATGACTGGGTCACAAGAAATCATATTGCATAAAAAACGCCATTTTTCAACACCAGTATTGTTTTGAGTGCTAAATGGACTTAATCCAGTATGCTTTCTATCATAGCCATGCATAGGCCAAGGAGAATCCATAGGCCCAGAACCTAATGAATTATCTAAATCATCTACTACTTTTTCAATATAATAACTATTAACCACAGGTAGAATAGAAGACAAACAAAACAATGAAATTATAACAAGACATGAAATCTTTTTCAAAACCTTTCCCCTATAATAATATACAAAGTTCAAACTTAAAGTTTTCTCCAATGATAAATCTTATATGCAACAAAAATTAAAAAACAATGGTTAAAAACAACAATATGTTAAACTTATTTCATTTCAACAAAGGTAATGTATCAACAGATAAATTTATTTATAATATACCATCCATTCAAATGTTGTATATCAATAGTATTGTTTTAGTATTTTTTCAAAGATAGGAAAATGTTGAAAGAATTTTTGTAAAAACAATGGTATGTTTGTTCCTTTGGCTTTAGATGTTGTAAGCGAGACTTGAATCGACCTAAAATCATTACTATCTTCCTTGTTTACTATTTTTATTTCTCCAGTGTATGTTTTTTTTGGTTCGTTTGGTGCGACCACTGAAACCTGTACCGATGTCATTCCATCTTCAGGTTTCAGATTATTACCATTACTTGGTGTGAAAGTCAATGTACCCCATGATGGCCATTCTACTATTTCCCAGTTAAGATTAGAACTATAATCACCAATATTCACAATAAAAATTGTATTATTATTTATACTCCCTGGCTTAACCGAGTTCCAAACTAGACTCCCAAAGCACTCTAAATTAGAACCATAAATATGGTCCTTCCAACCATTGGGAATAGCAAATGGATAACGGTCTATATTACCAGATCCTGAGACAATATAAGGATCATCCCATATACCATCCCCGCCTGTAAGATTCTGATTAGGTCCATGGTAATCATCAGCTCCATCGAAATAGTCAGACCAGTAGTTACCACCAAGAGGATATTCCCTATACCAATAATTACCACCTGTCAAATCATAACATAATTTGTTAATAATATTATTATGAAAAATAATATTATCAAACGCATTAGTGTTCATTTCCATTGATGCAAAACTACTATTAGAAAATGTATTATCACGTATAACATTCCATTTACAATCCCATAAAAACATACCCTCGTCGTTATGTTCTGCGTAATTATCGCAGACAATATTGCAATTACTTTCAGTTATTTCAACTGCCTTATTACTATCATAAATGAAATTCTCATAGGCTATGTTATTTTGGCTTAAATGAGCAAAATATATACCAGAACTAGTTGCTTTAAAAATTAAGTTATCAGAAATAAGGTTATTTCTTGCAGAGTTGGTTATTATACCTTTCGGAACATTTGATATAATATTTTTATAAACTTTACTATAGGAAGACCAAATTTTTATTCCATTTTCCTGATGAGAAACAATATTGTTATACATGATGGTATTTGAATTTGAGTGCACATCTATACCTGCATCACTATACCAATTATAACCACTGTTAGTAATCATAAATCCACTAATATTTACACTATCTGATAAAATACAGATTGTATCATTATGCCCACCACCATCAACAACAGTAGTATTCCTATCTTCACCAACTAAACTAATTGACTTATAAACAATAACATTTTCAAAGTAAGTCCTACTGTACACATAAACAGTATCACCATCTGAAGAAGCATCTATCGCATCCTGAATCTTAGTATAATTCCCAAGTCCACTACCACCGACATAAAGAGTATTTCCATTAACATTTACAGATTCAACAGGAAAAACAATAATTAAAGAAGAGACAATTAGCAATATGCATACAAGAATTGCTTCTATCCTCTTTTTCATATTTCCCCCTAATAATTAATATAACTCTCCAGATATATAATTTTCCTCTATAAAACAAGGTTTGATAAAAAAACAAAAAATTTAGTTAAAGTATTTATTTTTAAAAATTATATATGGAGCAACCTTTCTCATTCTGCCAGTTGTAATATCTTATAATATTAAATATACAGTATATTTGATTGATAATGTTTGTATTGTTTGTATGTATTATATTACTTTAATTACCTTTCTTATACTTATCAATTAAAACAGTAAGGTAATGTTATTTTTTTATTAGTTTGTAACTGGTAATAAAAAAATAACATTACCTATAGGTGAAAATAATGAGTGAAAATCCTAAACATATAGAAATAAAAAATACGCTAATGACTTTGGCAAAACAACTTGGTTATCACTGTAAATGTGAAGTAGAATCCCCGCAGTATATGTCGTTTTTTACAGGTGAAAAGAAAAAATTTGTTGATGTATGGTGCGAATACTATGAAAATAGAAATAATATACTATTTGGAAGGCAAATTGCTATTGAAGTATATTATTCTGAAAAAATAACTAAAATTGATTTAGATCCCGTATATAATGATTTAAAGTTTAATCCATCTGAATCTTTTAGATTAGTAGTTTGTAGCAGTGTAGATGAGCCATATACAATAACAAATGAACAATCAGGTAAGTATTTTGATTTACATATTATACCTTATAGCCAAATAGAGTTAGTTAAAACTTTTTTAGAACTTGGAAAAGAATATTTGAGAGAAGATTATAAACCAAAAATAATAGATGAAATTTATACTAACATAGCAGGAATTTATTATGGAGAGATTAAGCAGGTTTGTAACACTAATTTATGGTATGAAATAAAAGAAGGAACAGAATTAAAGCTAGAGAGAGAACCTGATAATGAAGATGATGTAAATGCTATAAAAATATTATATAAAAACTGTAAAGTTGGATATGTACCAAGAGAACATGCAAAAAAACTATCCTTTTTTATGGATAATGGCACTAAATATAATTGTATAGTAACTGGAAAATCAGGCAGTATTTTTAATAATCCGCAAATTTCTATAAGAATATATTAAATACAATTTTTTAAAGAGAAGTTTATTAGCAATTAGTTGTTTTGATATTGTAGTTTTAAGGGTGTAAAAAATGCAATATTACTGTTATATTTGCAAGATAACAATTACTGAAGGGGAATACAAATATTCTAAAGATGTTTTTGGAAAAGCACTTTGTAGAAAACATCAAGAAATTGAAAGAGAATCTATAACTCCTCAGGATAAAATTTCTAGTAAAACTCCACAAGAAATTTCTCAACAAACTATGGTAGAAACAACCCAGGATACATCCTCATCAAAAAGATTAGGAGGACTATTGAAAAAAGTGGTTGTTATAACGGGAAAAGGTATTGTAAAAGGTGTTAAAACTATAGCCAATTCATCGACAAAATCAATTCAAATTCATCGTTGGAAAGATAAAATTCTCCGTAGGATGGACTACAGTTTATTAAAAGGGTTATGCCATGAAAAAGGTATTGTGACAAAAATAACTAGAACCCATGTAAAAGAAGATGCACATGGGGATTCTTACTATGAAGATTACCCTTATGAATATTCTTTTGAAGAACTGGTGGGAAGAATTAAACTTCGTGTTAAACTAGATGATATAATCTCCTATGCGAAGCGTAATAATGTAAACATCAGAGAAATCATTCAGGATATTGATAATAAAAAAAGTGAATGGCAACTTAAAGAGTTCACGGAACAAGATGAAAGCCTAGCACAAACACTATTAATTGATGTTCAAAAAGCCATTCAAGAATATAGACCTGCGAGAAGATATTATCAAGAAATACTCTATCAGGATACCTTAGTAGCACATTTAACTGCTAGACTGCCAGAACGAGATGTTAAAATTGAGAAACAGAGAGGTTCTTCAAGACCAGATATTATTGTTGATAATATTGCTATTGAAATAAAAGGACCAACTACTCAACAGTCTATTGATACAATTGCTAGTAAATGTATGAGATATAAAATGCATTTTCCTGGTGGGTTAATCATAGTGTTGTTTGATGTTCAGGTTAATGATTATTTTTATAATGAATGGGAGAAAGGGTTGAAAAGAACATTTCCTGATGTGATTGTAATTAAAAAATAAATTATAATAATGCATCCCTGCACTCCTTACAAATCGTATGCAAATCTTTCCTATTATTTTTGTAATAATAGTTAATTTCTTTGTTTTGATAACAACACGGACATAATTTACTTAACATAGAAAAGAAATTGATTTCATAGTTCAAATAGAATCATGGTATACTGGTAGTTCACCCTCAGGGATAGTTATTTTTTGCTTAACAACGCCATATCATCTGTTAGTCTCAAAGTCTCACACGCCGCTAAAAATGAGACTTTTCCTATACCAAACTAGCCAAATAAAAAATATATATTAGTTATTGAATGAAATATATTGAGGTTGAAAACTAATGACTATGATTATAGGAGCAAGAGTTGAAAAAAAATTGTATAATAGAATTAAACAGGATGGTCGATCAGCTTCTGAAATCGTTAGAACAGCTTTAAACCAATATTACTCTAAGTATACACCAGAATCAAATGTTAACTACACCTTCTAACTAATAATAGTATATTAAATTTGACACTACATTCTATTATTAATCTAATTAACTCACATCATATAAATATATAAATTACGATACATTTATGTAGTGCCTAAATTATATGT
>Ga0299915_10000736_pt1 | contig 24499 bp, 21 predicted proteins | sample RVTome_13_FD_200263 | JGI IMG/M metagenome (GOLD analysis project Ga0299915, IMG submission 200263) | Soil microbial communities from uranium-contaminated site in the Upper Colorado River Basin, Wyoming, United States - RVT92D227 (version 2) ... | reverse complement strand
CCGTATCAATATTTTCTTGCCATCTTTCGGCGGAAGGACCAGAGGTCGGGCCGAGTTTCTCGACCTTCAGGTTGAGCTTATCAACAGCCCGGCGAAGAGCCGCCTCGATATCTCCCCCGGGCTGTCCAACAGCACCGGTCTCATGGGACATCAGGAATAGGCAGCCCAGAAATCCTAGAATTAAGGCCAAGCGCTTGCGCATGTCTACCTCCTTAAGAATTTCTGGAAGAAGCGAGAAGAAATATACCGCTGCCCGTTGGGCAGTGTCAACAACTTGGATGAGTCTGGGACCGGCTAGGTGTTGTCCTGTCCGGCATCCAGCGCCGCCAGCTGCTTGTCAAAATCGGCCTTGCGGGATTCGTATTCAGTCAGGACGGCCGCCAGCTCCCGGTAGGCGATGTTGGCTTCCTCCTGCCGGCGGTGGATGGTTTTGGACAGTTCCACGATACGGGGGCTGTCTTTCAAGCGGGAGGCCTCGGCCACTTCCAGGTTCATGCGCTCCAGCTCAGCCTGGCCGGTTTCCAGGGCCTTCTCCAGGCCCATGATTTTCTTTTCCAATGACTTGAGAACTTTGGCGCGCTCGGTCTGGAGCTCCGACCTTCGCCTCCTCTCATCCTTCCGGTCGGCCTTGCTTTGGGTTTTAGGCCGGGCCTGTTGAGCGGGGCTTGTCGCCGCTTCCGCCGGCCGGTTCGCCTCCGCCGTGACCGCAGGCCGGTCCGCCTCCTCCTTCCAGCCCAGCTTGTCCAGAAACCACTGGTAACCGCCCTCGAAAATGAAGGCCCCCCCCTCTTCGAAGACGATCAGCCGCTCGGCCAGGGCGTTGAGGAACATCTCGTTGTGGGTGACCATGATCACCGCGCCCTGGAAGGCGTCCAAAGCCTCCAGCAGCGCGTCGCTCGAATCCATGTCCAGGTGGTTGGTGGGCTCATCGAGAAGAAGCAGGTTCGTGGGTGAAGCGATGATCTTGGCCAGCATGACCCGGCTTTTTTCTCCGCCGCTCAGGATGCTGACCCTCTTCAAGGCATCCTCTCCCTCAAACATCATCGACCCGCTGAGGAAGCGGGCCCTCTTCTGGTCCACATCCGTAAGGGCTGAGGCCACTTCATCCAGGACGGTATTGCTTTCGTTCAAGGTCCGGACGTTGGATTGCTCGAAATAGCCGACCGCCACATTCAGGGGGACGGAGACCCGGCCCTGCCCGGGCTGGAGCACTCCGGCCAGCAGCTTGAGGAGAGTGGTCTTTCCCCGGCCGTTGGGCCCTATGACAAAAATCCGGTCCCGGCTACCGACGGTTATGGTCAGGTCCCGAAAAAGCGGCCGGTCCGGCTCATAGCCGAAAGAGAGGCCTTCAGCGCTCATCACGTACTTGCCGTGAAAGGTTTTAGGGGTGAAGACAAAATCGAGCGTGGCGATCTTCTCCAGCTTTTCCCTCTTCCCCATTTTGGCCAACGTCTTCTTGCGCGACTCCACCAGGCCCTGGAGCCGGGCGCTGGCCCGGAACTTGGCGATGAAGTTCTCGATCTCCTTGGCCCTCCGCTCATCATTGATCCGGGTCTTTTCGTAGGTCTCTTCGTCCTGGGCGATCTGGTTGTAAAACTTGGCGGTGTTGCCGGCGATCTTGCGCACCTTGCGGCGGTGGATGCCCAGGATGTGCGTCACCACCCGGTCCATGAAACTCCGGTCGTGAGTGATGAGCATCAGCTCGCCGGGCCAGGAGGCCAGGTGCCGGGCCAGCCAGCGGATGGAGGTGATGTCCAGGAAGTTGTTGGGCTCGTCAAGGAGCAGGAGGTTGGGTTCGGCCAGCAGCACCTTGGCCAGGTTCAGCCGGACCTGAAAGCCACCGGAAAGCTCGGCCGGCGGACGCTCCAGGTCCCGGCGTTCGAACCCCAGCCCGGCCAGAACCTTCTCCGCTTTCCAGACCTGGTCCGCCTCAGCCGCCGGCAGCCCGGTGGCCGCCTCCTGCAGCACGCTGGGCCGGGTGAAGAGGAGCTCCTGCCGGACATAGCCCAGCGTGTAATTTTTGGGCTTGGAAATCGTCCCCTGGTCGGGCTCCTCCAGTCCGGCGATAAGACGAAACAGGGTTGATTTGCCGTGGCCGTTGCGGCCCACCACGCCGACCCGCTCGCGGCGGTTTACCTTGAAGCCGACGCGGTCGAAGAGCTGCTGCTTCCCGTAGCTCTTGGATAAGTTCTCGACGATGATCATCGTGAAAGACACGTCATTATATATGAAACAACAGTTTCTGTCCTTCCTGCCTTGCCGGTAACATCTCCGTTCATGTGATTCTCAGTAGAGGTACCGGAATCCCCCCCGGGCCCCTGGGGAACCAGTCCCGGCGGTTCCCCCCGTCCCAAGGACGGGACCCCACTCCGCTATGGGGCCCCAGGGGGCGATTCCGGCACCTCTTGGAAATCACATGTTTGGAGATGCTTCCTGCCCTGCCCGGCGGCTTAGGGAACGGGGCGGGTGCTGTTCTGATTGGCCTTGACGTCTTTTACGGCCACAATTATAATTCGGCGCGATCGATGGAGGGCAAGATCGCTATTAAAAAATTCTTATCCTCATTAATCATCCTTAGCCTGTTTTCCCCTTCGGCGCTTCTTTTCGCCTGGAAATCCGTGGTCCACGTCTATCTGGCCCTGATCGCCCGGGCCGACGCCATTGATGACGGACAGGTCACCATCTACGAGGTGGATTATGAGACCGGACGGTTTGTGACCGATGCCGCCGGAAACAGAAAAATCATCGGCAGCTATCCGGTCGATCCGTACGTGTTGACGGCCATCCGCACCTATCCAAGACAGTTCAAGGCCGGGGCACTCGGGCCGGATGCCTACCCGGATATCCTCACCGGACAGACGGGCATTCATCCGGACAACAGCAACATGGGCCACGGCGTGTCCGACGACTGGCTGAACCTCCTCTGGACAGAATCCCAACAGATCGGGCCGGAAAGGGTCAGGGCCTTCGTAGCCGGATTCCTTACTCACGCCGCCGGAGACCTATTCGGCCATACATTTATCAACAACTATAGCGGCGGACCCTTCGAGATCGGGGAAAACGCCTTGAAGCACCTCGTCCTCGAGTCCTATATCGACAAGCGGACGCCGGCCGATGCCCAGGATTTTTACGACATCTCCATCGAGGGGGCGGAGGATTTCCTCTACCGCCAGCTCGTCATCGGCCCCCTGATCCCTGCCGCCAGCGCCGGGGATATCGCCGATCATCCTACCTATTTTTTCAATTATGCCCCGCCGCGCATCTTCATCAGCCTAAACTATGCCGTCAACGCCATGCACGGCGGCATCATCGGCGAAATCGCGGCCTGTTCACGGGAACGCAGCAACAGGCTCGACGAGGCCAAGAATTGCTCCGTTTCCGACCCCCCCCGATCCGTCAAGCTGATGGGCGAGGCCGCAGCCCTCAAGGCCGAAAAGACCAGCCTGGAGGCCGTGGACGCCTACTTCAAGGAATGGCTCAGGGATATTGAGGCCGGCCAAAAAGCCTGGCCCGCCTTCGGCCACGAGATGAGTAAGGCGGCCCTCTTCAACCCCGGCGGATTTAACCGAGATCAGATCAGCAGCCTGGCACAGGATTATTTCAATCGGCATCTGCTCAGCATGCTGGGGGCTCCAGACGTCGTGGGGGACGGCCTGGCGGACATGAAGATCGTGAGCGAGTATATCGACAAAAACATACCCGACTGGTTGAAGGAGCTGGTCCATTTCCTACGGACGGATTTCGAGATCTACCTTCTGGAAAAAGCCTGGGGCCTGGCCTGGACTATGCTCCAATGGCCTGAGGTGCATTTCGACCTTGTCTTGAACAACAACCTGACGGATAACACGGGAGAGAGGATCTCGCTCAGGGATTTCAACCGGAATGTCCTCAAGATCAACGATGCCGGGTTCTCCACGCAGGAAAAATTCGACTGGACAAAGATCCCGGCCATGTGCAATTCCGTGACCATGATGAAGCTTTCGATGCTTGGAAATGAGGGCGCAAACGCGCTCCTCGGGGATCTTGAGGAAAAAGGCTACACTTCTAATACGTTGGACTCCCTGTTGCGGGCGAAACCGTTCCGTGTTCCATTGATTCTGGGATATATGCAATCGCTGGATGAAAGCGAACAATGGTGCAAGGGCGATCAAATGGTCTTTATCCGGGATCCATGCGTTTACCGGAAACTGTTCGCGCGCCAGATCGGACAAAAGGATCCGAATTGTCCTGGCAGCTGCGATCTCCCCCCGGACGGGACAGTGACCACGCGCCTCCACGACAATCCGCTCTCGGGCGGGGGCGGAGATAGCCTCGTTATTAAAAGTGACGGAACGCTCTGGCAGTGGGGCTCGATGTTTCGCGGAGAACTCGGTCATGGGCGCTATCAAGATATTCCCACGCCCGAGCAAATTAAAAGCCCGATCCGGGCTATTTCCTGCGGCGTCGGCATGTGGGGAGCCCTGGCCCTTGCTTCCGACGGAACGGTTTGGATCTGGGGGGAACGCGCCCCTGGCCAGGCTGGAATTTATAACAATCCGGATCCGTACCTGCCCACCCAAGCCCCCAATTTATCGAACATCACCATGATTGCGGCCGGAGATATTCACTATCTGGCCCTGAGGTCGAACGGGACGGTCTGGGCTTGGGGGAGTAATAGCTCGGGCGCCTGCGGCTTGGGTGACTTTCAGCCTCCGCGTCCGTGGAGAATCCCGGGCCTTAACTATATCAAATATATCGGCGCCGGCTCGTCGCATAGTCTCGCCCTGGACACTTCAGGTCATGTCTGGGCCTGGGGATATAACTACAGAGGGGAACTCGGCGACGGGACCAAAATCGAGCGAGATCGTCCTGTTCAGGTTCAAGGCCTAGACAATGTGATGGCGCTGGACGGGGGAGAATATTGGTCGATGGCCCTAAAAACAGACGGAACGGTCTGGACCTGGGGAAGGAGTCTCTCCTTTCCATCGGCCAGTGGGGCCCTCCTTGAAGAGCTTCATCCCGCTAGGGTGATGGGATTGGACAGAATCATCGGGATCGGGGCTGGCCGATCGCACGGCGCCGCTTTGCGCGATGATGGAACAGTTTGGGTCTGGGGATTCAATCACTTTGACCAACTGGGACTTGGAAAGCGCTCGGATCCGGTTCTTCAGCCTATCCAGGTTCCAGGACTTCCGAAGATCACGGCCCTCGCCGACGGGGGCGATCGCACGCTGGCCCTCGATGCGACCGGAGGAATCTGGGTCTGGGGAGCCCCTTATGCGACGCCGACGAAGATCCTCCAGCGCTGAAATCGAATTCCTTTGAGAAAATTCTTCAAGCGCTTGCTGCTCATCATACTCTTATGTGTTTTCGCCGGATTGCTCTTCCTGGGCACCAGCTTGATCACCCCCCGGCTAGGCTGGCTCAGGGCCAAGAATCCCACCCTGACGTCATTCCAGAAGTACCGAATGAAGGAATGGCGGGAACAGGGTAAGAACAGGAGCATGAAGTTGTACTGGCGGAAGCTTTCCCGCATCTCGCCCTATCTGCAGCAGGCCGTGGTCATAGCCGAGGACGACAAGTTTTGGCAGCACCACGGCTTCGACATGGAAGCCCTGCGCGAGGCCATGAGGAAGAACTGGCAGAAGAAAACTCTCCGCTACGGGGGCAGCTCCATCAGCCAGCAGCTGGTCAAGAATCTCTTTCTCAGCCCCGCCCGCAGCCCCATCCGCAAGCTCCGGGAGGCCATTGTCACCTGGCGATTGGAAAAGGCGCTGTCCAAAAAACGCATCCTGGAGCTTTATCTGAACGTGGTCGAATGGGGCGACGGGATCTTCGGGGCTGAGGCGGCGGCCGGCTATTACTTCGGCAAAACAGCCGCGGCCCTGGCCCCCGGGGAAGCTGCCCGGCTGGCCGCCATCCTGCCCATGCCCCGGCGCTACTCCCGCGCCTCCTTCCTCCGCTCCAGATATCTGGACCGCCGCGTGGCCGAGATCAACCATGTCATGATCAAACGCGGCCTCGTCCCGGAGGAGAGCGACGAACAGGCGGAAAGCCAGGCGGCTGTTAAGTAATAACCCTCCTGATCGCCCAAGGGGATGTTCGGACGACATCTCCCCTCATTTCAAAAAAGTCCTTGCTGAAGAATTTCAACTTGACATATGACCGCCCGGTTCATATATTGGACGGAACATTCCCTTGGCATGCGGAATATATTGGCGAAAGGAGTTTCTTGATGGGACATATGCGCATTTTTCAAAATCATGCTATAAAGCTCGTCTGTCTGGCCAGCCTGATCCTGGCCTGCTCCTGTTTGGCTCCTTTTTCGAACAATTTTACGGGCCGATCATTAGGAAAAGGCAAGGTCGGGCTTGAGGGAGGGGTTATCGCAGCCGGAAGCGCTCTGCCGGTCTTCAAATTTTCCTACGGACTTTCCCGCAACCTTGACCTCGGCCTTCAATATGACTCCTTTAGCCTGGGACTATTCGGAAAATATTCTTTTATAAACAACCAGGAATCCGGATTTTCCTTGGCCGGTGTCGCTGGCGGAGGAGCCACGGTCGGCGGAGGGTACGCCTTTGCCGGCCCTGCTTTCTCCTACAAGATAGGAGCTCTGGAGCCCTATGTCGTCGGACGGTACAATTTTGTGTCGTATGGCGAATCAAGTTCATCATCCGGACTGTCCTGGGAAGCCGGCAATCATAGCTATTTCCAGTTCACCTTTGGCGGCGTTCTGTGGATTGGGAAGGGCTTTGGATTGAACGCGGAAGTCAGCTTTTTCTCCGGACTTCTGGGGATAGAGGACATGGTGCCCGCTACGGTTCTGGCCGGGGCCAAAATCCGCTTCTAAATTCCGGCGCTCTTCCGCTCCTTCAAGCCCGGCTGTCGGCCCATCCCCCGGCCGTGTGGCGCGGCCAGTGCGCCGTCTTGTAAGTTCCTTGTCAAAGCATTATCCAGATCTGCCCCAATCCTTGAAATAGGAGCAGTTCCGAGTATAATGAAGGCCCTGGCCGGGGAGTAGCGCAGTCTGGCTAGCGCACAGCGTTCGGGACGCTGGGGTCAGGGGTTCAAATCCCCTCTCCCCGACCAACTCCGCTGAGAATGTTTTTGCTTCTGCTTTTGCTATCCCAGGATTTTCCCGAGGAAAATGCCATGAACGAGCTCCAGCCATTGTTGGCGATCTCTGGATAAAACGGATGGTTCTCTTCCATTCCTTGTGGGTTGGCGTGCGCGGGAGGAAGACTGGCCGGGGATGTCCGCAGCGACCGTGCGAGGGTTTAGCCTTCACTCGGCGACCTTCGAGGGAACCCGGCTTCCGGGCGCCGAGGATGTCTGAGCTTGACGGGAATATCGTATCCGTGGTTATCGGCGACAGTCATGGTGAAGGGTTTCCATCGGGTGTGCGAGTTCCGCAGGCGCCGAGAAGGACGGCGAGGGAACGGCGTGAAAAACCCGAGCGGGAGCAAGGGCACCCTGGCCGGCCTTCCCACACAAAATGGAAGAGAACCAAACGGATGAACGCCTGTTCATTGAAGCTTTGACAGTTTGCGGGATATAATGGCCCCGAACTCGGCAGGCAAGGAGGGACAAATCATGGACAAACACCCCAAGACAATCGAAGATGTCCGAAGCCAGGACGACCTTATTCTGGTCGCCGGAGCGGGCGGATTCATCGGCGGTTCACTGGTCCGTTATCTCCGCGACAAGGGATTCAGCCGGGTTCGGGCCGTGGATAAAAAACCCCTCAACGATTGGTACCAGAGGACGCCGGGCGCAGAGAACGTCTGCCTGGACCTGAGCCGGGAGGAAAATTGCCGCAGGGCCTGCGAGGGCGCCGTGGAGGTCTATCAGCTGGCCGCCGACATGGGAGGCATGGGCTTCATCGAGCGCTTCCGCATCGAATGCCTGCGCAGCATCCTCATCAACACGCACATGATCGAAGCCGCCTACCGGGCCGGTGCCGACCGCTACTTCTTCTCTTCTTCGGCCTGCGTTTACAACACCGACCTGCAGAAGGACATCCGGGTCCGGGCCCTCAAGGAATCGGACGCTTACCCGGCCATGGCCGAACGGGGCTACGGCTGGGAAAAGCTGCTGTCCGAAATGTTCTGTCAGGAATACTGGGCCGAGCGAGGCCTGCGGACCTTCATCGCCCGCTTCCACAACGTCTACGGGCCGTGGGGGACCTGGGACGGAGGCCGGGAGAAGGCCCCGGCCGCCCTCTGCCGCAAGATCATCAAGGCCAAGGACGACGGCTCGCGCGAAATCGAGGTCTGGGGCGACGGCACCCGAACCCGCAGCTACATGTACATCGACGACTGTCTCAAGGGGATAGACATGATCGTCCACTGCGACGAGCTGACGGCCACCCCCATCAATCTGGGCACCAGCGAGCTCGTCTCGGTGAACGAACTGGTGTCGATCATCGAGGAAGTGGCCGGTTTTAAAGTCAAGCGCAAATACGACCCCACCGCGCCGCTGGGCGTGGCCGGCCGGAACAGCGACAACACTTTCATCCGCAAGGTCCTGGGCTGGGAACCGGCCACACCCCTCCGTCAAGGGCTGGCCAAGACCTATGCCTGGATCGAGGAGCAGTATTTCGACCGGAAAGCCGGAAAAAGGACGGTCAGTTAGGGGGAAGTCGTGTCCGGTCCCCGGCCGGGGCCGGCAGGGTGATCGTCCTGATGCAGCACTTTCCAGGCCGGGCCGCCTGGTTTGAAGGGAGATTCCTTCTGGCGGATGCGGATGGCCTTTAAGGACAGGATCGCGCCGACCACCACCATTCCCACCGACAAAATAACCAGGCCGGGGATGTTGACCATCAGGAAAAAGTCGTAAAAACCATGGAGGAAGGCCGGGGCCAGCAAGGCCAGGGCGATGAAAATGGTTCTTTTCTTTTCGTAAAATTTGGCCCCGCCGATGAAAAATCCCATGATGATGCCGAATATGGCGTGCGCCGGAACGGCCAGGAACATTCGGACGATCCCCACGGCCAGCCCCTTGTCCAGGACATAATAGACGTTCTCCAGGGTGGCGAACCCGAGGCTGATGAATCCGGCATAGATGATGCCGTCAAAGGGCTCGTTGATCATCGGCTCGGGATAGATGAAGACCATGAGCACGAAGAACTTGCACAGTTCCTCGGTCAGGCCCACGTAAAGAAAGGCCTCCACCAGGGGGGTCGAATTGCCCAGGAGCATCTCGATGCCGGCCGCCACCAACACGCTCAGGCTGCCCAGCAGAAAAGCCTTGATCAGCTTGCGAGACGGCTCTTTTTCATAGATATCCCGGGAGTAGAGATAGAAGGCCAAGGCCAGGCCCGGAGCCACGGCCAGAGCCAGGAGGATCAAATAGTACATGGGCGGTGAATCCTATTCGATGAGTTCATAATCCAGACATCCCAGTCCGATCTTTTGGCCGTGTTGGAGTTGGATCGACCAGTCAATGTTATATCCGCGCCGGAAGATGTCCCGGCCGGCGCGCTCGAGCACCAGGTCGGCCGAAGCTTTGTCCAAGGCCAGGGGATCGGTCGAGGCCAGAATCCCGATGTCCTCGACGATGGAAGGCTGGGCCTCGGCCATGCAGTCGCAATCTTTGGTGATGTTCACCAGGAAGTTCAGGTAGGCCGCCTTGTTCCTGAACTTGGATTGAACGGCGTAAGCGTATTCGGCCATCTTCTCCTGGAGGCGGCCGGCGTCTTCGTCCCAGCGCATCTTGACCGCCCCGAGCTTGCAGACGACCAGACACTCCCCGCAGCCGAGGCATTTTTCATCCTGAATGAAGGCGCTGCCCTCTTTCTGGATGATGCAGCCCGCCGGGCAATAATCCAGGCACAGGCTGCAGTTGCGGCAGGCTTTGGGGTTGATGCGCGGATGGACGTCGGAATGCTGCTCCAGCTTCCCGGCCCGGGAAGCGCAGCCCATGCCCATATTTTTGATGGCACCGCCCATCCCGGCCACGATGTGGCCGGTGAGGTGGCTGAAGCAAACCAAATAATCGGAATGGACGATGGCCGAGGCCAGCTTGGCTTTTTCCACCCGGCTCAGGCCGACCTTGACCTCCTCGCTGTCCCGGCCGATCAGGCCGTCGGCTATGATCAAGGGCACCTCCGTTTGGTCCATGGAAAAGCCGTGCTCCCCGGCCAGGCGGATGTGCTCCACGGCATTCGAGCGAGGGCCGGTGTAGAGGGTGCTGGTATCGGTGAAAAAAATGCGCTTCGAACGCTGGCTCAAGCGGAAAACAATACGGGCCAGCCACTCGGCCTGGATGTGGCCTTTGTTCCTCTTCTCCCCGAAATGCGTTTTCAGGGCGACAAAGGAATCCTTCTCAACCTTGTCTTCCAGGCCCAGTTTAAGAAATAGTCCTTCCGCTTTGGCGGCCATGGCCTCGGCCGGCTGGTCGGCCTGAGCCGGCGCGAAAAACACCCGGCTTCGCTGGCGGGCTTCCCGGCTCTTGCCGGCCATGGCTCATCCCTCCAGCGCCGCCCGCGCGGCTTGGACGCCGGAGCCCGGCTCGAAATGATGGCCCAGGGCCTTGAGCGTTCGCTCCAGAGCGTCCAGGGCAAACACGACCTGAGGCCCGGACAAGTTGCCCATGTGGCCCATGCGGAAGACGCGTCCGGCGGTGTGGGCCAGCCCTCCGGCCACCACCACTCCGTTGTCAAAATAAGCGCTGCGGAAAGATTGATCTTCAAGACCGGCCGGGTACCAGATCACCGACAGCGTGTCGGCCAGGAACGGCTCCTGGGTGAACAGGCTGAAGCCAAGCCGGGCCAAGCCCTGACGAATAGCCCGGGCATTGCGGGCATGGCGGCTGAAACGAGCCTCCAGGCCCTCCTCCAGGACAATTTTGGTGCTTTCGGCAAAAGCCCGGATTTCATTGACGCCGTGGGTGGAAAAGTACCGGGTGGGGTCCTTCATGATGGGCAGCCAGCGTAAAATATCGGCGTAATAGGCGGGCACAGAAGCGAGGCTCTGCCTCTTGGCCATGGCCTTCTCCGAAAAAACGCAGATGGCCAGGCCGGGAGGCGCGCCGAAGCATTTTTGGGGGGCTGTCAGCAGGACATCCACGCCCCAGTCGTCCATGCGTTCTTCCATGCCGCCCGTGGCGCAGACGCCGTCCAGGAGGAACAGAACGTCCCGGCCCCGCAAGGCCCGTCCATAATCCTTGACCGGGGCGCAGGCGCCGCTTCCCGTATCCACATGAGTGGCGGCCACGATGGTGGCGGATCCCTGCTTCAGCCTGCTCTCCAGTTCTTGGGGAAGAACAGCCTTCCCCCATTCGCTCTCCAACAGGTCATGGCTGAACCCAAAGCTCCGGCAGATTTGAGCGGCCCGTTCGCCGAAATAGCCCTGGGACAGGATGAGAACCCTGTCCTTGGGCCCAACGGTGTTGACCAGGGCCATCTCCATGGACAGGGTGCCGGCTCCGGCCAGGATAAAGGGCTGGCCCTTGTCCGTGAACACGGTTTTTTTCAAGTTGTCCAGGGCCGCCTTGAACTCCTCGGCCAGCACCGGACTCGTATGGGAGATGGTCGGCTGGGCCAGGCTATGGATAATGCGGGGATGCACGGGGCTCGGCCCCGGGATCAGGAGCAATTTTTCGCCCGACATTCTCATCCTAAAGGAACTCTACTTTACCCAATTCTTCCCTCAAAATACAAGGAGGGACCAGGCGGAGGGGCTAAAATGAATAAAATCGACCGGTCATCCTCTTGTTGACCGCGGCCTGGATGGGATAGAGGAGCAGGATCCAGATGGTGCCGATGATGGCCGAATACCAGATGAAGGCCATCGGCTTGAAAAACAAGGACGTGATCAGTAGAACGAGTATGTGCATACTGGGGCCGACCAGATTCCACAGCATGACCAGGACCTGGTTATATTTTTTGTATTCATCCGGATCATACCGTACCAGGGCCTTATGGTTCGATCCCTGCTGGATCTTCGTGTAGTAAATATAGAGCCTGATCATCAGCCGGTCCAGGGATTTGCCCTTGACCGATTTCAAGCAATTCAGCTCCCGGTCGAAAATGGCAATTTCCGACTGAGGCCTGAGGTCATTGCCCAGCACATGCGTAGCGTACAGGCAAGCATAGTGGTCGGATAGGGCGGCCTGGATGAGATGGCTGAGCCCGGCCAGCCCGGCCAAGAGGAGCGGATGGAAAGGCAGGTCCAGCAGGTCATTTTGCTGAGCCCGGAGAAGGCCGAGGCCGAAGCCGATGTACACCGCGGTCATCAGGACATGGCCCGCCACGCCGTCGATGATCCGGCCGGTCAACGTCCCTTTGGACGTCAGGCGGGCCAACATGCCGTCCGTGCAATCCAGGATATTGGCCGCGCTGCACAGCAAGCCCCCCACCATAAAGCCTTCATGGGTGCCCAGGGAGAAAAAAATGCCGCAGGCGATGCCCACCATCATGGCCAGAAAGCTGATCTGATTGGGCGTGACGGGGACCAATGTGCAGAGCTTGACCAGGATGTATGACAGGGGGCGGTAGAGGACGAGATCGGCCAGTTCATCGATGGGCATGCCTTTAGTTGTAGATTTGTACTCGGCAAAAACGCCCATATTTCCCGGCCTTGGCCTTGCTATTCTGACACCGGCGTTGTCGTTTTTCAACCTTTTCTTTCAGCCGCGGATTAACCTTCCAAGCGTCTCCTGGAGTTCCGATAGGGAATCCAGGGCCTGCACCCGCGCTTCGGCCGGCGCCGGCCTTTTCCGGCCGATTAAAAAGACCAGCGGAATTCCCGCCTCCAGGGCCGCTTGGACATCAAACGGAGAATCGCCCACGGCGCAGCATTCCTGGGGAAGAACCTGGATCTTGTCCAACGCTTCCCGGAGCGGGGCGCCGGAGGGCTTCCACAATCCGCTGTCCCGGGAAAGGACCCAATCGAACTCAAGGTTGAATTTGCGCAACAGGAGGGACACATTTCGGCCGGAGTTGTTGGTGACCAGGGCCGTCTTGAGGCCGGCTTGTCTAAGAAAGGCCAACAGCTCTCTGATGCCGTCCTTGAGGACAGCCTTGTGCGTCGCCTCCTCCTCGATGCTTTCCAGCTCGGCTCGCTTTCTCGATCGTTCCGGCTCCGCCAGGCCTTCCAGGTAGGACAGAATCGGCAGGCTGCCGGCGCCCAGCCGGCGCCTGATCTCCGGCCACTCATAGGCCGACTCGACGACCGTCCCGTCCAGGTCGAAGACGACGGCCCTGATCATTCCTTGACCTGGCCGACCTCGAGGAGCGGCTCGCCCTGGCTGATGGGCGGCGTAGAGATGATGTATAAAACCAGGCCGCTGAAGGGCGCCCGGATGTCTTCGACTTTGCGGCCGAGCAAATCTGTAATGAACCCCACCACCTGGCCTTTCTGCACCCGGCTGCCCATTCGGGCCTGAGGATGGAAAAGGCCTGTGGCTTGAGAAGTGACGACCTCATAGCGGTCGATCCAGACCGGATCGGTCAGCCTTTGGACCGTCCCTTCCATCATCCGCAGATGCCGGAGAACGTTGAGCACGCCCTGGATGTTGAGGGCAATGTATTCCTCCTGGCTGCCCCCCGAAAGGCCGGCTTCGGTGGTGATGGCCGGCTTGCCCCTCAAGATGGCGGTGTTGCCCAGATACTTGGAGTCGGCCGGGTCCTTGGTGCGGGTGGTGTCAATGATGATGTGTTTCAACCCGAAAGCCAAGGCCATCTCTCGCGTCCGACGGTCCAGTTCCTCGCCTCCGCTGATCATCCAGTAGGAATAGGGCAGAAGATCCTCATTGCCGTCCCCGCAGTGCATGTCCACCAGGACGTCGCAGCGGTCGACGATGTCCCGGGTAAGCACATGGGCGATTCGCTGGGAGAGCGTCCCTTGTGAATCTCCCGGGAAGACGCGGTTCAGGTTCTTCCAGTCCTGAGGGGTGTAATAGATCGTCCTCCTCAGGAAGGAGGGAATATTGGCCACATGGACAAGGACCACGGTCCCCGTCAACTGTTCGGGGTTGATCATATCTTTGAGGCGGTAGAGGGCCAGGATGGGCGGATACTCATAGCCGTGCACGCCGGCCACCAGAGCCAGAACGGGTCCCGGCCGCGATCCGTGCAAGACCGTCACCGGGATGAAGGTGGCCTGGCCGTCCTTCTCCGGAACCTCCAAAAAACCCGAGGCGGCTTGCCCCGGAGCAACCTTAAGAGGCCCCAGTTCAAAGGCCGGTTTGTCCGCGCTCCCCGCCGATCGGACCGCCAGGGCCAGGACCAGGCCCGCAATCCACAGGCACCTTGAGTGTCGTTTTAGTCGCTGGATCATTTGCTCCTCCCGTTTGTTCTTTGACAAGTATTCTAGAGCAAAAAAACTCCGGCGCCAATCCCAGTTGAATTTGAGCTCCTCCGGCCGTTCCTTAAAGCATCCATATTTGTGATTCCCAAGAGGCGCCGGAGTCGCCCCCAAGGTCCCCCTAGCGGAGGGGGGTCCCGTCCTGGGGACGGGGGGAACCGACGGGACTGGTTCCCCAGGGGACCTGGGGCGATTCCGGCGCCGCGAGTGAATCACACAAGCGGAGATGCAACCGCCGTTCCTTTGCCCTTTGCCGGTTGCATATTGACAATCATCTTTGTTATAATGCGCCACGCCGATAGCGTTGAAATTCTTTAGGGAGGATATTCATGGGTAAATTTCTTGCCATCCTCGGCGGTTTGATCGCCATGGCCGGCGGCGTCTATCTCCTCGTCTGGAGATGGTGGGATGCTTTTAAGAGTCTGGCCAAAGGCGCAATTCCTCCGGTCCTGATCTTCGGCGGTCTTATCGCTCTCATCGCCGGCATCAGCAGCATCAGGGATGCCGCCCGGACTAAGAAACTGGAAGAGGAAGCCAAAGAAGAAAAGAAAAAATAAGGTCTTTCCATTTTCGATAGACATTGGGAATCTTAGAAGGTTCCTTCTAACGTTCTCTCTCTTGCACCAGGAGAAAGCCCTGTGCTAGGATTTGGGCGGTGTTGCATATCGGGCTTTCCGCAGTCTCTCTCCTGCTCTCGCTTCTATCGGCCACGGCCGTAGATCTGGAGAGGTCATTCCTCGAGAACAGGCCTGACCTCCTGCTTCTCCATCTTTCCTCCCGCACCCGGCTCAGTCTCTCGTTGCCCGAGCCGATTTCCTTCTCCGATCAAATCTCGCCCGAACAGTCTTATTTCCTGTTCCAAGACATCCTGGCCAGATTCCTGACCCAGGAATATTTTCCAGAGAGCGACATGCCCGGATGGCTGGATAGAGATCGCCTGATTCTCAAGGCGCGCTGGTCTTTCCGCGACAAAAAAACAGACGACCAGCATGCCTTCCGCCTGCTGATCTTGTTCAAACTGGAGCAGCCGCAGCCCCCCTCCGCCGGCCGGACGGCCGGAGGGAAAGGCCCTCAAGTCCGCTCCAATCCCTGGCAGATCATCGAGATCAAGGCGGAGAAGATTTGAAGACTCTGCGCATCGTCTGGGCGGCCTCCGCCGTCCTCAGCCTGATCCTGTTGGCCTCAGCCCTCTGGCTGCCTCAGCTGACGGCATCCCATAACCAGGCCCGGAACCTGGCCCTTCTCAGAAAACGGGCAGAAGCCGTGCGTCAGGAGTTCCGCGGCCTCCAGGAAGGCCTCCAGCAGAAAAAATCGGCGCTGGCCCAAGCGGAAGGGCCCGCCTCGCCGCCACAGGCTTTTGCCAACCTGCAACAACTCAACATCCGCCCGGAGATTGAGGGCGCGGCCGTCTACGGCCGAGACGGCCACCTTGAAACCTGGCTGGGAAACGTTCCGGACCTGGAGCCCCTCCTGCAAACTCCCGGGCCGGGAGGCGCCCTAATCGAGAAAGGCCGCTCCTTGATCGTGGTGGACAAAGCCTCCGTCTATATTGTCCTGCCGGCCAAGCTTGATCAGGTCAGCGTCCTCCTGACCCGACTTCTGTCTTTCCGGACCCAATTCCGCTCCCCCTATCTTTTCGATTTCCAATTCCTCAAGCCCTCCCTCCGCTCGGGGTGCGACATCGACTACTGGGATTTCCGGGAGGACCTTTCCGGCTTCGAAAAAATCTTCGCCCGACACCAGGATGAGTATCTCGGCCAGCCCAGCGCCGAGGTGGGCGTCCCCTCGCTTATCTTTCCCCTGCGACTGGAGGACCGAACGATCGCCGCCACGGTCACTCTCAGCTCTCCGACCCCCGCCGCGGCCCAAGCCCGATTCAGATCGAGAGGGCTTCTATTCTTTTCCCTCTCGGGCTTGCTCTCGGGCTTGCTCCTGCTGACGCTCCTGGCCTGGACCGCGGCCCGCGGCTCCCGGGGCAGAACCATGGCCGGCCTCCTATTCCTGGTGGTGCTGGTGGCTTGGCGCTGGCTTTTCCTGTTCCTGCAAGAGCTGGGCATCTTCCAGTCCCTTCCGATCTTTTCTCCGGCCTCCCTCGGCTTCCGTTCCCTGGCGGGTTTGACCCGATCTCCCGCCGACTTGGCCCTCACCGCTTTCTTTCTGCTGCTGGCCGCAGCCTTCTTGACCCGAATCGGACGACGTTTTCTCCTCGACCGGGCCAAGCCCCGGCCATGGCCGCAGGCCGGGTTGCTGTCGCTGGCCGCCGCGACCCTGGGACTCCTCCTGCTTTTTCTATTCCAACGAACCCTTCAAGCCATGGCCTTTCACTCCAACCTGAATCTGCTCCGCTTTTCCTTTTCGGCCTCCTTTCTGCTCGTCCACCTCAGCCTGTTCTGCCTGGCCCTTGCTTTTATGCTGGCCCTCTTCTGGCTATTCCGCCTATCGGTCCGTTTTTCAAACGGTTGGCCTGTTCCGGTCATCAGCCTAGCCCTGGCCGCAGCCATTTCGGCCGGCCTCCTCCGTCCCTTCGACCCCGTCCTTAACCTCGCGCTTCCGGGGCTGGCTTCCTGCCTTCTCCTGTGGGCTGCCTTCCGACTCCAGCGGCTTCGAGTGGGCCGAGTTTTGTTCTTCGCCGCGGCGGTCATATCCCTGTTTCTGACCGTGGCCCTCAACATCCACCTCGGCCGTCGGAACCGAAGTCTGGTCCAGAACACTTTGAAGGACACCATCCTCTCCCAGGAGGACTGGGCCTCTTTCTTCCTCCAGGAGTCCATGGAGACCATCAATCAGAGCCAGAATTTCCTGCTGGCCGCTTTTAGAGGGGGGGGACCATCGGACTCCGCCCGGCGGCTGTGGGACCAAACCGCGGCGGCCCGTTTTAACTGGTATTCCAGCCTGGAAATTCTAGACGGCCGGGGAGAGACCATTTCCCGTTTTGCCCTCAACGTCCCCCGATCCTTCAGGCCATCGGCTGAATTAGGGCCGAGTCAGGAATGGACTGTTTCCGCTTTGAACGTGACCTTGATCGGCCGGGAAAAAGAATTCCTGGTCGGGCACCGGGACTGGGTTGAGGGTCAGAAGCTCTTGGGCCGGATCATTCTGTCTTTGTCCCTGGATTATGAGCTGCTGCCTTTTCTGTACTCGGCCAACCCTTATTTTGAGCTCCTCCGCGTCCATTCCCTCCCCTCCCTGGAGCAGATTGACCTTGGCTTTGCAGTTTTCGACGAAGAGGGCCGGATCCTCTTCAACCCGAACCATCTGGCCGCCGGGCCGCCCCCGGCCTGGCTGGCCCGCTGGCCGGCCAAGCCGGAGGGGCAGTGGGTGCCTTGGACGGAAAAAGACCGGACCCTCTCGGTCTTTTGCTTCGCCCACCGCGGCCGTCTCTACGGGCTTTTCCTGCCGGGGAAAAGCCTGATCAACCTGGCCGCCGAATTCCTCAAGTTTTTCTTTCTCTATGGCCTGGCCCTGGGTCTCCCGGCCTTGTTGGGGTCACTCCTCTTGGCCCGGCCTCAGATCCGCGCCTTCCTGCGGTCCTTCTCCAACCGCGTCTATGCCTCATTTCTGATCATCGCCCTGATCCCCCTTTTGCTGATGACTGTCTTCACCAGGAGTTATTTCACCCGTGTCTTCGCCCGACAGTTTACCAGGGCGGCTGAGGCGGATGCCGCCTTCACCCGCAATGTTCTCCAGGATTTCCTCTTTCTTCAGCAGCAGGAAAAGTCCGTGGTCATCCCGCCCCCGGAGGACCTGGTGCTGTGGATCAGCGCCGCCATCGGCAGCGACGTCAACCTCTATCAGGACGGCCGGCTGGTGTCTTCCAGCCGCCGCGAATTTTTCGACTCCGGAATCTTGCCCGAGCTCATGGACGGCCAGACTCACCAGCTCCTCCGGACAGGGCCCAGCCTCTTCCTGACCCAGCGGTTGAAAATGGGCCGCTATGCTTTCTACACTCTGACCATCCCTTTCACCGTGGGGGATTCCCGATTCTACATTTCCCTGCCCTTTCCCTTTGAACACCAGGAAATCGCCGGAGCCGCCTCAGGCCTGATCGAATTCCTGCTCCTGGCCTCGGCTTTCTTCGCCGCGGCGGTGGCCTTCTTTGCCCGGAGACTGGGGGCCACTATCGTCACGCCCATCCGCAAACTCTTGTCCGGAACGCGGGAGGTGAGCCTGGGCAACCTGGAGATCTCGCTCCGCCATGACCCGGACGACGAAATGAAGACCCTGTTCCTGGGGTTCAACGCCATGGTCCGCAGCCTCAAACAGCATCAGCAGGAGCTGGCCGATATGAGCCAAAAGGCGGCCTGGGCGGAGATGGCCCGTAAAGTGGCCCATGAGGTTAAAAATCCCCTGACCCCCATCCAGCTGGCGGCCGAGCACCTGCTGCGCGTCTATGAGGACGGGAAGGCTGATTTCGCTCAGGCCCTCCGTCAGTCGGTAGCCTACATCACCGGCGAGGTGGAGAACCTGCGCAAGATCGCCCAGGAGTTTCTGGAAATGTCGCGGGAGAGCACGCTGCGCCGGGAACCGGTCGACCTTCGGGAAATTCTGGAAGAGACGCTGGCCCCTTACCAAAAGATATTGACCGATCGCCTCCTGATTCGGGAAGCCTATGGCTCTCTGCCCCTCCCCTCGCTCGTCGACCGGTCCAAGCTTGGAACGGCCCTCCGCAATATTCTGATCAACGCTCTGGAATCCATTCCCGGCCGCGGGGAGATATCCGTCCGGCTTCGCCGCCAGGGGAAGCAAGCGGCCCTCGACATCCAAGATACGGGACAGGGAATGGCGCCCGCCGTCCTCGACCGCATCTTCGATTCCCACTTCTCGACCAAACCCCTGGGCACCGGCCTGGGCTTGCCCATCGCCAAGAAAATTATCGAAGACCACGGCGGCACGATCCGGGTGACGAGCGAACTCGGCCGCGGAACTCTGGTCACCATCCTCTTGCCCTTGATCGACGAATAGCAGAGGCTTCTGTAGACATCTCCGACCCGTGACATAGGGGGAGGGGTGGTACGGCGGAGGGGTTCCGTTAATGGTCGTAGGAGCAGTATGACGCCAGCCCTTATCCGCCCGCAGCGCATGGTGAAGCCGAAAACGCCTTCAGGCTTTGTCCCAAATTTATTAATCCCCCCGACCCCCTTGAGCAATCAAGAGGGAGATCGATGGCGTCTCCGGAGAGGCCGGTGGGTGGGCTTCGCGCAAGGGCGGGTAGGGGCTGGGGTCATGACATAATCCCTCCTCTGTTTGACCGAAGGATAATAAGAAATGATCCTTACGACGCATATGGATTTTTCTATAGAGCTATGGAACAATATCGGCCATGAAGAAGACGCTGATAACTTATTTCAGCCGGACGGGCAACACACAGAAGATCGCCGAGGCCATCCACCAGGCCCTGGAAGGCTCAAAGGAAATCCTGTCCCTCGACCAGGTGCAGAACCTGGACGACTATAAATTGATATTCGTCGGCTTTCCCGTTCATTCCCACAACGTGCCCTACAAAGTCGAACTTTTTCTAAAAAAAATCCCCAAAGGTCAGAAGATCGCCCTGTTCGCCACCCACGGTTCTCTGGCCGGGGGGCGTCTGGCGCGGGAAGCCTTGGAGCATGCTCTGGTGCTGACTTCCCAAGCCAGGGTGATCGGTACATTCTCCTCTCGAGGAAAAGTATCGCTGGAGGCCCTGGAGGTATTGAAAAAATCACCTGAACACGAAGCTTGGGCGGATATGGCCGCTTCGGCCGCCACTCATCCCGACTTCTCCGATGTGGAGGACGCCCGATCCTTCGCCCTGTGGGTGGCTACCCTCAGCGCCCACTCCCATTCGGCCTGACCGCCTCTTTTTTTTTGACTTCTCTCAACTCCACCAGGACGCCGCCGCAGCAGCGGGGATGAAGAAAGGCGATGAGGCTCCCTTCCGCGCCAGGCTGGGGTTTCTCTTGAAGGAAATCCGCTCCCGTGGCTCTGAGCTCATCCATGGCCGCTTCAAGGTCCCGGACTTCCAGGCAGAAATGATGGATCCCTTCTCCCTTCTCCCGCAGGAAATTGGATACCGGCGAATCTTCCCGGAGGGGTGAGACGAGTTCCAGGGCCGCTCCCCTGTCCGGCTCCAAGCGGACGACCCTGACGCCCCGTTCGGCCAAGACTTCAATGGGCGAGGCCTTAAGCCCGAAGAGCCGCTGCCAGAAGGCCAGGCTCGATTCCAGGTCTTTGACCGCCACGGCGATGTGGTCCAACCCGATAATCTTCATGATTTCAGCCTGGCCAGGATAGAGTCGGCCGCCGTATAGGGGTCGCTCTCCTTCCGGTAGATTTTTTCCACATAATCATCGAACTCGTCGGTAGAGAGGCCGCCGCTGATGAGATCAAGGAGCTTGGCCTGCAGGGTGTCCAGAAGAAGCCAGTGGATGAGGAGCTTCTTGCGGGTTTCGCGCAGCCCGCCGTTGCTGTGCCTGCGAAAGTCTTCCACGGCCGCGGCCAGCTCTTGGGTCCCCCGGCCTTCGGTGGCCACCGTCCTGATGACGGCGGGAATACGTTTATCCTTGTGGCCCAGCTCCAGCATGGCCTTGAGCTGCTTTTCCAGCTTGTCCGCCCCGGGAGAGTCGGCCTTGTTCAGGACAAAGATATCGGCGATCTCCATGATCCCGGCCTTGAAGGCCTGGATGTCGTCTCCTTGACCGGGGGTGAGGATGACCAGGACAATATCGGCCAGCTTGACCACCTCAACTTCATCCTGGCCCACGCCCACCGTTTCCACCAGAACCATTCGCTTGCCGGCGGCCTCGAACACGGCGATGGCCTCCCCCGTGGCTTTGGCCAGGCCGCCCAAGTGACCGCGGGTGGCCATGCTGCGGATAAAAACGCCCGGGTCGAGGCTGTGCCGCATCATGCGGATTCGATCGCCCAATATGGCGCCGCCCGTGAAAGGGCTGGAGGGATCGACAGCCACCACCCCCACGGGCAGCGACTCCCGGCGATAATGTTCGATGAGCTGATCGGCCAGGGTGCTCTTGCCCGACCCGGGAGCTCCGGTGACTCCCAGGACCAGGGCCTCGCCCCGGGCCAGAAAGACTTGTCGCATGAGCTCAGTGGAGTGCGGGTCCCTGTTTTCCACAAGGGAGATAGCCCTGGCCACGGCCCGGGGCTTCCCGGCCCGGATATCTTCGAACAGAGAGGTCAATATTCTTCCAGCACTTTCTGGGCAATGATCCAGCGCTGGATCTCGGAAGTGCCCTCGCCGATGGTGGCCACCTTGGAATCGCGGTAGAACTTCTCCGCCGGATAATCCTTGGTAAAGCCGTATCCGCCCAGGATTTGGACGGCCAGGCTGGATGCTTTGACAGCCAGCTCGCTGGCGTAGAGCTTGGCCATGGCCGATTCTTTGGGGATCTTCTTGCCCCGGTCTTCCAGGAAGGCGGCCCGGAAGGTCAGCAGCCGGGCGGCCTCCAGCTCGGTGAAGCCATCGGCCAGCATCCATTGGATGGCCTGGAACTGGGAGATGGGCTGGTCGAACTGGACCCGCTCTTTGGAGTACTTGAGGGCTGTCTCCAAGGCGCCGGCGGCAATGCCTAGGGCAAAGGCGGCGATACTCACTCGGCCGCCGTCCAGGATGGCCATGGCCGCCCGGTAGCCGCTGCCGGGCTCGCCCAGCATGCTCTCCGCTGGAACCTCGACGTCCTCGAAGATGAGTTCGGCCGTGTCGGCGGCCCGGATGCCCAATTTGTCCTCTTTCTTGCCCGGCCTAAAACCCGGCATCCCTTTCTCCAGGATAAAAGCCGAGATTCCGTGGCGGCCCTTGGTCGGGTCGGTATAGGCCATGACTACCGTGATCTCTGCCAAAGAACCGTTGGTGATGAACATTTTCGTGCCGTTGAGGACCCAATGATCGCCCTTCTTCTCCGCCCGGCTGCGCATGGAGGCGGCGTCCGAACCGGCGCCGGCTTCGGTCAGCGCCCAGGCGCCCAGGGTCTGCCCCGCGAACAGCCGCTTCAAGTATTTTTTCTTCTGGGCCTCTGTCCCGAACTGGAAAATGTGGTTGCAGCACAGCGAGTTGTGGGCGGCCACCACCAAGCCCACCGAGGGGTCCACCTTGGACAATTCCTCCAGGATGATGACATAATCCACATAGGAATAGCCCGAGCCGCTGTGCTCGGGTGGAAAAGTGATCCCCAGCAGGCCCATCTCGCCCAGCTTCCGGGTGAGACCCTCCGGCCAATGGCCCTTCTCGTCGTGCTCCTTGATGAGGGGCAGAACCTCTTTCTTGGCAAAATTGCGGATCGACTCCTGCAGCATCTTTTGATCTTCAGTCAGTAAAAAATCCATTGTCCCTCCTTGCGCTTTTTGCCTAAAATGTCATCTCCGATATTGCCGTTGTTCTCATCTTACCGGCTCCCGGGCAAGGAATCAAGCAGGCAGGCGGCTCTATGACGAATTGCGTGGCTACCGCCTATTGTTGCGGATGGCCGGAGGAAGGGCTCGGCGCCTGGTCGCGGTTTTTAACGCCGCGGAATCTCCGGGTTTCTCGGCGGCTGCGCAACTCGCCCCTTGCGGGGGCTCAGACATGCTCGCCTGCCGACAATAATATGTCAGAAGCCTTCAAAACCCGCAGATTCCGGGCTAAACCGCTCATGGCGCCTCGTTCCTCCTCCGGCCACCCGCTGCCCATCCCCACTTTTCGTCGTAGAGCCGTAGGGAGGTCCATTTGACAGGCAAGGCGAAGAGGCCTAAAGTGAAAGAATGATGGCCGGACTGTTTCGCCTCATCTGGTACGCCTTCCTGGCTTACCTCATCTATGCCGTGATCCGCTTCTTCAGCCGGACCGGCCAGAAGACCGGACCCCGGCCCGCGCCCAAATCCGGCCGGGAGGCGGGGCTGATGGTCAAGGATGAAGTGTGCAACACCTACCTGCCCCGGGAGGACGCCGTCCGCGAGGTCCAGGGCGGGAAGGAGCTTTTTTTCTGCTCCCAGGAATGCCGGAAAAAATTCCTAGAAAGCCGGAAGGAAAGCCCGCGGCCGGCCTCACAAAGTCCTTAGGATTCGGAAATCGTTGAACTCGCCCTGATAGAGCTCCCATTCCAATTCGATATCTTCCACCCGGGCCTGGGGCGGGCCCTGGCGCAAGAGAGAAATAAAGGCCTGGAGGTCGGCCTCCGGGCCTTCGGCCAAGGCCTCCACCCGTCCGTCGCCCAAGTTCCTCACCCAGCCTGTCAACCCCAGCGAGGACGCCCATCGCTGGGTGTGGTCGCGGAAAAAAACGCCCTGCACCAGGCCGGAGACGAAGAGGTGGGCTCTTTTCTTTTCGATCATTAGTTTAATTTTATCACAGGCCCATTATTCTTGAGCCTTGCAATAATTTTAACAAAATCTTAGCATCTTCTTGACATTTTCATGACAAGTTTCTCCCAGCCCTTCCTTACATTATGACTAGAAAGGATGTCACAAGGAGAAAAAAATGAAGACAAAAGCCTATTTCCTCATTCTGCTACTGGCCGTATTTTTCGGCCGGGCTGCAGCTCAAAATAATGCTGCGGAAAACCTAAAACCGGACTTCACTTCTTGGTCATCAGCGGCGGCTGAAGGAGAATCCGCGCCACGTCCTCCTCTGAACGCAGTGAGGATAACTGGTGAAATTCTATCTGGGACCGCCTGCGGAATAGCCTTGATCGTAGCCGTAGATATTTTAACAAAAAACACAAATCAATGGGGACTTTCCCAAGCTCAAGTTTACGGAGCAGCCATTGGCTTCATCATTGGAACTCCTCTCGGTGTATGGATTGTGGGAAGTATGGGGCCGGATATCCGTTACGCCCTCTCTCTCTCGACCGGGAGCCATGTGCCTGTGCTTGGACCTGGCCAGTATCGGCCTATAAAGGCAATAGTTCTTTTTCTTAATTTGACAAGGCCGGCCGGCTCTGCTATCTAGACGAAAGACAAGGTGGCTTATCAGGCCAATGACTAAATCCCTCATCTCCCTGGCCGGTTTCGACCCTTCGGCGGGCGCCGGAGTGCTGCTTGACCTGCGGGTCTTCGCTCATCACGGCTTCCACGGCGCCGCGGTGCTGACCGCGGTAACGGCGCAGAACACTCAGGCCGTGCGGGACGTGCAGGCCCTGCCGGCCTCCCTCATCCTGAAGCAGTTTGAAGCCCTGGCCGCCGACTTCCACATCGTCGGGATCAAGGTCGGCATGCTGGGCGGCGGCAGCGGCATCCGGGCC
>Ga0299915_10000735_pt1 | contig 24505 bp, 18 predicted proteins | sample RVTome_13_FD_200263 | JGI IMG/M metagenome (GOLD analysis project Ga0299915, IMG submission 200263) | Soil microbial communities from uranium-contaminated site in the Upper Colorado River Basin, Wyoming, United States - RVT92D227 (version 2) ... | reverse complement strand
CCAGCCGCTTGGAGGTGATCTCCACCAAGGCCCCCTTCATCAAGGCCTCCTCATATACCATGGGGAGCTCGTCACCCGCGTGCATCAGGTCACGCACCTTGAGCAGGAGCTGCTTGCCGAGTTTTCCTCCCGGGTGCAGGATGGCGAAGTCCTCCTTGTTAAATCCGCGCTTCTCGAGCAGGGCGACGGCCAGGGCGTCTCCCATGGCGAGGGTCGCGGTCGTGCTCGCTGTAGGGGCCAACCCCAGGGGGCAGGCCTCCTCCTCAACGCTTACATCCAAAACCACATCCCCGGCCCGGGCCAGGGTCGACTTGGCCTTACCGGTCAGGGCGATCAGCTTATTACCATATCGCTTGATCAGGGGGAGGATCTGGGAGAGCTCATCGGTCTCGCCGCTGTTGGAGATGGCTACGACGATATCCTTCTTTCCCAGCATCCCCAGGTCGCCATGGCTCCCTTCGGTGGAGTGCAGAAAGAAGGAAGGGGTGCCGGTACTGGCCAGGGTGGAGGCGATCTTTTGTCCTATGATCCCCGATTTGCCGACCCCTGTCACCACCACCTTCCCCTCGCAGGCGAGGATCAGCTCCACCGCTTGCACAAACTGCTCGTTGATCCGCCCTATCAACCGCTCGATGGCCTTGGCCTCGATCTGCAATACCTGTTTGGCCCGTTTGATGATCATCCTCCATCCTCCTTCACGATTCGATCGATGGCCATGAGCTGTGCGAGCAGCGGCGCGAGGGCCCCGATCACGAGCGAATTAGCGCCGTCGCTCAAGGCCTGATCCGGCTTGGGGTGGACCTCGAAGAAGACCCCATCCACACCCGCCCCAACCGCTGCCCTGGCCACATAGGGGATCAATTCCCTGTTTCCCCCGGAGGCCTTCCCGGCCCCGCCGGGGAGCTGGACGCTGTGGGTCGCGTCGAAGATGACGGGATATCCCAGACCCCGCATCAGCGGGAGCGCCTTCATGTCACTGACGAGGTTGTTGTAACCGAAGGAGCTTCCACGTTCTGTGAGGAGGATCTGTTCGTTGCCGGTGGAGGTTATCTTTTCCACTACGTGGGCCATGTCCCAGGGCGCCAAAAACTGCCCCTTCTTGACATTGATCGGCTTGCCGGTTTTGCCGGCCTCCACCAGGAGGTCGGTCTGGCGGCAGAGAAAGGCGGGGATCTGGATCACGTCCAGCACCGCCGCGGCCTTGGCCACCTCGCCGACGCTGTGGACATCGGAGAGGACGGGCAGTCCTGTCTCATCCTTCACCTGCTGCAAGATCTTTAATCCCTCCACGAGCCCCGGCCCGCGGCTGGAGGAGATGGAGGTGCGGTTGGCCTTGTCGTATGACGCCTTGAAGATGAGGGGGATGGAGAGGTTGCGGCAGATCTCTTGCAGCTGCTTGGCGAGGGAGAGGGTGAATTCCGCACCCTCGATCACACAGGGACCGGCGATCACGACCAAAGGGGAGCTGCCACCAACCGTTATCCCCTTGATACGGATGCCTCTGCTCACTGGTGCCCCCTCTTTGCCGCAAGGGATGCCCGGATGAACTCCCGGAACAGGGGGTGGGGCCCCCACGGCCTTGATTGAAACTCGGGGTGAAACTGGCAGCCCAAAAACCAGGGATGATCGGGGATCTCGATGATCTCCACCAATTCGTTGTCCGGCGAGGTACCGCTGATCCGCATCCCTTTTTTGGTGAGTGGCTCGCGAAAGCGGTTGTTGAATTCGTAGCGGTGTCGATGCCGCTCGGAGATGACCTTCTCTTTATAGGCCTCGTAGGCACGGCTTTCCCTTACCAGGTGACAGGGATAAGCACCCAGCCGCATGGTCCCGCCCTTTGCGCTCGCCTCATCCCTGTGCTCGACGGTCTGCTTATGGTAATTGACCCACTCCTGCATGAGATAGATAACCGGGTGGGGGGTGTCGGGGTCGAATTCCGCGCTGTTCGCCCGCTCGAGACCGACCACGTTTCGCGCATATTCGGCCACGGCCAGCTGCATCCCGAGGCAGATCCCGAAGAAGGGGACGCCGTGCTCCCGGGCGTGACGGATGGCCTCGATCTTCCCCTCGATCCCCCGCTGTCCAAATCCGCCGGGGATGAGGATGCCGTCTGCGTGGGAGATGCCGTCCCCTGCACCGCTGCGCTCGATCTCCTCGGAGTCCACGTAATCCAGGTTCACCCGACACTCATTGGCCAGCCCGCCGTGGATCAGGGCCTCGTTGAGGCTCTTGTAAGAGTCCCGCAGATTGACATACTTGCCCACCACGGCGATGGTCACCTCTGCTGTGGGGTTTTTGACCTTTCGGCAGATCTCCTCCCACACGCCCAGATCCGGGGTCTTGGTCCACATATTGAGGATCTGGATGATCTTTTCATCCAGCCCCTCTTGATGGAAGCAGAGGGGCACCTCGTAGATGGTCTCCACGTCCTTGGCGGTGAAGACGGAGTCGGGCTCCACGTTGCAGAAGAGGGCGATCTTGGCCTTGATCTCCGGCGCGAGGAAACGGTCTGTGCGACAGAGCAAGATATCGGGCTGGATGCCGATCTCCCGCAGCTCTTTGACACTGTGCTGGGTCGGCTTGGTCTTCACCTCTCCCGCAGCCTTGATGTAGGGGACCAAGGTCAGGTGTATGTAGCAGACGTTCTCCTTGCCCACATCCCCTTTGAACTGCCGGATCGCCTCCAGGAAGGGGAGGCTCTCGATATCGCCGACGGTTCCTCCCACCTCGGTGATGACCAGATCGACGCTGTCGGTCAACTCCAAGATAGCCCGTTTGATCTCATCGGTGATGTGGGGGATGACCTGGACAGTCGCCCCCAGATAATCCCCCTGCCGCTCCTTGGTGATGACCGAATGGTAGATCCGGCCGGTGGTGCAGTTGTTCTTCTGGCCGAGCTTGGCGTGGGTGTAGCGCTCATAGTGTCCAAGGTCCAGGTCGGTCTCTGCTCCGTCGTCGGTCACAAAGACCTCCCCGTGCTGAAAGGGGTTCATGGTGCCCGGGTCCACGTTGATGTAGGGGTCGAACTTAAGCATGGATAGGGTGAGTCCCCTGCTCTCCATCAGGGCCCCGATGGAGGAAGCGGCCAGCCCCTTACCCAGCGAGGAGAGCACGCCGCCGGTAATGAAGATGAACTTGGTCCTCATGGCTTCCTCCTGAGGAATCGTTCCATCAGCTTATAGCCTTCGTCGATCACGATACCACTTTCGCCTGCCGCCTGCTCGTCAAACCCCCGTGCCCCTGACAAGTGCTTTTTGGTGGAATCGTAGATCACAAAGGGGACCGGGTCGGCGGTGTGGGTCTTAAGCGCCAGGGGGGTGGGATGGTCGGGCAGGAGCATGATCCGGTGATCGCCCCGGCGCTCCATCCCTTTGCAGATGGTCCCTACTACCTTTTCGTCAAAGGCCTCGATGGCTGCTATCTTGGCCGCCAGATCTCCGTTGTGGGAGGCCTCATCAGGGGCCTCCACGTGCAGGTAGACGAAGTCGTCTTTCTCCAGGGCCTGCAGCCCATACTCGGCCTTGCCTTGATAGTTGGTGTCCAAATAGCCGGTGGCACCGGGCACGGTAATCACCCGCAAGCCGGCATAGATGCCGATTCCCTTGATCAGGTCAACGGCCGAGATGACGCTCCCGGTCAAGCCAAACCGCTCGATGAAGCTCGGCAGCTGCGGGGCCCGTCCCTGGCCCCAGGGCCAGGTGGCGTTGGCCTCGCGTTTTCCCTGCTCGCGCCTCGTGCGGTTTACTGGATGTTCATGCAAGAACATCTGCGTCTCGGTCATGAGCTCGGTAAGCTCCGGGGCTCCATCACCTGCCGGGAGGTATGCCCCGATCTCCTGCTCGGTGATGTCATGCGGCGGGGTGGTCTTTATCCGCTCTCCCTTCCCCTTCCAGACCAGGAGGTGGCGGTAGCTCACCCCCGGATAGAAGCGAAAGACCGAGTTGCCCAGTTCCTTGTCCAGATCGCGGACGATAGCGTCTCCCTCCTCGGTAGAGATGTGGCCGGCGCTGTAGTCCTCCATGATCACCGATCCCTTGACGGCCCCCAGGGTCACCAGGTTCAAGCGGAAGGCACAATCCTCAGGGCTGAGCTTAACGCCGATGCTGGCGGCCTCCAAAGGGCCGCGCCCGGTGTAGTAGCGCTTGGGGTTATATCCGAAGATGGAGAGGTTGGCGATCTCGCTCCCCTTGGGCAACCCCTTGGGGATGGTGCGGGCAAGCCCCAGCTCCCCTTGCCGGGCCAGGGCATCCATGTTCGGGGTACGGGCAGCCATCAAGGGGGTCTTGCCCCCCAGCTCTTTCACAGGACGATCGGCCATCCCGTCGCCGATGAGGATGAGGTATTTCATGGATGTGTGCGCCTATGCAACTTTTATACCTAAAACATCAACTATATCAAAATGGGCCCAGAAGTCAAACGAAAAAGGGGCCCCTTTTCCCTGGGTCCCCTGCCATAACCAGGTCTCACTATACCATCACCGCCAGGTACAAAGGATAGCAGGGAAAGGGGGGGGAGGGATCAGCCTATGCCGGCGGCGAAGAGGGTAGGGGGATTTAAGATGAGAAGCTGAGAGAAAATCTTTTTCCGCGTAGCAGCGAGTCAGGTAATTTCCGTGGAGGTAGATACTTTGTTAAGCGGCGCTGCTGCCGTGATCGGCGAACAGCTTGGTGGCAAACTGGTAGGCCTCGCCGATGATACCTGCTGCACGCTCTACTTGCGCCTCACTGTGGGACGCCATTACCTGCATGCGGAAGCGAGAGGCGCCTACCGCTACCGCAGGGAACTCGACCAGGTTGGCGAACAATCCCGCGTCGAAGCACAACGCAGCAGTAATCCGCCCCACCCCCTCGGGTCCCAGGAACACCGGCACCACCGGCCCCGGTTCCCCCAAACATCTGAGAGCTGAATGCTGAAGAGCGTCTCTTAAGCAGTTCACCACTTCGAGCAGCCTCCGCCGCAGATCGTCGCCTTCGGCACTTTGTATGATCTCCAGGGCTGCCAACACCGTGGCGCACTGGAGTGGCGAGATGGCGTTGGAGAAGGTGTGGCTCGGCGCATAGGGTCGCAGGTATTCTTTGACGGTCTCCGAGCGAGTGGCGACGAAGCCGCCATTGGAAGCGAACACTTTGGAAAAACTACCTACAACCAGATCCACCTTGCCCAGCATGCCTTGGATGCCCAGAGTACCACTGCCGCCTGGGCCGCATGATCCGAAGTCATGAGCGATATCTACCAGGAGCGTCGCCTCATATTGCTGGCAGAGGTCTTGGAGGGCGGGGATATTGGGCGTATCGGCATCCATTGAGAAGATGCCCTCGGTCACGACCAGGATCGCGTTCTCGTTGTCCACCGTACGGATGCGATCGAGTTGCTGGGCGAAACCATCCGTGGAAAGGTGTAGAACTCGATGAACATTCGGCGTCGCCGCGAGTGCGCCGCGGACGGTACAGTTGTGAGCGTAGAGGTCGAGTACGACATGGTCGCTCTTCCTCACCAGTCCGGCAATCGCACCGAAACCGGCTGCCCAACCCGTGGGGAAGAGGACAACAAAGTCCGTCTTAAGTGCATGAGCAATGGCCTGCTCAAGCAGCAGCGAGACCGTCGAATTTCCCTGCAGTACCGGGGCACTCGCCGAGTGCGGTCCATACTCCCGAATTGCTTCGATAGCGGCTTCGCGTACCACAGGGTGTGCTGACAACCCGAGGTAGTCCTGGGAAGCGAAATTCAGGCCGCTCCGCGTCTCTCCCACTTCGTTTGTTATAGTCACCTCGGGTGCTGGCGCGCAGCGGATAGTTGTGGAAAACGGCCACACGCCGAACTTCATACGATTCTTACGCCAAGCTAAGTATCGCTCTCCCCGAGTTTCGATGCGCTTGCTCGGCTGATCAGCAAAATCAGCGAAACTGCCGGTGAGCGCACCACTAGCCAACAATACCGGAAAGTCGCTGGCGAAGTGTTCGTCGAGCTTGGTCATTGGGTATCTTCTTTATGATTTAGCACAGCTCCGAGCAATCAATCAGTGCGACGGACCGAGTCAGATGCAGCGATGGGTTAAGCAAAAACCCATCCGCGCATTACCCCTTGGAAGAAGTCTGTCTCCTTTGTACTCGTTTTTATCATCTTTTATTTTTAAATTCTTGACCTATTCTGCCTTTTTTTTGACATATTTCGGCTTTTTCAAGGGTGAGAATAGGTAGATGGGTTTTTTGTGTATAATTTTGTTTGTTTTTAATTATTTTTTTTTGGAAATAAGAGGGGCTGGTTCTATTGGGCCTTGCTGGTGGAACGCGGCCTTTTCCCCACCGGTCTAGGCATGATAGGGTGCAAAGATCCTTGGCTGTGGGAGGTCGCAGTTGAAGATTAAGGCTTATTTCTCGTTCAGGGCTGTGCACCTGGGCCATGGAGGAGATAGCACAGTCCAACAGCCTTCTGGAAGAAGCCGGAGGGGAGTTAGAGGCTTGCCAGATACCTTTGCAACTTCTCCAGCCCCTGCTCGATCTTCTCCAGGGAGCTGGTGTAGGAGAAGCGCAGAAACCCTTCTGTCTGACTTCCGAAGTCTATCCCCGGGGTCACCCCCACCTTGGCCTTTTCTAGTATTGTAAAGGCCAGTTGAAAGGAGTCGGCGGCGTATTGTCGGGCATTGGCCAGGATGTAGAAGGCACCGGTGGGCTCCACCGCCACCTTCAGCCCCATCTCCTTGAGCCTCTTGAGCATGAACTGCCGGCGGCTGTTGTAGATCTCTTTCATCTCCTCCACCTCTTTTTGCGCATCTTTCAAGGCAGCGATACCGGCCCACTGGACAAAGGAGTTGGGGGAAATAAAGAGGTTCTGCTGCATCACCTGCATGGGCCTGATGTACTCCCGAGGGGCGAGGACATACCCTAAACGCCATCCTGTCATGGCGTAGAACTTGGAAAAGCCGTTGATGACGAAGCAGCGATCGGTGAATTCGAGCATGGTATGCTCCTCCCCTTTGTAGACGAGGCCATGGTATATCTCATCGGAGATGATGAGGGGGGAGAGGGAGGCAATCTCCTCCATCCTCTTGTTGTCCATGACAATGCCGGTGGGGTTGGCAGGTGAGTTGATGATGATGCCCTTGGTCCGCGAGGTGATCCGCTTCTTGATCTCGGCAGGGAGGTATTGGAAGCCTTCCTCCTCCTCGGTCGCCACCAGCACGGGCCTTCCCTGCACATAGGAGATGATGTTCGGATAGCAGGGATAATGGGGGTTGGGCAGGATTACCTCGTCACCCTGGTCCAGGAGGGCGGAGAAGAGCAGCAGCATGGCCGGCGAAGTCCCCGAGGTGACAAGGACCTGCTCAGGTGAGACCTTAACCCCGTATTTCTCCGCATAGTGCTCGCAGATGGCCTCACGCAGCGGCACCAGACCCTGGCTGTGGGTATAGTGGGTTTTCCCTTCCCTCATGGCCCGCAGGCAGGCCTCTTTGATAGGGGCCGGCGTATCGAAGTCGGGTTCACCCACCTCCAGGTGGATGATTGTGTGGCCGCGGCGCTCCATCTCTGCAGCCCGCTCCATGACATCCATGACGATGAAGGGCTTCATCTCCTGGGCGCGTGAAGCGGTCATTCCTTTTTCCGTAGCCAAACTTTTTCTCCTCTCCCCCACCCCCGCTCACGATGCAGATTTCTCTCCTTGAGGGCGATCTCCAGCAGCCCGGCACTCCCCCACAGGGCGATGACCTCCCCTGCTTTGCCCTCCTCATAGGATCTCTTCAGGCCCTTAATGCGCTCTCCTTTGATCTCTATCTCGATCAGGCCATCCGGGGCGAACGCCCCCAGGTACTCTTGGGAGATATTGGTGACAAGGTTGCCGAAGGAATCGATCGAGATCACCTCACCAAGCAGGCCTCCCCCATCCAGCAGAGGCTCGGGGATGGCCAGCCTGGTCAGGTCACCGATATCGACGGCTGGGCCCATCTCCTCAGGCGCGATGTGCAGGGAGAGGTGGGCAGCTGCCGGGGCAAAGATATCCCTGCCGTGGAAGGTCTGGCTCACGCGGGGGAGGCGAAAGCGCTGCTCAGCCAGCTCATAGGCCTGCACCCCCTGCTCCTGCTTAAGCACGAGGGTGAAGCAGCCGTTGTCCGGCCCCACAAAGAGGTAATCCCTTGTCTTAATGACCAGGGGTTTCCTGGCGCCACCCACGCCGGGGTCCACGACGACGAGGTGGATGGTACCGCGTGGGTAGAATGAGTAGGTCTGCCCCAAGACAAAGGCGGTCCCCATGACATCGTGGGGTGTTACCTGGTGGGCCAGGTCAAGGATGCGGCAGTCGGGGTTGATACGGAGGATGACACCCTTCATTGCCCCGATGTGCCCATCTCCCCACCCGAAGTCGGTCAAGAGGGTAATGATCGGTCTAGCCGCCATCTTTTCTCAAGATTCGCTTGAGACTTTTTTCAAAGGGAGGTCTTATAACCCCTTTCTCCGTTACCATGGCGCTCACATATCTGTGCGGGGTGACATCAAAGGCGGGGTTGCGGACCTTGATCCCCCGAGGGGCCAGACATCTCCCCCACAGGGTGGCAACCTCCGCAGCATCGCGCTCCTCGATCGGGATATCCTTGCCTGTCTTGGTGTTCCTATCAAAGGTGGAGAGGGGGGCAGCCACGTAGAAGGGTATCCCATGCTCCTTGGCCAGAATCGCCAGGGTGTAGGTACCGATCTTGTTGGCCACATCGCCGTTGGAGGCGATCCTGTCTGCCCCGACGATACATAGATCGATCTCCCCCTGCTGCATGAGGTATCCGGCCATATTGTCGGCGATCAAGGTCACCGGGATCCCCTCTCTTGTTAGCTCCCAGGCGGTGAGTCGGGCCCCCTGTAGCAGCGGCCGGGTCTCGGTAGCGATCACCTTGATCCCTTTCTTGTCCTCCCAGGCCCTCCTGATCACCCCCAGGGCGGTGCCGTAACCCCCGGTGGCCAGAGCGCCGGCATTGCAGTGGGTCAAGATGGTATCATTTGCGTGGATTAGGTCTTTGCCCTGCTCGCCGATCTTCTTGTTGGTTTCGATGTCCTCCTCGAGAATAGCGAGGGCCTCCTTGACTAAAAGCCCCTTGATGGCCTCAACTGCCTTCTCCTTGTTGGCCTCACACACCCCCTTCATCCTTTCCAGGGCCCAGCGGAGGTTGATGGCGGTGGGGCGCGCTGCCTTGAGGGTTTTGCAGATGGCGCTGAGTTCTTGATAAAAGGGGGTAAAGTCCTTCTTGTCTATGCCCAGGGCCCCCAGGGCGATGCCCATGGCGGCGGCGATGCCGATGGCCGGGGCACCCCTGATGGCCATCGCCTTGATGGCCTCGGTCACGGCAGAGGCGCTCTGGCACTCGACGTAAACCTCCTCATCAGGCAGCCGGCGCTGATCGAGGATGACGACCCTGTTATCCTTCCATGCTATGGTCTTGGGAAACATGTCTTTGCTGCTAGTGTTTCCCTCTATCATAGGGGAGCGTAAGGACCTTGTCAAACGGATGAAGAGTGGGGAGAGAGTAGCACGGTATGGTTACGCTACAATCCGTAGAGCTCCCCGTATTTGTTCTTCAGGTAACGGATATAGGGCTCGATGTTCAAGGGGGCGCCGGCTGCGCGCTCGATGAGTTCAGAAGCGGTATACTTGCATCCGTATTGATAGATTTCATCGTTGAGCCAGTTGTGTAAGGTGCCGAACTTCCCCTGTTCCAACTCGAGTGGTATCTCCGGATGGGCGCCCACCGCGGCCTCAAAGAGCTGAGCGCTCATGATGTTGCCGAGCGCGTAGCCCTGGAACTCGCCGCCGATCGCGCCGCTGTACCAGTGCACATCTTGCAGGACACCATCCCGGTCGTCAGGCGCCATCATACCGATATCGGTCTTGTAGCGCTCCCGCCATGCCTCGGGCAGGTCACGCACCAGAAGCCGGCCCTCCAACAACGCCAATTCAAGATCAAAGCGTATGATCACATGCAAATTGTAGGTCACCTCATCGGCGTTGGTGCGGATCAAGGAGGGCTTAACCTTGTTTATAGCCCGATAGAAGACATCGAATGGCACCGATGCCAATTGCTGGGGAAAGGCAGTCTGGAGCCTGGGATAGAAGAAGCGCCAGAAGCCTCGGCTGCGACCGACGAGGTTTTCCCAAAGGCGCGATTGGCTCTCATGCATACCTGACGACGTCCCACGGGCCAGAGGGGTTCCCTCCAGGTCGCGCCGGATGCCCTGTTCGTACAGGGCGTGACCGGCCTCGTGCATGGTGCTGAAGAGGGCCTCTCCTAAGTCATCTTCCTTGACACGGGTAGTGATGCGCACATCCCCGGAGGAGAACCTGGCCGTAAAGGGGTGATGGGTTTTGTCTTGACGCCCGCGCTCAAAGTCGAACCCAAAGCGCGCGATGACTTCCAAACCAAAGGCCCATTGCTGCTCCTCAGGGAATCGCTGACGCAGGCATGTGTCGTCGGCTGTTTGCTGTGCCGTGATGGCCTGGAACATGGGTACCAGGTGCTGGTGCAGCTCGCAGAAGAGAGGGCGCAGCATCGATGCCTTCATTCCCTCGTCGGCGAAATCGATGAGGGGGTCGATGATATGCTCATAGCCAGGGAAGAAACCTGCAAGCTGACGGCTCAGATCGAGCGTCTTTTCGAGAAAGGGCTCTACGGCGGCAAAGTCGTTTGCCGGTCGGGCCTTGGTCCATATTTCATAAAGAGTGGCCGTGTGGTTGGAGAGCTCCTCCATAAAGGCGGCGGGGACCCTCACCGCCCTTTCATAGTCGCGGCGTGCGATGCGTATGAGACTGGCATCATCTGCATCGTAGGGGAGGCCCGACTCATAGGGACGAAGCGCATCGAGCAGCCTGCCGATGGCTGGATGGGTGAGTTTCTCGTGAGCCAATCGACGCAGGGTGGCGATCTGCCGCGCGCGGGCCTCGGCACCCCCTGGAGGCATATAGGTCGTCTGGTCCCAGTACAGCACCGTCGCGGCGGCGTTCAGGTCGTTGATCTCTCGGGATAGGCGCTTGAGTTCTTGAAGTTTAGCTTTCACACGGCTTTTTCTGATGATCTCATCTTGTTATATCTTTTATAGAGGTAGACCGCTTAGAAAATAAGTGTTCAAATCCCCCCAACCTAGACCAAAGAGATTGGGGGGAATTTTTCCCACCAAGGGATGATAAACAGGTGGCGACCCCGTGATGAAGGATTACCGAGAAGGCCGCTACGCCGTGCTTCTCAGGGCCGTCTTTGCGACCTGCTCCTCATCCGCCTGAATCCCCAGTCGCTGTTCGGCTGCCCGCAGGATAAGCCCGAGCATCTCGCTGTAAGACATACCCGCGATCTTCGACATCTTTGCGAGGTGTCCGTCCCAGCACCACCCTGGGTTGGGGTTCACCTCGAGGAGCTTCGGAGTGCCTTCGGCGTTCAGCCTCCAGTCAAACCGGCAGTAATCCCTGCACTCGAGGCGCTCGTACAGCTTCAGGCAGCATTCCTCGACGAACTTCTCCGTCTCCTCGGGGAGCTGAGCGGGGATGGACTTGAGGCAGTTCCAGTATGGCGAATCCGGAAGCCACTTGGCCTCATACCCGCATATCTTGGGCAGCTCCGGCGGAAGGGTCGAATAGTCCTCCTCGAGGATGGGCAAGACCGTATACGATTCAGGGGGATTTCCGATGATGCCGACGGTAATGTCCTTGCCGGTGAGGAATTCCTCGACGAGGAGGGGCTTCTCATAGCCCAGTTTTTCCCTGATCTCTGCGATGCCGTTGACGAGTTCTTCAATGGTGTTTGCCACGCTCCGCTGGGTGATCCCGAAGCTCGAATCGCCGAAGTTGGGCTTTACGATGACGGGAAATCCGAAGGGTAGTTCAAAGGTCGTATCCTCCGGTTTGATAAAGAAGGCCTCGGGCACCGGGATATCCATCTCCTTGGCGATGCCGCGGATCAGCGACTTGTCGTAGCAAAAGGCAAGGCATTGCGGCCCTGAGCCGGTATAGGGGATACCGAGTATCTCCAGCAGGCTGGGGATATGGAGCTCCTTTTTGGCGTCGTTGTTGTAGCCCTCATCGCAGAGGTTCAAGATGAAGTCGATCTTCTCGTTTGCCTTCACCAAGTCCTGGATGAAGGTGTCGTGGCTGTGGAGATACGTGAAATGGTAGCCCGCATTCTCCCTGAGGGCCGCCTTCAGCTGGTCAATGGTATAAAAATCGTCGTCGTCGAAGATACGCAAGGGCTTTAAGGGGTCAGGCTTGCTGGGATCGCCCATAAGCACCGCCACATTTTTGACAGCCCCTTTTTGCCTGCCCTTGAGAGGCGTCCATTCCTTTTTCACCACGCTGGTTACCAGCAGGCGGCGTTCCATCATGCCCAGGTCTTGGTTTCTCTGAGAATTCGTGGTAATTTCAGCGTTGAAGTCGACGTTGCTAAACCCCACTGTTTTTAACAGCCGGGTAAGATCCTCCCGGCTGTAGAGCCGTTCCGCATAGAAGTGATCTGCAATAGTACCCTTTTCCACGTGGTTGACCATCTCCCGGGATATCAGACGGTCTTCGTCAACGGAGAGTGATCGCTCACGGCAGACAAATCTCTTCTTATCTATCCATTCCCAGGAGTGTGGCTTGAAATTCTCTTTGAGATATTCACCATCCGCGATATCGATGATAAACCTGCCCCAGGGTTGCAAAACCCTGAAGACCTCTTTGAACACCTTGAGGTCTTCTTGCGCGGCTTCAAAGTATCCCAGGCTATTGCCGAGGATCATTACCACGTCAAAGGTATCAGAGGGAAAGGGGATCTTGCGTGCATCTCCCTCGCGGAATCTGACCCTGAGCCCCTCGGCCTTTGCTGTCGATTTGGCTTTTTGAATCAGGTAATGGGATCGGTCCAGGCCCTCGAGATTTCGATATCCCCTCCGTGCAAGTTCGAGCGAGTGTCTTCCCTGCCCACAGCACAGATCCAGTATTTTGTCCTCCGGGGATAGCTTGAACGTCTCGGAGAGGATATCCACCTCATGCCGGGTGATATTCTGGTCGTCCACGACATCTGCATCGGTCTTGAGGTAGAGGTGATTAAAGATGTTGCGCCACCAGTCGGGGTGTACGTGCTCTTCGAGGTCTCGGACGGGTCCTAGTATCTTTCGTTTGACCTTTCCGTTCTTCCCCCGAGGCAGGGGTTTTTCCGCGGCTGTCTTGGTTTCCAGAGCGGGTTTATCCGGCGGGGTTTTGGTTTGGAGGGGTGGGGTGTCGGGCGAATTTTTGGTTTCCATATCGGTTTTCAGGTAGAGGTGGCTAAAAATGGTGCGCCACCATTCGGGGTGTACGTGATCTTCAACGTCTTGATCGGATTCCTGGAACTTTCCTTTGACCTTGTCATCCTTCCCCCGTTGCGGAGGTTTGTCGGGTGATGCCTTAGCTTCCATCTTCTATCTCCTTTTTTTATCGAGACGTCCCCTTTCTCAGGGTCGTCGTTTTCTTTTTTTTATAGCAGCTTTTGTAGATTTAGCAAGTCTTTTTTTCACATCCTCCGGGTGTCCGCAAGACTCCATGCCTGGTCGACCGGGGACCTTCATGGCCTTGGGGGGTGGGAGCCCTTTCCTGGAAGAGGTCGGGGCCGTACCGAAGAGGGATTGCATTGGATGGCTTACGTGCGCTTTGTTCCATGGCCCGCAGAGGGGTGCGATGGATTACCATCATGCCTTGACCCCAGCGAGGCCCATCGGCTCAAATTTCGCTACGAGCGCCGCAAAATCGGGGTCATGGAGGACCTTTCTGGCAAACTTCATGTATTTCGCCACGATGGCCCTGACTGCCAGCTGCAGCTCGTATGGCTTGATGGGCTTTTCCAGCAGATGGGTGATATCCGAGGCCACGCACATATTCACCACGTCCTCGCTGGCATTCCCTGTCATGATGATGGTATCTTCCGGGGCTGCGGTAAATTTTTCCTTGACGGCGTCGAGAAAGGCAAAGCCGCTCTGATCGCCGAGGAAGACATCGAGGACGAATATGGCGATGCTGGTCTCCCGGCTCAGACAATATGCTACCGCCTCCTCGACCTTCGTAAAGGTCTTAATGTCACCCCAGACATAGAAGCGCTTGATGGTCTCGGCGAGTATGGTACAGAGGCTCTTATTGTCGTCGACGATGATCACGTCCAATCCTTCAGACATATCATCACCTCCATCTTTAGAAGAGGTCTATCCCGCTCCTCAATATAGATTTATGGAAACGGGATGTGTCGGAATGCGACATCCCCTCCATCAAGATATCTAAATGGTGGGGGATCGCAGAGCGACAGGGTTCAAGGATCAAGGGTTCAAGCGGTGATTTTTCGCTCGGACCCTCGAACCCTCGGCCCCTTGAATCCTAGCAACTCTTACAACTATACGCCCCTGAGCATGCATGACAAGCATTTTTTTCGAGGCGGAAGGGCGACAGAGATCGCTCCCGCCCTTCGTTCCACGCCCAGACCTGGGACAAGCGGCATTCGCATTCCTCATTTATTTCTTGACGCGCTGCAAGACCGTGGGCTTGGCGTCGCCGTAAAGTTCCTTGTTGTTCAGGTTTTTCTTGACAAACCGGTAGAGCTGCCGCGAGGAGGTTATGGGCTTGGTGAAGAGTTTGTCATCCACGGTCCATGCCGTCAGGGTGTCACCGGAGATGGTGTATTTGACCAACCACCACCCCCTTTTGTCGGGTTGGTCCTTGACGTCCTGCACATTCAGAAAGCGCTCGTCTTTTATGATAGTAACAAAGGCCCTAATCGCATCAGGCTGTGTCTTCCCCTTCTCTGTGCCCAGGATCAGGAGCTCGTGCTCGTTGAACGGTTGAATAGTCATGGTGAACGATTCCCCCTTTTCCGTGCTCTTCCATACCCCCAGGAGCGCCGGGTCGATCTCTGCCTTGCAGTTTTTGTCCAGGGGTACCTTTGATTCATACGGACACCCCCACAAGAAGGGGAAGATAAGAAGCACGGCTAAAACCCCTAACGTCAGCATCTTCGTTTTCATCGCTTTCCTCCGCGCCAAAGGATTTTCAAACCCATACTACCGGAATTGAGCGGGAATGTCATCGGCAGGTTTTTTCTGGTCACTCGATGTTGAAGATGGGCCGCGGAAGCGGGCTAGGACAGGGGAAACCCTTTGTTGTCAACTAGTTATTGCCCTCTTGCAAAAATCAGGGGGATATCATTGGAGACCTATTTTATGCGGGGGGTGTTATTGCTGGATATTTCGGGCGGGCCTTGCATCTGGCCTCAATATCCATTATCTTGCAATCTGTGTTCTCCTTCCGAGGGGGCTGAAGACCCCGTGAATAATACCCTTGAAGAACGATGGATCTGCGACGATGTTTCCCTATAATGCTCGCAACCGCCGGCTGATGGAAACGGCGCTGGGCAATGAGCCTGCTGACCTGGTGATCAGGGATGGCGTCTTGATGGATGTCTATACAGGGCGTGTGGTTCCGCACCGGTCGGTGGCTGTGGCCGAGCAATGGATTGCCTATGTCGGTCCGGATGCGGACTACGCAATCGGCGAACGGACCCGTGTCATCGAGGCCGACGGCCGGACCATTGCGCCCGGCTATATTGATCCGCATACCCACATCGCGAGCTTCTGCAACATCTCTGATTTTCTGGAGTATGCGATTCCCGGGGGGACCACCACCTATGTTACCGAGGTGGAGAGCTACCCTTTTGCCCTGGGAGCCACAGGGTTCAAGGCCTTTTTAGAGCAGGTGCGAAACCGGCCTGTCAAGATCTTTTGCCTGATCCCTCCCATGGTGACGGCGAGCCCGGCTGCGGCGCCCCTTTATATCACCACAAAAGAGGCCAAAAAACTCCTGGAGGATGAACTGGTCCTCGGCCTGGGAGAATCCTACTGGCAGAATATCATCCCAACCCCTGACAACCGGGTACTGAGGCTTATTCAAGCGACCATGAAGGTCGGCAAGTCCGTGCAAGGGCATGCCGCCGGCGCCGCAGACAGGAAGCTGGCAGCCTATGCAGCAGCCGGCGCTGTTTCCTGCCACGAGGCCGTTTCACCCGAGGATGTTTTATCCAGGCTGGAGATGGGCTATTGCGTGATGTTGCGCGAGGGGTACATTCGCAAGGACCTGGAGAGCCTTCGCCCGCTCATCGGGCGGATCAATCTGGCAAGGTGTGCCCTCTGTACGGACGGCGTGGGTCCCGATCTGCTCCTCACCCGAGGATATTTTACCGACGTGGTTCAGAAGGCAGTTGACATGGGTATCGAACCTGTTGAGGCAATACGCATGGCGACCCTTAATCCCGCAACGCACTTCGGCCTGGATCATCTGATCGGGGGTATTGCCCCTGGCCGTTTTGCGGATATCCTCATCCTGCCGCGACCCGACACCATGGCACCGGATCTCGTGATCTCAGAGGGCCGGGTCATTGCCGAGAGGGGCAAGACGCTGGTTTCCCTCCCCAGGGTTCCCTATCCTGATCGGCTGTTAAAGACGATGAGGGTGCCTCCGGTTGCCCCTCAACAGCTCGCCGTGCCTGTTTCCGCCTGCTCGGAGGAGGGGCGGGTGAGGACCATGGATATCCAGGCAAATGGGCTGGTTGCCCGTGAGGGATCTGCAGAGATCTCTTCCAGAAATGGGAATGTGCTCGCTGACCCAGGCAAGGATCTCCTGAAGATCGTCTTTATGGAAAGGGTCAGCGGCAGAGGCAGGCGGTTCGTCGGTTTTGTGAGAGGGTGGGGGCTGAAACGGGGTGCCGTGGCATCGAGCCTTGTCTGGGATGCGTCGGGCATCGTGGCGATCGGTGCCGATGATCTGGACTTGTCCAAGGCCATTAACAAGGTTATCGAGCTTCAGGGCGGGACCGTTTTGGCATTAGGAGGAGAGATAAGGCTTGATATCCCCTTTCCCATCGGCGGTTACCTCTCCGATGTAAGGATCGAAGATCTTGCTTCGCAACTGGCGGGCTTTCAAAAAGCGGTAAGGGATCTTGGCTCAAAGCTTGAGTCAGCCCATCTCACCCTGGTGACCCAGACGACGGCAGCCATTCCCTTTATACGGATCACGGAAAAAGGTTATTTCCGCTTTCGAGAGAATGACTATGTAGGGATATAGCCTTTTATACTACGGCTGCGAGAGGCGAAGGGAAGGGCTAAGGGATGGTCTTCTGGGTAAGGCCTTTGATGGCTGTCCACATCTGCTGGGGGGTCTCACACGCCAGCAATTTTTTGCGTGCGCTATCCTCGCGCAATGCCTCTATCAAACCTGAGAGGACCTGCAGGTAAAATACGCTGGTTGCCGAGGGAACGACGATGAAGAAGCAGATGCGGGTCAGCCTGCCTGCATGGGGATCAAATTTGAACCCACGCTTCTTCAGCCCGAGGGAAAAGATCAGCCCCCCGCCTTCTATGCCGCGGACATGGGGGAATGCCATGCCGTGATCCAAGGCCGTTGATACGATTGCCTCCCGCCGCAGCGCAGCCGCTAACAACTCCCCCGGATTTTCCACAAACCCTTTTTGAGCCATCAACTCGATCAGCTCGGCGATGGCGTCATCCCGGCTTTCTGCCTCTAGCCGAGGAAGCATTAATTCGTCGGAGGAGAATCTGGCCATGCCGGCCCTCGGTTTGCCGGTCTGATCGAGATCTTTTTTCAATTGTCGGGGTGCTCCCTCGTAGTGATACAGGATTCTTAAGCAATTTGGGCATTGTTGAATCCTATGTCGCGATAGAATCGCTGCCGTCAAGGAGGTAGGTAAGGCGATACCGCACGCGGAGCAGGTCCCTCTGGTTTCGGGGACAACCGCGGCATTATTCCGTCTCAGCAAGCCTTGATAGAGCTTTGAGATTTCCTGGGGAAGGTCTTTCAGCAAGGCCTTGACGGCGTTTTCCAGATCCACCAAATGGCCCTGGGGGACCAAGGTTTGCTGTTCCAAAAGGGTAAAATGGAGCTCCTGCAGTTGAATCAGTTGCTTTAGAATTCGATCCATGCGCCTCCCGCGTTAAATTCCTCGCATCATATCCAGCGGCATCTCATCAGTATCTCATATTATTTTAATTCAGACAATAAGCTTCATTGATAAGTTTTTCGGCTTTTGAAGAAGATATGGAGATAACAGGTCTTGTATTATTCTCTGTAAAGACAATCAGCTTCACCATTTTATTTTATAAGGAAGCTGCCACGGCATGGAAGGCGACGTGTAGGTACCCTGTTTAGCCTTCTCCCCTTTCCCTTCTGGGCAGGGGGTGAAGCGTGTTGCTAATCATGTACGGGTCTGTTGGTGATCACAACCAGGCTCCTGTGTCCCACCTTGCCGCTTGCAGTTACGTAGATCCGAAGGGTTGGGTCTTGCTTGAGCGTGTTGTACGCCTTTTCCTGCAAGATACAGAAGAGCCTTCCCGAGGAGCGCAGGGATGCCTTGAGCGCCTCCACGTCCTCAAAACGTATCATCCGATTATAGCCGGTATAGTAGTTATAATCAGCCCCCTCGAGCCCAAAGATCCCCAGTTGATCATCAGGCCCCATCATCCGGGCCACTTCCTGTGCAAGGGGACGGGCTGATTTATAGTGATTTATCTCCGGGAAGACGCGGAAAACCCCGTAGAGGCTAAAGGCGAACATCATGGCGACGATGATAAAGAAGGTGCGGGCCTTTTTGTTCGAGCGATAGCTGAAAAAGGCAAGGAGGCTTCCCCCTGCGAATATAGCAGCGGTGGCCAAACCGATCTCGAGGGCATTAGAGAGGTACCGGTGACCGAACGTGGGGGCCAAAAAGGGCGCAGCGATTCCCGCAATAAAGAGTATGGCCAGCATGAGCAAGAGGGGCCAGGAGAGGAGCCGAGGGTCCCCCTCTTTTTTGCTCCCGACGTCGGCCCAGAACTTGCCCACAATCAGGGCAGCTGCAGGATAGACAGGCAGGATATAGAGCTCCCTTTTGGCCTGGGCAAGGGAGAAAAAGACAAAGACCAATGCAAACCACAAGAGGAGAAAGATGATTTCTTTCTTTTCCTTTACCTTCAGACCGAAGATGACGGCGGAAGGCACAAAGAGGGTCCACGGGAGAAAATTGGCGGGGAAGTTCCAGAGATAGTAAAACAAGGGCTCTCGATGGCCGCCGGTCACAAAGAATGTCGAGGCGGTCTTCTGAAAGAGGAGGCCGAGCAGGTAAGCCTCCCCTCCCTTGAGATAGGCGAGGTAGAGCCATCCGCCGATCGTGGCCACAAAGAGGGCTATCCCTGGCAGATGAGCCGGATCGACAAAGAATCTGAGTTTTTTTTGCCAGAGGAAGTAGCCGCCGACAGCAAAAAAGGGGACGATCAGCGCCGGGTAGAGCTTTGTAAAAAACCCCACGGCCATGGCACCGTAGGCAAGGAGATAATAAAGAAGACGCCACCTCTGCTGCTGATATCCAACGTAAAACAAAAGGATGGCAAGGGTCGTGAAAAAGGTCAGGGTGATATCGAGGTCAGCCCGCCTCGCGAGCCAAAAGAACTCCCCGCAGGTGGCAAGCACCAGCGCTGCAAAGAAGCCCGTTCTTTCGTCAAAGAGTTTCTTTCCGAAGAAAAAGAGCAGGATCAGGGTAAGGAGCCCGAAGCAGGCCGACGGGAGGCGAGCAGCTGTCTCATTCATTCCTCCCAGCACCTTTGCCGCGCCGGCGATCGACCAGAACAAGAAGGGGGGTTTGTCATAGTATACGGCGCTGTTGAGGTGCGGGATAATCCACCCCTCTCCCTGCAACATTTCTTTGGCTACCTGGGCATACCGGGGCTCGTCGGGATTCCAGAGGTCCCAGCCGCCGAGGTAAGAAAAGAAAAGGATGCCGCCAAATATAGCGAGAATGAGAATATAGAGCGCTGTCTTCTTCATCGGCAAACCTCCGTGCATATAGTGCAGCCTTCACCAGCCGCTATCAGTGAGGTTGCAGGGCTGGCTCCCATTGCTCAAAAAAATGGTCCATGGCGGACGTCTTCCCTATGGGAAGATGTCCATATAAAATTGATAGTTGTTTGCGGGCCTCTGATTTCGGTTCTTTATCAATGATGACCTTCCACATGGCCGCAGCGAGTCCTGATCTGTCGGAGCCCCCTTTACAATGAATCAGAACAGGACGGGGGGCATGTTGGAAGATCTCCACGAGCTTCCGGACATCATCGTCAGTCGGCTCCTGGGTTGCCGAGAGGGTGATATCGTAGTGTTTTACGTTGTGCTCCGCGCTGACCTGTAGCTCTTCTTGGTACCAGGGTTTTCGCGGATCCTCACCAATGAGGTTCACGATGCTCTTGATATTATACTTTTTGATGTAGTGTTCCAGCTTTTCCCGGTCAAGTTTGGCAGACCTATAGGCCTCGCCAGGGGTGATCGGATGGAAGTTCCCCTGCACCGGCATGTACACACCGAAGTAGCCTGCAGGCAGAAGCATTAATAATACGACTGCAGCGATAACGATCCGCAGTCTGCGTGGAAAAGGCATCTTCATCTTTCGTAAGCTCCTCATGACGGTAAACCGTGTCGGCCCGTGCTAGGCAATAGTAAAGACGCAACTAAGAACGGCGCTTACCCCTCTTGGGCAGCGCAAGGCTGAGCAGCAGGACGCCTGCCGCAAGGAGCAAGACCCAGCGGAGGGCGTAATCTTCCATGAGCTCAAAGAAATACGTCATGCCATGCTCCGCAGCGATGCGCCTGACCATGACATCTGCCTTCCCATCGCGGACGTGCACCTTGACATAGTGATAGAAGAAATGCTCAGGGTCCTTCCCTTGCAGGTAACCCCCGGCCCCACCCGTGAGCGTGTAGGGGACACCTGCCTGCATGCCTGAGAAATATCCATGGAGGTGAGAGGCAAAGAGATGGGTTACTTTGTAACGCCGGAAGAGATTCAAGAGATCCATTTGGTCCTTATCCGGCAGGGATTTATGGTATGTGCCTCCCCTGGCGTCAAAGACCGGCACATGCATGAATATGAAGCGGGCCTTTGCTGCCTGGCCCCTCTGCAGCTCTTTCTCGAGCCACTGGCGTTCTGTCTTATCAAAGCCGGCTTGCGTAGTTGCATCTAAAACGATGAAATAGCCCTTGCCAACCTGGAAACTATAATAAGTCGGACCGAAGATCTCCTTATAATTCTTATTTGAGCCATTGTTATCGAGGTCGTGATTGCCGATGGCGGTGAGAAAAGGAATCGAAAGGTTCTCCTGCACCTGAGAGAGGAAACGCCGATAGTGACCAACTGTTCCTCCATCAACGAGGTCGCCGTCGTCAATGGCAAAGGCGATCTCCTTGTCTTGTCCTATATCCCGCAGCAGGGGCTCAAACACAGAGCGATTTCCCTTGTTGTCGCCCATGACGGCGAAGCTATAGTCGTTAGGATCGGCGACGGTGATCCGTGAGAGCTCTCTCTGATTCCGGCTGTGGATGGGTACCGGCGCATAGGAATGCCACACCGTGATCCCTATAAATAAGAGAACACAAAGAGAAGCCAAGATTATCCTGGCCGGGTGTTCTTTCATATTCTTTTTTATTATTGTAATAAATCGAGCCATTCGTCTGCCTTTCTTGCTGAGTTTATTGATACTAGAGATATTACTGGAGGTATCTCTTTAAGATATCATTCACCAGCTGCGGGTTGGCCTTGCCCTGGGTGGCCTTCATCACCTGGCCGACGAAGAAGCCGAAGAGCTTCTCCTTGCCGTTTTTATATGCCTCGACCTCTTTTTGATGGGTTTGCAACACCTTTTCCACTGCCTGCTCCACGGCTCCTTGATCGGTGATCTGCACCAGTCCCTGCTCCTCAACGATCTCCCTGGCACCCTTCCCGGTCTTGTACATCTCTTCAAAGACGGTCTTGGCGATCTTACCGCTAATGGTCCCATCCTTTATCAGTTCCAGCATCTCGGCCAGCTGCCGGGGAGAGAGGGGTGATGCCTCCGCCTCCTTATCGTCTTCCTTTAACAGACGCAAGAGGTCTCCCATGATCCAGTTGCTCACCTGTTTGGGATCGGGGAAGAGCCGCACGCATTCCTCATAGTAGTCGGCCAGGGCCTTGGATGCGGTGATGACGCCGGCGTCATACTCGGGGATCTGATAGTCTCTGAAGAAGCGTCCTTTCCTCTGCAATGGGAGCTCCGGCAGCCCTGTTCTGATCTTTTCAACCCACTGCTTGTCGATGGTCAAGGGGACGAGATCGGGATCGGGGAAGTAGCGGTAGTCGTGCGCCTCCTCCTTGCCGCGCATGGCCTCGGTTACCCCCTTGGCGGGATTCCAGAGCCTCGTCTCCTGCACGACCTTGCCTCCTGCGTGGATAACCTTTTTCTGCCGCTCGATCTCATATGCCAGGGCCCGCTCCACATGACGGAAGGAGTTCATATTCTTTACTTCTGTTCGTGTGCCTAGCTTCTCTGCGCCTACGGGCCTGATGGAGACGTTGGCGTCGCAGCGGAAGCTCCCCTCTTCCATGTTCCCATCGCATATCTCCAGGTACTGGAGGATCGTCCGTAGCTGCCGCAGGTAGTCGGCTGCCTGCTCAGGGGTGCTGAGGTCCGGCTCGCTCACGATCTCCAAGAGCGGCACGCCGGTGCGGTTGAAGTCGACGTAACTGAAGGGCTTGGCTTCATCGTGAAAAAGTTTTCCCGCGTCCTCCTCCATGTGGATGCGGGTGATCCCCACCCGCTTCGTTCCCCCCTCGGCAAAGGGGATCTCCAGGTATCCCTCGGTAGAAAGGGGCAGCTCATACTGGGAGATCTGGTACCCCTTGGGCAGGTCGGGGTAGAAGTAGTTCTTGCGGGCAAAGAGGCTGAAAGGGGCAACGTGAGAGCCTGTAGCCAGGGCCAGCTTGATGGCGAATTCCACCGCCTTCCTGTTCAAGACCGGGAGAGACCCTGGCATGCCCGTGCACACCGGACAGGTGTGGGTATTGGGCTCGGCACCAAAGGCAGCTGAGCAGCCGCAAAAGATCTTACTTGCGGTCAAGAGCTGCGCATGCACCTCCAGCCCGATGACTGCCTCGTATTCCACGTTTGCCACCTTATCTCCCTCTCATTAAACCATAGTACAGCGTATCCGCTGTGTCAAGATTTGATGGATTCAGTTGTATTTTTGGGCCGAATCGCCTGCCTCCAGAGTCGATTCTTCCCCGGATACTGCCGTTATCAACGGCTTTAAGACAAAGCTTTTCGCATCTGATTTTTTCTCCTGATCGATCTGCTCCTTCAGTCGAATGGCGAGTTTGCGATCTATTATAAGATCAAAAATTATTCATTGGTATGGCCACAATAGTTTGTTGACGGAACCTAGGGAAGGGTATTGTTGAGGAGTTGAACAACCCTTTCCAATTCTTGAATGGTGGTAGTCCTGCCGAGACTGAACCGGACGGCTCCCATCCCCACTTCAGTTGAGATTCCCATTGCCTTCAGAACCGGGGACAATTCGACTGAGCCGGAGTGGCAGGCGGCTCCAGTGGAAGCAGCCACGCCGTCCAGTCGCGATAAGAGCTCTCCTCCTGCTTTTCCAACAAAGCTGACATTAAGTGTGTTCGGGAGACGATGGAGAGGATGACCATTGAGAACCACTTTCTCTCCAAAATTATCTTGAAGAAGTTTCCAGAATCGGTCCCTCATGCTGCAAATTCTATCGTCACCAACATATTTCTTTGCGACATCACACGCCTTCCCAAGTCCGACAATGAGAAGGACATTCTCGGTTCCAGCCCTCCTGCCTGATTCGTGGCCTGCCCCGTGGATAAGCGGTTCGATAGGCGTTCCTTCACGAATGTAGAGGGCTCCCACGCCCTTTGGTGCGTAGAGTTTATGACCGGCTAGGGACAATAGATCTACTCTTAATTCATCAACCTTTGTAACAATCTTCCCAACGGATTGGGCCGCATCCGTGTGAAAGACAAGGCCTCGTTCCTTTGCGATCTTCGAGATCTCTTCAATCGGTTGGATGGTTCCCACCTCATTGTTGGCGTGCATCACCGTAATCAGAATCGTCCTGGGGGTGATGGCTTTTTGAATGTCCTGATGATCCGCTCTGCCATATCGATCCACAGGAACAAACGTTACTTCTGCCCCAAGTTTCTCAAGAAATCGACAGGGGTTGATTACAGCGGGATGCTCGATTTGCGTGGTGATGATATGGTTCCCCTTTTCCCTCAAGGCAAAGAAAACCCCTTTGATGGCGTGATTGTTGGACTCGCTTCCACCGCTGGTAAAGACAATCTCATCCGGAGAACATTGGAGAAGCTCCGCCACCTGCTGCCGTGCATGCTCAACAGCTTCTTTGGCCGGAATCCCTGCCCAATGAAGGCTCGAAGGATTACCAAAATGTTGCGAGAGGAATGGTTTCATTGCCTCCGCCACTTCTGGGGCAATGGGGGTACTTGCATTGAAATCGAGATAGATACGCTCAGCGCTCATTCCAGACTCCTTTCATAGGTATGCCGGGATAGAGTCTTTTATGAGCTGAATTAGGCAATCTTTATCAAACTTCTCTCCGGAATAGCGAATGATGAACCGATTATCGATGAGCACGTGATAAGGAACGGAACCGC
>Ga0299915_10000733_pt1 | contig 24514 bp, 13 predicted proteins | sample RVTome_13_FD_200263 | JGI IMG/M metagenome (GOLD analysis project Ga0299915, IMG submission 200263) | Soil microbial communities from uranium-contaminated site in the Upper Colorado River Basin, Wyoming, United States - RVT92D227 (version 2) ... | reverse complement strand
ATCTGCAGGTCGAAGGCCAGGTTGTGCTTGCGGCTACGGGCGCCAATAACAATCGGATGCAAAAACAAAGCTGGTTCGTCCGGCAATGGGCGGGAAAGACGGCGCAATTAGTGATTGTCGATGCCGAGAGCGGGCCCTGGGGCAACGTCGGGATAGACGAGATAATCTTCAGCGACCGGCCGGGCGCGGCGCTGGGGCCGCTGAATGAAGAGGCGGACTTCGGGACGATGGGGCTTGCGATTGTAAATCCGCAAGCAGGCGACGCGGCGGTCTGTTCTGTGCCCGGGGAAAGCTGGCTCGACACGCTGTTCGTAAATGATGTGCAAAAGGAAGACGCAACCGCTGCCAAACCATTTGGTGAGAAGTTGTTGGGTTCTCTGGGGCGGTCGTTTGCGCTCGGCGCGGGCGAATCGGAGGTCGTGACGTTTTTGGTGGCGTGGCATTTTCCTAATCTGGTTATAGATCGGGGCAAGAAGCTGACGGGTCGCTTCTATGCACGGTCGTTCGCCTCGGCGTTGGATGCGGCGAAATACGCGGCGAGTAATTTCGAGAGACTTCACGGCCAGACCGTGCTGTGGCACGACACGTGGTATGATTCGACGCTGCCGTACTGGTTTCTGGATCGCACGTTTCTGAATGCGTCGATCCTGGCGACATCGACGTGTTATCGGTTCGCGGACGGGCGGTTTTACGGGTGGGAGGGGGTGGGGTGCTGCCCGGGTACGTGCGGACACGTGTGGCAGTATGCGAATGCGGCGGCCCGGCTGTTTCCGCAGCTCGAGCGCGACACCAGGCAGCGGGTCGATTTCGGCTTGGCCTTGCAGGAAGATGGGGCAGTCTTCTTCCGGGGGGAGTTCAATAATTTTCCCGCCGTGGATGGACAGGCGGGCGTGATTCTGCGGGCGCTGCGCGAGCATCAGATGACGACGAGCGATGAATGGCTCAAGTCGCAGTGGCCTCAAATCAGGCGAGCGGCGCAGTGGCTCATCGGCAAGGATGCGAACGACGACGGACTGATCGAAAGCAACCAGCACAACACGCTCGACACCGACTGGTTCGGCCCGGTTGCGTGGCTCAGCGGCCTGTACTTGGCGGCGCTGCGCGCGGCGGAGGAGATGGCCGGCGCGGCGGGCGACGAGGAATTCGCGGGGCGATGCCGGGCGATCTTCGAGCGGGGACGCAAGAACCTTGTCGAGCGGCTGTTCGATGGGGAGTACTTTATCAACAAGCCGGACCCGAATCACACTGAGGCGATCAACTCGGGCAGCGGCTGCGAGATCGACCAGGTGTTCGGGCAAAGCTGGGCGTTTCAGGTTGGCTTAGGGCGTATCCTGCCGGAGAAGGAAACGCGCGCGGCGCTTCAGTCGCTGTGGCGGTACAACTTCACGCCGGACGTCGGGCCGTACCGCAGGGCTTACCCCCCGGGGCGGTGGTACGCGATGCCGGGCGAGGGCGGGCTCTTGATGTGCACATTCCCGCGGGCGGACTGGGACTACGGCAAGGCGAAGGGCAAGGGGGCGGACTGGGCGGCGGGCTACTTCAACGAGTGCATGAACGGGTTCGAGTATCAGGCGGCCGGGCACATGATCTGGGAGGAAATGGTCGAGCAGGGGTTAGCGGTGACGCGGATGGTGCACGACCGCTATCATGCGGCGAGGCGGAATCCCTTCAACGAAGTAGAGTGCGGGGACCATTACGCGCGTTCGATGGCCAGCTACGGGGTGTTCTTAGCGGCGTGCGGCTATGAGTATGACGGGCCGAAAGGGATTCTCGGATTCGCGCCGCGGCTCAGGCCGGAGGATTTCCGGGCGGCGTTCACGGCGGCTGAAGGGTGGGGGACGTTTTCTCAGAAGCTCGCCCGCCCAAGCACCGGCGGGCGAGAGCCGAAGAAACAGATTGAGCGAATTGAAGTCAAGTATGGGAGTCTGGCGTTGAAGGAGCTGCGGTTCGAGCTTGCGGAGGGATTCCGGGCCGATAAACTGAGGGTCTTGGCGGACAATCGACAGGCACCTTCGCGGTTTGATTTGCGAAAAGGCGTATTGCACATCGAGCTTGCAGACAGGATAAGCGCCGCGGCCGGGTCGAGCCTGGTAGTGGAAATCGACCTTGTGAAGATACCGCCTGATAAGCCTTCTGCAGCGGGCAATTAGGCGGGGAGCGCGGTGTCATCAGACGGGGCCGTAGCGCGGGCCGATCTCTTTGGCGAGTTCTGCGCCGCGCGCGAGCAGAGAGTCGAGTTGTTCTTTTGTGAGCGGCTTGTATTTGCGAGCGAACTCGACGTTCTGGATGGCCTGCTCGACGGTGTATGGGCCGACGACGGCAAGGCTCACGCCTTTTAGGTCGAGGGCGTATGCCAGTGCGTTGGGCAGACGCTCCGGCTCGGCGGCGCAGCCGACGGAGCCTTTCCTGTGATTCGGGAAGCCGCCTTTGATGCCGACATAAACCTTCATAGCGACGCAGCCGACGTTTCGTTTTATTGCTTCGGGCAGGACCTTGGATTCGAAGTCGTAGATGTTTCTGTCGGCGTAGTTCATTACGCACATAAGGACGTCGATTTGGTCGGTCTGGAGCATTCGGACGAAGTTGGCGGGGCGGTTGTGGCCGGTGATCCCGATGAAGCGGATTTTGCCGGTCTCTTTCTGTTTGAGCAGGTATTCGAGCACGCCGTCTTTGGCGAGGACGCGGTCGATGTCTTTGCTGCCGATGCTGTGGATGTGCACGAGGTCGAGGTGGTCGGTCTTTAGCTGACGCAGTGATTCGGCCAGAGAGCGTTCGGCTTCGTCAGCGGCGTGGGTGGAGACCTTTGTTACAAGGAAGAGCTTGTCGCGGCGCTTTGGGATGAGGTGGCCGAGCATCTCCTCGGCCTCACCGTAGATTCTTGCGGTGTCGATGTAATTGACGCCGCGGTCGATGACTTCGCCGAAGATTTTGACGCCATCCTCGATGCTGACAGGTCCTTCTCCGACAGGCGCCGTTCCGAGGCCGAGGATGGTGACCTTCTGGTTTGTCCTGCCGAGCACGCGCATCGGCAGTGCGTCGGCGGAGTCTTTTGCCGGCGTTTCAGCGCCTGCGAGATGGGCCAGCGCGAAGGCCCCGGCTGTGCCGGCGACGGCAGCCTGGAGGAACTTACGACGTGTGATCTTTTTGTATGTGTCCATAGCCCTTGCCTTTCTCAACAAGATTATCTACATCAATCATCGCTAATACGATTCCATCCAGCGCAGCGCCATAATCGCAAAATCCTTGAGGTTGACTGTTGTATCTCGGTCAGCGTCAAATCCATCACAGCAATCCGGCTTACTACAGTTCAATTCAAGCCAATGGGATGAAAGAAACGCAAGACACTCAAAACTATTCTTGATTATCTTAATTGTGTCTTTGCCATAAAAATATTGGCCACTGGTAAGCGAGCCGGTAACGGTTATCTCAATCGGCCCACAGGATTTTACGGCATCACAGAAGGCAGCACGGTCAAAAGCTGCCTCAATCTCGACTACGCCATCTTCATTTATAAAAACATTCATGTACTCTGATTCAATACCAGGCGGCTGGACCTTAGCAGGGCTGTTAGAATCTACATCCTCAACTGTAAACTCTGCAGGCAAAACAAAGTGTGCTTTTACCCACTTGGCTTTACCTTTACAATTTAACGCCTGTGGCGTGAATTTCATCGGCACTTTAACCCACGGGAGCATTTCGTAGGCCCCCATATCTATACTGCCGCCGATTACACGAGGTCTGCCATCGAGGTCGGTTTTTATCACGGGCGGGACAGCAGAATTATCACCGGCGTTGATGCATGGTGATCCCGCCAGCAAATGGTAGTCTTCGCTCGCGGGAGCACGAAATAATGGATTCATGTTGATGTTAGCAGTTCCAGGGTAGCCTCCGGCGATGCATGAATAGGAAACGGCGATGGCGGCATCAGCACCAAATATTTCGTCTCCGCCCCATCCTGCCGTGTTGCCCCACATAATGCAGTTAACCGCACTTAACGAACCATAGGAACAGCATACGGCACCGCCAAAAGTCGTAGTATGATTGTCAACGAGCGTTGAATTCACAATGAGAAGTGAATTATATCCGCTATTGATTGCGCCACCGGCATTGTGGGTAAACAGACTATTTATGACTTCGATCACGTTGCCTGTGCCACTGCGGTCTATTGCGTGCCAACCCCCATAATTATTGTCAAAGACACAGCTCTCGACGTGCAATGCACCGTTGCCGAAACAAAAGATTGTGCCTTCCGCGTTGTTCCTCAGGACGCATCCGGTCAACGTCATTTGGCCATTCAAATTAACCAGAGCGCCACCCTGAGACGCAAGGTTGCCCACGAATATTGATTCATACACGGCAAGAGTCCCACCAGCACTGAAAATCGCACCACCATTGAAAGCTGCGTTTTCCTCAAAAGTGCAGTTCGCGACTACAAGCCTGCAATTGTCATTATACAACCCACCCCCTATCCCGTAAGCGCCTTGGAATAACCCGTTGGCGTTTCCGCCGAAAACGGTGAAACCTTCCAAAATCGCGTTATCACCACCCTGAACGATATGATGACTATTGCCTGAAAAGTCCGCCACGTTGCCGATATCGCCACTGAGGATTGTCTCATACGCGACAAAATCTCGGGCGTTTGGGTCCGGCTCACCAAACCCGGCATAGCCGCCTTTTACGATTGTGCCGTTGGTCAGATGGAAACTCGCTGCGCGGTCGCCGGGGGTTATTCCTCCACCTTTGTCGGGTTTGTAAGTTCCCTGGGCGACGCGGATTTCATCACCGGCAGAGGCGGCTGCGAGGGCGTCCTGGAGGTAGTTGTAAGCATCCGCCCAGTTTGTGCCATTGCCCGCCCGCGCAGCGTTCGCGTCCACATAAATGACCTTGCCGAGACAGGTCGATGCAACGGCCACACACAAACACAATACCGCCGCTCTGATTTTCCAATGCTTCGTTTGCATCTTCTGATTTCTCTCCAAAAGGTTCACTAATTGTTGTCCTCGGACCAATGCAGGGCCATGATGCAGAAGTCGCGGAAGTCTATGATGCAATCGCCGTTTATGTCGCCTGCCACAATCGTCTCGCAGGGCGGCTTGCCAAAGTATGATTTACTCGCTTCCGTCGTCCCGCCATAAGCGCCCATGTTTACGACGCCGCCGTTCGGGAACGGCTCGTATCCAATCGGCCCCATCGGATCGCCTGCATCAATACACGGACTGGTCACCTCGTCTCTTGTCCATCGTCCCTCGTTCGCGTCCCACCGTCCGCCCTGTGACTTCAGGCGATAATCGCCATCGACCCAGAAATCATCGTCCGCCTCGCCCGGCGTGCCATTCGGGTCCCGATAGCCTATCTTTGCAAAGCACGGGTCGGCGTCGATGTTCCCATCGCCGGTCCGCCCGCCCTGGATGTCACTATGTGTTATCGTCGCCGCAGCGCCACTGTCATGTATCTCGTCGGGCGAATCCGACCAGAAAATGCAGTTGGTCACGGTCGCAGCCCCTCCGCCCCCGCTGTGCATCCCGCCGCCCTGCTCTGCCACATTTGCGCTGAACGTGCAGTTGGTCAGGCGCGGACTGCTCTGGTCGTTGCAGATCGCCCCGCCGTGACCATTTGCAGCGTTGCCCACAAAAACGCAGTTCGTCAGCACCGGATTCAGCGGGGGCGCCTTGTCGTCCTCATTGCAGAGGCCCCCGCCCTCGTCGGCGGCGAAGTTGTTTGCGAAAATGCAGCCGGTCAGCGTTGGGCTGCCGGCGTCATTTTGCATCCCGCCCCCGTCCTGTGCCGAGCGGTTTTCGGCGAAAACGCACCCCTTCAATACCGGCTTGCCCGTCAGATTATAGAAACCGCCGCCCTCATACCCCGCCGAGTTCCCGCTGAATGTGCAGTCCGTCAGCATCATATTGGTATCATCATTGTAAATTGCGCCTCCGAGCGGCGCCGTGTTCCCGCTCAAGAGACAATCTACCAGCACCGGGCCGAAAAGATAGTTGTTGAGGCTGGCGATTGCGCCGCCGCCCTGCGTCGCCGAGTTGCCGCTGAAGGTGCATTTTGTCAGCATTGGGGCGCTGCCGGTCGTATTGTAGAATCCGCCGCCTTTTTCCGCCGAGTTATTTGTGAACGTGCAGTCCGTCAGCGTCGGGTCGCTGTATCCGTCGTTCGCGATGCCGCCACCGGTAATGGCCTGGTTGCCTGTGAACTCGCAGCCCGTCAATACGGTATCGGTATCGCCCTGATATATCCCGCCTCCGTTGTCCGCGGAGTTCCCAATGAACTTACAGTACGTTATCATCAGGTCGCCTTCAAAATTGTAGATCGCTCCGCCCGCATAAGGCGCCGTGTTCTCGATGAATGTGCAGTGGTCGAACTTCGGCGCGCTGCAATCGTTGTTCACCGCCCCGCCTGTGGAGACGCCCGCCCGGTTCCGCACAAAACTGCACCTTGTGAACTTTGCATCGGTACATACCGTTGCGCCGCCGGAGGTATCGGCGTAGTTCTCGATGAAGGCGCAGTCCGTCAGCGTCGTCGCCCGCCCGCCGTTGATCATTCCGCCGGCGTGGACGGCGGCATTTGCGCTGAGTGTGCAGGCGATCAAGTTTGCTCCGCCCGAACCAATGTGCAGTCCGCCGCCCTGGGCGGCGACGTTGCCTTCAATTTTGCAGTTCAGAAGAGTCAATCCTGCGGAATCGGCTGTTATCCCGCCTCCATAATAGGCGAGCCAATAATCTCGATTCGCATTGCCGCCAGTTACTGTTAAACCATCCAGCACGGCGGTCTCATCCGTCTCGTGGCCCGTTACGACATGATGGCTGTTGTCCTCCCGGCTTGCCTCGCCCAGCAGCTTCGCCGCATCGCTCACGCTAACGTCATTTCCGCCTAAGTCCCCGCTCAGAACAGTCTCGTATTCGTTCACGTCCCGCACATCCGGGTCCGCCTCGCCCCACCCTCCGTATCCGCCCTTGAGCGTAGCGCCGTTAATAAGCCGGAACGTCGCCTTCTTGTCGCCCGGCGTCCGCCCGCCGCCGCGGTCCGGCTTATACACGCCTTCGGCCACCCGGATTTCAATCGGCTTCGCAGCCGAATCCGCATACGCCAGCGCATCTTGAAGGTACTTGTACGCATTCATCCAGCTCGACCCGTCGTTCGCCCCGGTCGCATCGGCATCGACATAGACGGCCTTGCGCAGAACCGCCCGCCACGCCTCCCGCTGCCCCTGCGAGTTCAGCGCCACTCCCACAATCGTCAAACCGTCCTGCGAAATCCCCGTCGCCTTCCACGACGCCCACGGCTCAGCCAGCTTCCACCCGGACAGATCAAGCCCAAAATCATCTTCCAGAACATCCTGCAGCAGTCTGATGCCGTGTTCCCGGTCCCAGATAAACGCCTTCTGTTCATCGAAGCCGGAATTATTCTGCACATAGCCCACCACTACCGAGCCGTCGCCCGAAACAGCCAGCGCTCGGGAATGGTAGTTCGGCAGACACGTCCCTAACAGGACAATTCCCGTTTCTCGCGTCCAGCGATACGCCTCGAACAATCCCGTCTCACTATTGTTCGAGCCCCCCACTACAACCGACCCGTCACTCGATGTTGCATTAGCGGTGTGCGCATCCAGCCCAAGCACCTCGCCTTCGGTCCACCGGAAGCAGTCCCGGTAGGGATCTCCATCGTATATTCTGTCCCCGACCACGACCAGCCCATCGGCCGAGACAGCATCCGCGTTGGTCCTGATCGCGCCGGCGGGCAGCCCAGCCAGCCGAGTGATCCCGCCCTCAGCAGACCATCGAAACACCTCGTCTTCGATGCCCGCCCCCCACGATGTGCCGACCGCAATCGAGCCGTCGCCGGAAATGCCCTTTGCTATGACGTTCAGTCCCGGCGCCGCGATGCGGTCCAGACCCACCGAGACGCGCCATCTAAATCCCTCATACTCGTACGGCGGCGAGTCGCTCTTCCTGCCGTACCCCAATACGTACTTGCCGTCCGCCGAGATATCCGTAGCCCAGCTCTCGACCAGGCCGGCGGGAATAGGTATGCCGACGATCCTTTCTGCGGCTGTCCAGCGAAACGCCTGCACGCCCGACGCCGTGCAGCTTGTGCCGACAACCACCGAACCGTCCGCCGAAACAGCCGTCGCCTCGCTGCATGCGCCGCCCGGCAGATACCCCAATCCCTCGAAGCTAACTGCCGCACAAACGCTTGCCCCGATAGACACTACCCCTGCAAGCACATACACCACTACCGATGCGGCGCGCCCGCCCACCGACAAACCCCCTCGGCCCCTTGTCGCTACGGTGACTTTCCGCAAAGACTCCGAACCTGCCTGCTCTTTCATTTTTCTTCCTCTTTGTCGTTATCCTGGGCGATGGCGCACTTGCTTTGCTTCCGACAAGCGCCCTGCGGAAGCTCAAAGCAGTGCCTCCTACACCAATCTTACTAAAAGACACTCTACCATATCCACCCGACATTGTCAATAAACCATCAGCCGGTCTTGAATTCTGCGGGGTATGTTCCTCGCACCCGAAAAGTCACTGCAAAGCTGTGTAAATCCGCCTTTGCAGGCATCCAATACGGCATTTCATAAATGGCTGGACTATGGCAAAAACGGATGCTGTTTGTTTTGACAGATTTCCGTTCCGGGCTCTACGCTTCGCTACGTGTCTCCACTGCGCGATGCTGCGCATCGCTCCGGTCGAAATGACGGCTTAGCCGTGAGAATTATCAAACACGGTGGTAGCAGTCTTGATTCCTTATGGTTCTGGGCGTTGCTGTCGAAGATATCACCATTGGGCCTCGATGTATGGACCTATCGGGCCTTTTGGCAGAGGCTTGGGCTGGGATTTGAGGATAGCTTCTGCAATTGCAATGTCGCTGCTATGTGTAACCTTGATGTTGGATGCATCGGTCCGGACTATTGTCACCTTCTCGCCCAGGGCCTCGACAAGCTGGGCGTCGTCGCTGATTCCGGCCTGGTCAAGGTTCTTGAGGTTATGGTATGCCTTTTTCAGCAGGCCGGCGGCGAAGACCTGGGGCGTCTGCGCCTCGTAGAGGTCGGACCGGTCAACCGTTTTGACGATGGCGCTATCCTTTGCCAGTTTGATTGTTGCTGTGACCGGGCAGGCCGGTATGGCTGCGCCGCTCTTTGCCGCAGCCGCTATAACTTCGTCGATCAGCTTATCCGTCACGCAGCATCGGCAGGCATCGTGGACCGCGACCAGGTCAATCTCGTCGCCTACGAGCTGTAAGCCGTTTTCCACGGTGTCAAAACGCTCCGCTCCGCCTAAGAAAATCTTCACGTTGAAGAACTTCAGATTGGGTCCCCATTTGACATTGACCAATTCTTCGTCGTCGCGGGCAATGCCCAGGAGTATCTGTTTTACGTCGTCGCGGCTGGAGAACATCTCGACGCTGCGCAGGAAAACGGCCCGTCCGGCAACGTCCGTGAACTGCTTCTTTCTCTTTCCGCCAAACCGTTTTCCCGGCCCGGCCGCACAAATAATCGCTGCAACATTTTTGGGCATAGGCTCGATTCCTCTTCTATGTTTCGTTGTTCATTAAAACACCACAGTCCGTATCCGGCGCCCGCGCCCGTCTAAAAGTCGATTCCGCGCCGCCCGCCCAGGCCCTGCTCAAGCGGATGCTTGACGTTCTTCATCTCCGTCACCAAGTCCGCCAGATCCAACAGTTGCTGCGTTGCTCCCCGCCCCGTCAGGACGACCTCCACGCACGGGTCTCTCCTTTGGATAACGCTTTTGATATCCTCGAATTCCGCAAGGCCCTTTGCAAGGCAGAATACAATCTCATCGAGTATCAGGACATCGTAGAATCTCTTCTCGGCGGTCTGGGCGATCTTCTCGAGCGTTTCGCTGATTGCGGTCCGCATTTTGGCGACGGCGTCCTCGTCGTCTAGGGATTTGGACATATCCCAGGGCGCATCGAGCGTCTCGACCCTTATTCTGACGGCGCCCAACTGCACCGCGAAGCGCTCTCCAATGTCAAGGCCGGGCGGTTTTAGAAACTGATAGACCAGGACCTTATTGCCCTGGCCCGCGGCGCGCAGCGCCAAGCCGAACGCCGCCGTCGTTTTGCCCTTGCCGTCGCCGGTATATATCTGCACAAGGCCTTTCTCAAGCATAGCGATGCCTTATTTCAGACCAAGAGATGCGGAAGCAAAAACCGCGAATTGACTCTAACGACGCAGCTTGAATCCTGTAACATCCATGGTGTCTGCCTTATAGGCGAGGACTACTTTTTCGGGCATAAACTGTATGTAGATGTCTATCGTGTTCTGCTTGTACGCCTGCTGCTCGGTTATCACACTTTGGATATCTTTGAGTGGAATCAACAGTACGCCAGCGCGTGATACCAGCAGGTAGCCATCGCCCTTTTCGAGAGAATTGAGGAAACGATCTCGGAAGGTAATCTGCCAGCCCTTCGATTTTTCGCTCCCCGGCCGGATATACACTTTGTGCCCGTCGATCGTAGCTTCGTAGGCACCCCACTTCTGGATTTTTTTCCCCTTGTTTGTAAGCAGGCGTTTTAGATCGTCTGCAAAAACCTCCTCAACACCTGCGCCCTCGAGAACCTTCGTTATGACGTTCTTTTTGAGCAGGAAGTGATTCAGTTCCAGGGTCAAAGAGGTGACCATGTGTGTCTGTATCGGATTTAGCGTTACCTCCTGACCCTGCGAGACAACATTATATTTGTTGGCCTTAAACAACCGGATTAGGTACATCTCCAACGCCAGCCTGACAACATTGTCATTGAAATCAGACTGCGTCGCAGCTCGCCCATCGCTAATTACAAGGGCCTTTTTCCAATTCTTGATTTTGTCGTCAGGTGTGGTACTGTGGGTCTTCAGTCTGGCATAGATACTCTTGGCTTCCCCGACGTAAACCTTCATATCGTCGAAGAGGATGTAATTACCTGGGAACTCGATTTTTTCCATCTCGGCGTTGAGTTTCTCCAACGCTTTGACGGTTCGTGGCAGCTCCCAAGAGCGGATTTGCCTTGTGGTGCGAGATCTTATTATGCCGTTTCCATTTTTGGGGTCTTCATGGTACCCCACGCCGTTGTTCTGCATCGTGCTACCTTTTTCGCAAAGTAACAATTGACTCCCTTAGCTTATAACTTCTTATCTGGCCGGAGCGTCTTTCTCTCGCCTTTTCTATGCTCTCTATCTCCAACCCCAAATCTAAACCGATTCTCGCCAGGAGCAGGTCGGTAGGAACATAGACGTCGGCAATCAGACTGTCGCCAACAACCAGGACGAACCTACCTCCCGGCTTAAGCGAAGACACGACGTTCTTCATCACACTGAACAGGTCATCAAAATACTTGCTGACGATATTCGGCATATCTTGCCTTCTGTAGAACCCCCTCGCTTTAATCCCGCCTTCAATATTCTCTTTGATCCTTTCAAGCCAGTCATTAGTGTATCCCGATTCCGTCTCGGAGAATCTTCTTATCAATCCCTTGGAGACATTGTCGCAGACGACCATATCGTCCTTGATGCTCTTCAAGTTTTTTTGGCTATGAACGAATCCCAGCCACCCCATTTCGATTTTGTAATTCATTACATAATCCAACCCATTCATATACGGGGGAGACGTAATCACCAAGTCAAATTTTGTCCGATGCTTTATATTCATTGCATTTGCGAGCACAACTTCGCTTTCGGTATTTATGAACTCCTTATACTCCCGTTGTATGAGAGCAAGGTCATCTGCAATCTCATGAACTTTCTGGTTAAACAAGACAAAAGGCGCGGAGTCATCGACTGTTTTCCCTTTCACATAGCCCAAGCACGGGCTTCTCTTCAAATTGCTGCAGTCAATCAGAATCGCCGAAAAAGCCAGCCTCAACAGGTCCTTGACCTTTCCTTGTTTTTCGGTTGTTGCGGGCAGTGCCTCAATACCCCCATTGATACGCTCCAGATTGCGCAGGACAGACGCGCAAAATTGAGATGCAGATTTGAGGAAGGAAGGAGCCTCGCTTACGCAATCTTTGCGGATGGAATTGTAGGTCTTGAGTAAATAGGCGGGGGAAACGTCCCAGCAGTTGAGTTTTGTATGCGCTATGAACTGCAATAGGGGATTTAGCTCTGTTCCTTTCGATTTATAGCCGTTTAGTTTCGCCTGGACCAGCACCGTTCCGCACCCGGCGAAAGGGTCGAGAACAACGCAATTGCGGTATTCGTCTTTGTATGTGTCTAACATCGCCTGCACAAACACGGCCGAGAACCCTTGCACGTAGGGGGCCCAGCGGTGAATGTGCTCATTTATATTTGAAGTGAACTGGATGGGCTGAGCGCCTTCTATTATCTCAATGCCAAGCTCCTTCAGATAAGGATTGGAATCGACATCGCACGAACCTCCTTTTTTGGGCGAATTGAGGATGTTGATTCTTCTTGCATCAAGCCCGGTTTGTTCTAACTCAGGGGAAAGTGAACCTGCTGTTTTCATAGCGCACATCCGATACCTCAAAAAAGGGACGCAAAGATTATCTACGCATGAGCCAGTTCTGTCAAATGCGAAAATCTGTTGGGCAATCTTCCACCTTTGCAGCGACGCCGTCTTCAGGCGGGTGTCCAGGGTTGACGGCTCGGCGGCTGGGCGGTTGCCGCAGACAGAATCCGCTCTTGACAAACGCGCCTTCAGACTGTATGCTCGTTCCTGTTCGACTAACCGGACTTCTGAGTAAAAAGGAGATTCGTAATGAGAATACATCAAGTTGTCCTTACGTTGCTGACTCTTGCCAGTTCAGTTCTGTTCGCCGGCTGTATGCTTGTTGCCGTTGGGGCCGGTGCGGCCGGCACTGTGGCGTACGTCAAAGGCGACCTCGAAGCAGTCGAGGCGAAGAAGCTCGATGCCGTCTATGAAGCAACCAAAAAGGCTCTTGAGCAGCTACAGCTTGTTGTCAGCAGCGACCAAAAGGACCAGCTCTCGGCGGAGGTCATCGCGCGTGATTCGGACGACAGGAGGATTAAGGTCAAGCTCACCGCCGCCGCCCAGGACTCAACAAAGATCTCCATAAGATTCGGAGCGTTTGGCAATCAGACGAAGTCCCGAATGATTTATGACAAGATCAAAGAGAATCTGAAGTAATTCAAAGTTCGAGTCCTTGAAGCCGTGCGTCTACGGCTGTCCCGGCTATCCGTTCCGGCCGGGGTCTTTGTTGCGGGAGTCTTGCCCGGCGGGAAGTTGGGGTGGTCCCTGCGAGGTCGAGGCGTCCGCAATCGATATCTCGGTTGTGTATTCCGGGTAGGAAAGCGAGACTATTCTCTTAAATGCCATTTTCGTTTTGTCCTGGAGCAGGTCCAGGACGTATAGGTCGTTGACGTTACTTTGAGCAGTATGTGAAAAAGCCGATTTGCCCCAGCCGGGCGCAGAGCTTTTCGTACTGCTCATCCGAGAGGGTCCGCAGAGGCAGCCGGCAGGGACCGCAGTCGATGCCGATAGCCTTCATCACGGCCTTCATCGCCGGCTGGCCGCCGAACTCATCAAACACCGCCACCATCTCTCTGGCGCGAGACTGAGCGGCCTGCGCGGCGGCCATATCGCCGGCCCCGTACGCGTTGATGACGTCGTGATACACGGGAGCGGCGAAATTATACGTGCTGCCGATCGCGCCGCGGGCGCCGAGAGATAGAGCGGCAAGCAGCATTTCATCCCGCCCGAAGAGTACATCGAATCCGCCGCCGGCAAAATCCAGGCATTGCCCGAAGTCCATCATATCTCCATACGTATACTTCAATCCAGCAAGGGTGCTTATCTGCTCGGCGCCTATCTTCAGAAAATCAACCATAGGAAAATACACGCCGCTGTTCTCAGGCTGGTGGTAATAATAGAACGGTGTATCGGGTGCGGCCGCCGCGACCTCTGCGCAGAATGAAACCAAATCCTCGACCTTCCTCGGCTTAAAATAGCTCGGCGCCAGAGAGGCTATCGCACGCGCGCAAACCTTCCTTTGCGCGTGCTCGGCAAGGACCCTGGCCTCCGCCAGCGAATGGTGGCCGACCTGGACGAGTATCGGCAGCATATCCCCCGCGACGGCCTTCCACCTCTCGGCCACTTTCATTCGCTCGGACGTGCTCAGCGATATCCCTTCTCCCGTCGAGCCGCAGACGAAAACCGCTTTGACGCCGTTGTCTTTCAGGCATTGGGCCTGCCTTTCAATTACGTCGAGATTCAGGCTGCCGTCGGCGTGCATAGGCGTATGCGGAGCGGCAATCAGACCGGCTAAATGCTCTTTCATCCAATAGCACCTCTTTTTCTGCTCAGAAGATGTTTGCAGTAAGCATAAGCCCTCTACGCGGCTGCGCCAAGCTCAAAGTCCGACTTGTCTCAGAGCAAGCGGGGGCTCGGGCAATGTCCGGCGTCAATAAGAATCCTCTGTGCGCGTATTATTTATCTGGTAAACTCTGAGCTGGAAGCAGAAAGCTGCAAGGAGAATACTATGTTGATAGTCCATGTTCACGTACACGTTAAGCCGGATCAGGTCGATGCCTTCAAGGCTGCAACGCTCGAGAACGCTCGCAGCAGCGTGCAGGAGCCGGGCGTGGCCCGATTCGACGTCGTTCAGCAGGAGGATGAGCCGACGCGTTTCGTGTTGGTTGAGGTCTATCGCACCACGGACGACCCGGCCAGGCACAAAGAAACGGCCCATTATAAGAAATGGCGCGACACCGTGGCCGAGATGATGGCCCAGCCGCGCACCGGTATCAAATACGCCAATGTGTTCCCTGATGACCAGGGCTGGGGCTGAGCGCGGCGTCTCGCACAACCACAGGGGAGGTCTCTGAACTTGCGGCGAGCCAATATCCGCCGAACGGAAGCTGACTATGAAATTTGAATTTGCCACGGCGACGCGCATCATTTTCGGGCCTGGGACGGTTCGGCAGGTCGGTCCGCCAGCGGCTGAAATGGGCCGCCGGGCCTTCGTTATTACCGGGCGCAGCATCGAACGAGCCGGCCCGATTCTCGAACAGTTGAAGGAACGCCGAATCGAATACGTTAACTTCGGTGTCCCGGCAGAGCCGACCACTACTATGGTAAAACAAGGCGTCGAGCTGGCCCGCCGCTCCGGCAGCGAAATGGTTATCAGCGTCGGCGGAGGGAGCGTCCTCGACGCGGGCAAGGCGATTGCCGCGATGCTGACCAACGCCGGGCAGCTCGAGGATTATCTGGAAGTGGTCGGCCTCGGCAAACCGATAACCGAGTATCCAGCGCCGCACATAACAATTCCGACGACGGCCGGGACCGGCGCCGAAGTGACGCGCAATGCCGTGCTCGGCGTGCCCGAACACCGCGTTAAGGTGAGCATGCGCAGCGCGATGATGTCGCCTGATTTGGCAATAGTTGATCCGGAGCTGACCTATTCGATGCCCCCGGCGCTGACCGCCGCTACGGGCCTCGATGCGCTGACCCAGTTGATCGAGGCTTTCGTCTCAAACAAGGCGAACCCGCTTGCCGACTGTATCTGCCGCGAGGGGCTTGTACGAGCCGGGCGCTCTCTGCAAGCAGCATACGAGGACGGCGGCAACAAAAGCGCCCGCGAGGATATGGCGCTTGCGAGTCTGTTTGGCGGATTGGGCCTCGCCAACGCCGGGCTGGGCGCGGTGCACGGTTTCGCCGGGCCTTTGGGCGGTATGATTGGCGCTCCCCACGGAGCGATATGCGCTGCGCTACTGCCATTCGTTACACAGGCCAATATCGAGGCGCTGCAAAAACGCGGGGCCGGCTCGCCGGCATTGCTCCGCTATGATGAGGTGGCCTCACTTCTGACGGGCAAGGCTGGGGCAAACGCGACTGCCGGGCTTGAATGGATGCAGGAGCTGTGCGCCGCATTGAAGGTCCCGCCGTTGACCCAATTCGGTCTTAAAGAGCAGGATTTTCCCCAGGTCGTGGCGAAGGCCCGGAAATCAAGCAGTATGAAAGGCAACCCCATTGCCTTGACCGACGGTGAATTGACCCAGATTCTGTATAAGGCTTGCGGATAAACGGGGCAGTAGTACGGCATTTCATAAATAGCTCGACTATGAGAAAAATGGATACTGTTTGTTTTGACAGATTTCTCCACTGCGCGATGCTGCGCATCGCTCCAGTCGAAATGACGGTTTAGTCGTGAGAATTATCAAACACGGTAATAGTGCAAATTGTCATCTGCGGGCCGCCTTCCTTTGCTCGGCCTTCTACGGGTTGACGACAGCCGGCGTGGGTATGGAGGCCTGCCAGTTGTTCGGGTCGTTGCCGTAGAGGCCTGCAACCTTCCGGGCAAGCGATTTGCCGCCGCCATCCGCCTCAACGGGCCACAGGTCAACATCGCCAGGCTCATCTTCAGGATGAGAACCGTCGCTATACCCCACACGGTCAATCCGAATGTAATGCTGCCTGCCGTACTTGTCTATATCGCCCGGCATGCTTAGCTCAACCTGCTCGCCCTCGTTGGCCAACTGCCCTGTGTATGGACCAAATATCTTCCCGGCAGGCACAGCAGGATAACGCCACGTGAACACATTCGGGTCCTTGACCACCACAATATGGTCGCCGGCAGGTATCGTTACCGCGCTCGGCCAGGCCGGGAAAACAAACTCAATACCCTCGGTGAACTTCCACGGCAGAGCTTTATCAAACCGGTATAGCGTTACAGGCTCGGCGGTTATATTGCGAAGCTCGATATACTCGTACCTGTCGTTGGCATATAAGCCGCCCACAGGCCAGTCCGGATTGTACATAATCTCGTTGATGACTATCGGCCCAACTTCAGGATAGGCGTTAGCCCACCCAGGCGTGTTGTAGTCCATAGGGACGAAGTTATAGCTGCCGGTGCTCCGCTTGAAGTACCTGCCGAACGATACGCCCGTATATGAGGCCCCGAAGCTCTCGGCCTCGCGGTAGCCGGTCAATATGCCGCCCTCTGCGGAGCGCAGGCACACGTTGTCGCCGTTCTCGCTGAAGCCGAAGCCCGTGATCTTGCCCGGATCCTCCATACTCGCTTCGCCGAAGTTGGCATCTTCATAGAGAACCAGATAATCGTATGCGCGAACCTTCGTCCCGTTGGCAAACTTGTATTTTTCAGGCTTAATCTCCGTGTCGCTCAGATACCAGCCGCCGACGTCAATATCCTGGTCGGTCGCGTTGTATAGCTCTATCCAGTCCGCAGCCGCGGCGTGCGAATGGGCCAGCAATTCGCTAATCACGATGGCGCCGGGATTGGGAATAATGCCGGTGTCGTCCCAGCCGGGCGAGCCGCCGACACGTGCGCTCGCTCGCCACGAATCCTTCCGCCCCCAGCGCTCCAGAGGAGCGGCGGACCCTCCTGCGAATTCGGACTCGCTTAATGCCCGATTGTAAATCCGAACATCGTCAAGCGCGCCATAGTAGTACGCCGGAGAAGCATAACCGATGTAGGCATTTTCGCTGACGCCTGTTTTGCCGGGCGAAGAGCCGGTGCCCTTGAGCACACCGTCAACGTACAACCTCAGATTCGAGCCGTCGTTTGTCCCGGCAAGCTGATGCCATTCGTTCCAGCCAATAGTCTCGGGACTGCTCGCCGAAGCGGTGCTGCCGCCCGAAACAAGAGAAAACGCCGGCGCGCCGCCCCAGGTGTAAAGGTAGTAACCATCGCCACTCGAGTTGCTCTGAGTGAGTACGGGATTCAACGCGCCGCCAAGCGCGGTCATGTATATCCACACCGACGCAGTCACGTTGTTCCCCGCCAACGCGCCAACAGACGAAAGCGAGACATAATCCCCGTCGCCGTCAAGGCTCAACGCGCCGCCGATTCGTCCGGTCGTCCAGCCCTGATTGCCGTGCAATGTGCCGTTGTTAATCCCGGCGCTGTCTATCGCGATGGCCCCCGCCCCATCGTCTAGCCTCCAGTGCGCAAGCAGCCCGTCGTCCGGCATAGTAGAGGACTGCGTATCGGTCGGATCGATTATCGTCAGAGAGAAGCCCTGGCCGTCGGTGATGTCGCGCCAGCCGTCCTTGTACGCAAAGTTATGAATCGTTTGACCTAATGCGTCCTGCAGCTCGATTCGCTCGCCGCCATTGTTCAGGCTGCCGGTGTACTCACCGCGCATCACACCGGAAAAGCCCGGATGCGCAGCGATAAACGCCGATATGTCCTTAACGGCTACAACGTGGTCGCCCGGTTCGCCTGCCGGGGCAAGCTCGACAGCAGGGAACGTGAAATCGATGCCGTTGGTGAATCGCACCAGGCTGAGGTTGATGGTATTGCTCCCGATATTCTTGAGCTCGATGAACTCCTCGTTTGGATCGTTGGGGTCGCCGGTCTCCTGCGGATGGTACATAATCTCGGTAATCCGAAGGCTCTCTTTAACCGGCCCAACTGCATAAGTGGCCTCGTTAAGCGCGCTCCACGTATCGCCGTTCTTAAGGCGCGCCTTGACGCAAGTGCTCCATTCAAAGGTCCTCGGCCCGGTGTATTGGATTGCGCTGGGCGAGATGGCGCCGCCGGCAGAGCCGCCCTTGCCTGCAACCAACTCGGTGCTGATAAGAAAATCGCCGTTATCGGCTGCTCTGTTCAACCCGTGGATTGCCAATACGTTGGCGCCGCTGAGCAATGTGTAAATGTATGATGATATGTCAATTTCCTCGAAATTGACCGCCAGAGAATCGGAGTGTGATGCTGAGGCGTAGGAGGACGAGGTCGGTGTGCCGGTGAAATTTCGCCTCGGGGAGATTTCCGTGCCGTTTATGTACACGATGAAGCCGTCGTCATAGCGCATCTTCAGACGCAAGGTGTTGAACTGTGCCGGATTCTCGTTCACGATGAATGGGATGCGAATATAGCAGGTCGCGTTCTTGGTGTACATTTCAGTGAGGACATCGGTGCCTATCAGTGCGACGTAGTTTATTGCGTCGCCGGGTCTCGTCTCAAAGCCCACGCCCCCGTTGCCGATGCGCCAGGCAGAGTCATCGAAGTATCCCCCGCCTCTCCAGTTGTCGCTTATGGCCCCTGTGGGGATGAGGACACGCTTGGCCGCATTCTCGGCGACGAGTGTGGTGCTGACTCCCCAGGTTGGGGGCGTGCGCGGGTCGTTGCCGTCGATAGTGTAGTATATCGTCCCCGCCCCGGCCGTTATGGAGAACGAGTCCGTCGATGAGATATAGCCGCCGTGTTTATATGAGCCGTTGATATTGAAGGTCGGCGGGTCAATTGCCGGCAGCCACCCCCTGCTCCTGAACTGGCCCCGCACAATGTCCGTGCGCTGCGGGAAATAAGTCGCCAGCAGCCAACCCCGTTCAGCCAGCCAATCGACGTCGCGAGTGTACGGCACATACCGCTGATTGTCGCCCCAGCGCGCCGATTCACCGACGACCGCCCGATCTACGTCATCAAGGCGTATTTGGTAGAGGGCTGTCGCGCCGGCAGGCGTCAGCACGCCGTTATTAGAGAGGTGTCGATGAACGTGGTCGGCGAAGAGGAGCTTGTACTCGGCGTTCTGCATCAACCTATTGTGCAGAGCCGTTGGTCCGCCGGAGTCGTTCTTGCCTGTAGAGTCCCCCGTCAGCCCCTCCATTGTGTGCTCGGCGTCCCACGAGTGGTATCGCCAGCGTCCGTCCGGATTGACGCGGTTCCTCGTAGCATACCAGTTCTGGTGCGCCCAGTCCGTATTGCCGACGTAGTAGTTCGTAATCATATAGTTGATGAAATCGGGGACATCGAGGTATTCCTGGTGGATAACCTGATATTGCTCGTTTGACGCCAAACCTGCATTTGCGATAGTAAACATCTGGCTGTAACTTGCGCTCGAGCCGTTCACGACCGTTGCGGAATTGTGCTTGAGGACGTCATAATCCTCGGCCTCGCCGCCGAAGTATTCCTCTGCGTAATGCTCATCAGGGCGCTCGTGCACCCAGTAAAGTCCCCAGTACAGGCCGTTAAGGTAGAGGTGGACGTGCCTGCCGTGCGGGCTGTAGCCGCCCATTGCATTGTGAATATCGGCGACGAACTGGTCTCGCGTATATTGAGCGATGTCGCGCTGCGTGACTGTCCCGGATATCCAGGGACGAGTGCCCTGCACCGTTACTCCGCCGCCGTAAGCCCAGCTATTGTTCATTCGCGCATCCAGAACGAGCGTGTCGAATTGATCGGTCGGGCCTTCCCCGAATATGGGAAATACGAGCTTGGCCTCGCCTGCGCGCCCCGTGAATTTCACCCGCATCGACAGCTTGTCCATCTTCCACGGTTCTGTGCTGCTTCCACCGGCGATCCGCACCAGAGCGTTAATTTGAAACTGCTCGGAGCTTGCCGGGTCGAAGTACTCGACAGAGACCGCGCGTTCAGCCTCCGGCCCGTAGATATCTTCCCATTCCGGGTGGACGTAAATGCCGCCTACGGCCACGCTGGAGCTGCTGTTGAACCAATCGTCCAGAGGCATATTCAAAGACATTGTCGGAACCGCCTTGAGGTCGTCCTTGATTGTATTGCGGTAGGCGGAGCTGTTCACCACGTCCGGGTCCATCTCGTACTCGCCGGTACCCGTGTGCCCCCAATTCGTTGGACAGCCGGGCGGGTTGGCGGGCTGGCGAAGCACATTGTCGAGAAAGATGTAGGTCTGAGCGTCGATATTCGTGGGCTTCCACCCGACCTTGACCGCAACGGCGCGCACGCAGGTCGTTGTGTTAATCGGTATTGGGCCGGTATAGCGAGTGCCGGTTGGAAACTGGCCAGCCGTGTCGAAGGGGCTGGTTCCGTTTGTCGTGTAATAAATCTCCGCCCCGTCGGTCTCAGTGGCTAATGTCACCGAGAACGACGCACTATAAAAACCGCGATTATGGCTGAATTTCGTATCGGCAACCTGCCCCAGGTATGCGCCGGTGTTCGTTGTCTTCGGCGTTGGAGTACCGAAGAACTGCCATGTATCGCTGCCGTCCGGGAAGCGGCCGTAAGAGATGTTCGGGGTCTGGTCCGGAAACTCAACGCTGTCAATTAAAACGCCGTTGACGTCAAACAGACCTATATCGTCACCGGCCTCCGCGTTAAGCTCAAAAGGCGCATGTATCCCGGCAGGGTAATCCTCCGGGTCGTTGTCCGCCCATATCAGCAGGTAGCCCCCGACGGGAATTGTCGTCAAGGCGGGATTGCCAGCGGGAATTTGCCACTTCGTCGGATTGCCTAAGTCATCCGTCAGGTACATCCCGCCTGTATCAATAGCGCGGCTGCCGGCGTTATATATCTCTATCCAGTCGTCGTCCTGGCCCTGCGGGTCGGTGTAGCCCCCGCTGTTGGACGCCAAAACCTCATTTATCACCAGGGGTATGCCTTCCTGTTGCCACTTGCCCGCCAGCATCGCAAAGTCACGCGTCTCCACGCCGTTAAGCCCATCCAGGTCGGCTGGTCCCCCAGGGGGAGACAGCCACTGCTCAGCCAGCGCTGCAACGTCCTGGAAATCGATTGAGCAGTCTCCGTTCAGGTCGCCCTTCGGACAAGCCGCCCAAGCCGGACCTCCCGAATACACGGCCACCCACAGTATTAACGACAGACGTACTATAGACTTGAGCATCTCTTACTTCCTTCCTCGTGTACTCGAAAACACTGATCTGCGGCTTTCCCTTGCAGCCTATCCCTGCAACGGCAAACCGCCTCAGTTTCTAATCCTATTGTAACATATTTACCCCCTCCGGTCAACGCGTTTGGTCGCAAGATTTGGACTTTGCCGCAGTGGCCACCCCTTGCCTCATTGGACTCCCCCACCCGCCGATGGTGCCGGTAAGGTCTTATGGGAACTACACTTATGCGCAGCGCGGAACACCCAACGATAGCGCTACCGCCCCTAACATCTTGACAAACGCACGCCGATTAATCACTCCCGCTTTCACGCTATTTATCGCTTTCTTATTACTACAACGCTGCTGGCGCTGCAAATATTGGTTCTACGCGGCGCAACAGAATCGCGTTTATCGCTTTTAGGCTGCCAGCAGGCAAAGGGCCAGCCCCCACAGGCTCGCCCATCGGTAGCCGGGGCTCGTCGGCGCAAGCGGGCCGGGGACCTGCTGGCAGCCGGTAAGGCGCAAAACGCAAATCCGGATTCGCCAACGTGTCCTTGAAGCCGATTTGATCGTTTATATTCGTCAGGGCTACCGTAACTGCTTATGCAACAAGAGAATACGTCTGACGACAAGATCCAAATAGCGTTGTAGCATTATGGAAATGCTTCTTTCAGTTGCGTCTGGTATTCGGCTAAGCGGCGCCGAGCAGGACTTTAGCCCCTTTGCCCTGCTGGATCAGCGGGATGTAGGTATCGAGTTTCTGGATGGTCTTTGGATCGGTCAGGTCGATTGTTCTTTTCTTTTCGTGGGCCATATACGCCGCCATAATCAGCATCGTGACTAATCGCCCGAACTCGAAATTCAGCAGGGCGTCTTTACCCTGTTCAAACGCCGCGATTGCATCCCGCCACTCGGCTATGTAGCCGTAAAGGTCGCACTCGTTCGGCTGCAGAATCAGCGCCCCTCGCGTGGCCTGCGCCTTTTCCAGCGCCAGCTCGCTGTCGCCCACGGCGGTGGCCGCGGCGTCGCTGATGAACATATCGGCAGGGGACTTGAGCGAATTGACGTTGTACGAATAGCCCGGCCCAATCGCCTCCATCAACAGCCGCAGCCCCGGCGCATCGTACATCCACGAGTTCGTCGCCTGCGCGACGCTGCATAGGCCCGTCTGCGGGTCCTTGAACTCGACGGTGACTAATGAATAATCCTCGGCCGGCGTAGCGGTGTAATCCACGCCCCTTTTCTTAAGCTGGCTGATCCACGGCTCCTTGCCCCACTTCAACAGCGCCATCTCCGCCGTAACCGAAACAGGCGTAAGATAGTCCAGCGGCCTGTTGCTCGGCGTGAGCATATACATCCCCACGGCGATGCTGTGGCAGCCCATGTCGCAGCAGACCCCGCCGCCCTGCGTTGTGGGGTCCCAGAACCACGGCTCGTGCGGGCCGCCGTGCTCCTCGGCGCTGCGGGCCAGATGCACCGCGCCCATAGTCTTCTCCACCGCTGCAAGCTGCCTGCGGGCCTCCACGATGCTCGGCATGTGAAGCTGGTTCTCAAAATACGCAGTCGGCACGTGAAGCGCCTTGGCCATCCGCGTGAGCACGTCGGCTTCCTTTAGGTTTCGCGCAAGCGGCTTTTCGCAGATGATGCCTTTTAGCTCGGCGCCGCTTTCAACTGCCCTGGCAATATCGCGCATAATCTCGACCCGGGCGAAGTTCGGCGCGAAGATGCCGACTACATCGACTGCCTGGCAAAGCTCCGCCGGGGTTTCATAGACCTGCGTATCTCCCAGCCCGTTTTGGCGAGCGGTTTGTGCGAGCTGTTCGGCGCCCTTGGGCGCGGAGACGCCGGCGAGTTCGGCCCCGCGCACCGAGCCTAACGCCCTTGCGTGAAACCCGGCTACGAAGCCGGCTCCGATCATTCCTATCTTTAGCATTTGCTGACTCCTTTCGTAATCATTGTCCGCCGAAGTCTATCAAGAACTCAACCAAAACACAACCGCAAAGTCAGGGCAGGCCCAAAGCGTGAAGCGCATCTCGTATATCGTATATCGCATGTCGAGCGCTGGAGTGGTATGTCGTGTTCACTATGGGGTAATACAGGATTCACACAGCAGAAGTCAGAAGGCGGACGACGGAGGATTGAGGGTGGTTTTTCGGCCCATAAAGTGGCTGGCATATAGCCATCTCTCCCGCGTGTCGGGGGCTGTTGTGCCGTTGTGAAAAAACGTTTTTTTTGTTGGCAAAGCGGGCGGGATTATGGTATGATAGTGGCGGTTTTACGGTGATGCGGTATAATAGTCCACAGGAGGTTGCGTTCCACCCCCTTACCGATACTGGTTCTCTGTTGAGAGTGAATGTGTTTCAGGAGCCTGATAGATGAAGCGGTTCAAATGTGCTGCTTGTTTTGATTCTTGGTTTTTAAGAGGGAAAACTTTTTGATTTGAGGAGTAACATCATGAAACGGTTAATTCTTGGATTACTAACGTGTGCCTTGATGGCAACACCAGCTCTGGCTACACCAACCATTGAGTTCGCCGCCACGGGGACAGGTGGCTGGTATTACAATGGGTCGCTCACGCTGAGCTTCTCACAGAATGTTCTAGTTATGACGGGAATGGGCAGCACCATCGACGCACTGGTCGGCGCCCGCGTGTACATATCTGACCTCACAGTGAGCGGGATTCCAGATCCGCCGTATACTGTGACTCCTGTAGGGGCCGGCACAATTACGATTACGAGCAATGACGGGACGACTATCTACCTAACCGGTACGCTCGGTTCAGGTGATTTAGTCCCCGTTGGCTCAATTGGGGTGATCTACACGGATATTAAGGGAGATATCACTGGCATTACTGTGACTGCCGCGGGCCGGGCCCTTGGTTCTTCCGCGTTGAATACTATTTACAATAATCCCAGTTCCAACATGGACTTCGAACTGAGTTTACAGGGAGCAGGGATGAGTTTAGAGGATATGCTGGACACTGGCATACCGAAATC
>Ga0299915_10000732_pt1 | contig 24522 bp, 20 predicted proteins | sample RVTome_13_FD_200263 | JGI IMG/M metagenome (GOLD analysis project Ga0299915, IMG submission 200263) | Soil microbial communities from uranium-contaminated site in the Upper Colorado River Basin, Wyoming, United States - RVT92D227 (version 2) ... | reverse complement strand
TGGGAGCCAAAGTTTATATGAAATGGGAGAGCGAGCAGCGGACCGGCTCGTTCAAGTTCCGCGGGGCCTTGAACAAGGTCCGCTCTTTGTCGCTGGAGGAAAAAAAGAGGGGCGTTGTCTCGGCCTCCACTGGAAACCACGGTCTGGGTGTCAGCCTGGCTGCCGAGATGGAAGGAGTCGGACTGACTCTCGTCCTTCCTGAAAACGTGGCCGCAGCCAAACGAGAACGACTGGAAAAAAGACGAGCCGAAATCATCATCCACGGAGAAAGTTGCGAGAAGGCCGAAGTCTGGGCTCGCCAGCTGGCTGGGGAGACGGGGAGGACTTTCATCTCTCCCTATAATGACGAGGAAATTATTGCCGGTCAGGGCACGATCGGCCTGGAGATCCTGGAGGACCTTCCCGGCGTCGAAGCGGCACTCGTGCCGGTAGGCGGCGGAGGCCTGATCGCTGGGATCGCCGGCTGCCTTAAGGGAGCCGGCCGGGCGGTCGAAGTGTACGGCGTCGAGCCCTCGAACTCGGCTGTTATGGCCGCTTCGCTCGCCGCCGGAGACATCGTCGAGATCTGTGAAGAGGAGACGATCGCCGACGCCGTGGCCGGGGGTCTTGAGCCCGGCTGCATCACCTTTTCGCTGTGCCGTGAGCTTCTCGACGGCATCATCCTCGTCGAAGAGTCGCTGATCAAAAAGGCCATGTCGCTCTTGCTGGAGCATCATCAAAAAATGGTCGAAGGGGCGGGAGCGCTCCCCCTCGCCGGCCTAATCAAGGACCGGGCCCGGCTGGGCGGAAAAAAAGTGGCGCTGGTAGCGAGCGGCGGCAACATTTCGCCAGAGGTTTTTAGGAAAGCGGTGCGATGAGAAGACGCATCATCATCGGCTGGGCTTTTCTCCTTTGCCTGGCCGGGCTTTCTGGAAACTGCAGGAAGCCGGCCGAAAAACTCTATACATTCGGCATTTTTCAGATCACCGACGCCCCGACTCTGAACGAAGCCCGGAAAGGGTTCATCCAGGCCCTGATGGACAACGGTCTGAGGGATGGAGTCAACGTCCAGCTGGTGGTCCGGAACGCCAGGGCCGACGTCACCGAAGCCAGGCGCATCGCCGAGGAGTTTGTCGACCAGAAAACAGACATGATAGTTGCGCTGTCCACGCAGTGCCTCCAGGCGGCCATGATAGCTGCTCCGAGGGTTCCGGTAATCTTTACATCGGTGGCTAACCCGCATCTTCTCGGCGTGGGAGGGTCCTCGGGAAACCACCGCCGCAACATTGCCGGAGTCGCTTCCACTGCTCCTATCAAACAGACGCTTGCTTTTATCCGCGAGGTGCTGCCCGGAGCCAGAAGGATCGGGACTATCTGGACGCCCGCCGAGCTCAACTCCGAATACTATCTCCAGCTGTTGCGGGAAGGGGCGGGGGAGTTGGGGTTCGAGGTGGTCGCCGTGCCCGTGGCCAACGTCAACGAAGTCCTCTTGTCCGGGCAGATTCTGCTCAATAAAAAGGTCGATCTCATTTTCCCGATCTCCGACAACACCATTAACGCCTCTTTTGAGTCACTCGGCCGATTGGCCAGAGAAAACGCGGTTCCTCTTTTTGGAGGATTCCCGCTTTTCACGCGTCTGGGAGCCTGCGCCGCGATGGGCTGGGACTTTTTCGAGATGGGCTACAAGACCGGCGAGATCGCCGCCCGGGTCAAGAACGGCGAGGATCCCGGCCGCATCCCCCTCCAATCAATGAGCCGGGTCCGACTCCACCTCAACCTGGCGTCGGCCAAGAGGCAAGGCGTGGAGTTCTCTCCCCAGGTCATCGGGCGGGCCGATGACATCATCGGGCAGGAAGGGGATCCCGAACAAGTGGATAAGTGACAGTGAAAATCCCTCTGAAATTAAAACAAGAAAAATATTTCCCGTCCCTTCCCCAAACGCACCGCTTTCCGGAGTGACGCCCGGGTGAATTCGGAAGCCAGGGCGCAAGCCTCCACTAACGACTTTCCCATGGCGAGAAAGCTGAGCAGGCTCGAGGACAGGAAGCAGCCGGTGCCATGAACATCGCCGGGCACCTTTTCGTGGGGGAAAAGGTAGAACTGACGTCCGTCATAGAGAACGTTCACAATCCTTCGCGCCAGGTGTCCGCCTTTGACCAAGCAGGGCGCGGCGATGCGGTCGACGATTCGGCGGGCGGCCTCTTTCATGGCCTCCGCATCTCTCAGGCGGAGGCCCGAGATCAGCGCTGCCTCGCTGAGGTTCGGGGTCAGGACGGAAACCCGGCCTTTGATCCGGGCGAGATAGGAAGGAACGGCATCCTTTTCCAGTAGCCACCGGCCCGAGCTCGACCTGAGGACGGGGTCGACGACGATCGGGATATCCGCGTGCCGAGCCAGGATACGGCCCAGGGCCGGAATATTCCCGCGGCAGCCCAGCATGCCCACTTTGATTCCGGCTGGTGAGACGTCCCGGACGAGTGTTTCATACTGGCTGAGCAGAAACCGACGGCCGAGGCAGCGGACGTCCGTGACCCGGCGGCTGTTCTGAGCGGTGACGGCTGTCAGGATTCCTGTGCCGAGGAATCCGAAGCGGCGGAAGACCGCGACGTCCAAGAGAACCCCGGCCCCGGACGAAGGATCGTATCCGGCGATCGAGAGCAGAACCCTCTCCATAGCTTTATTTAATCATTAATTTCGATTCTGTCTATCGGCCCGGACAGGACTTTACGCCCTGGCCAGGCTATGTTAGCATATCGACACGTCCGATGAAAGCCAGGGCTTGTGTCTTTGTTTCTGGCCGCGTCCAGGGAGTCTTCTTCCGCGATCACACCCGGCGCTGGGCGGCCTCTCTGGGTCTCACGGGCTGGGTCAGGAACTTGAGTGACAGCCGCGTCGAGGTTCTGGCCGAAGGTGAAAAGGACCGCTTGGAAGACCTGATCGCCCGGCTGAAGCAGGGTCCGCCCATGGCTGAGGTCGAAAATGTTGAGGTGACCTGGGAAGATTTCCGGGGCGAGTTCGGGGATTTTCGGATCGCCTGGTCCTAGGTTCCGGTTTTTTTCTGCTCCAAGAATTTCCGCCGGCATTCCTGAGAACAAAAGTAATAGTCCTTCCCTTCCGCCTTTTCCAGGATGGCCTCTTCCCGAGGAAGATAGGTGTTGCAGGTTTCATCCTTGACCATGACGCCCGATGGCTGAGAGCGGTTCGCCTGAGGCCGGGCGGGACGGCGCGGCGACAACAAGAGCCGGAGAAAGAGGTAGATGACATAGGCGGCGATGAGATAGATAACGAGCCGGAAAAAACCGAGAATCACCATTCGAATGTAGCCCAATCAAAGGTTGCTGTCAATGCGCCGGGACGCACTCCTTGCTTGCCGAAGCGAACAGAGCTAAAATGAATTCCTGGCCTCGGGAAAATGAAGAGTTTTTCCTTTTTAGCAGCCGCCCTCCTGCTCATCATGGAAGTGTCTGCATCTCCCGGGTCCCTTCTGCCCTCAATCCAGGAACGGCAGGACAAGGCCGAGCTCCGCTACGAAGTCGTCGTCACCCTGAAGCTCGTCCAGGTCTTTGTCGTTGACAAGAAGGGAAATCCGGTCCTGGACCTCCGCAAAGAGGATTTTCTCATCCATGACAACGGACGGGTCCAGGCAATCAGCGAGTTCGAACAGCATGCTCTGAACCTTCCTTCTCCAGAACCCGAGTCCCAGCCGGGGAGCCTCGAGGCGACGCCTCTCCAGCCGCCTCGCGACCTGATGCCGCGCAAGTTCATTTTTCTTTTTGATTTCGCCTATAACAATCCCAGGGGCATCGTCAAGGCCAAGGAAGCTGCCCTTCATTTCATCGATACGCAGCTCCGGCCGACGGATGAGGTCGGTGTCCTCTCCTATTCCGGCATGGGTGGCCTGCAGCTCTGGGAGTATCTGACCTTCGACCACCCGAAGGTCCGGGACGTCGTCGAGGCGTTCGGCTTGAAGAAGGTCTCGGGCCGGGTGGACAATCTCCAGGAAAAGTATTACGAGGCGCTCACCGGGCAGAACCCGGCTGACGCCGCCGGCTGGGGTAAAGCTACGCTCCGGGGGAATGAAAAAAGTCTCCCCGATATGGGCGCCAAACCCGACCTCGAGGCCAAACCAGAAATGAGGTCGTGGGTGTTCGCGGAAAAGGGAGATCTGCAAGCCCTGATGTTTGCCGAACGTCTCAAGGACCTGGCGCTGGCTCTACGTTATGAGCTGGGTCAGAAGAGCATCGTTTTCCTCTCCTCGGGGGTCCCATATTCCCTTATCTACGGGATCCAGGCTCCCTATGGGGACGGACGTTTTGGAAGCTTCGGGGAGTCCCTTCTCAAGCAGAGGTACGAGGACATGCTCAAGGAATTGGCCGCTTCGAACTGCATCATTTACGCGCTGGACACCGAAGAGATCGGAGCGAGCCTCAAGAAAGACCTCAGGACCATGGGCGCATTCACCCTCCAGAAAATCACCAGCGCCACCGGCGGCAAGTATTTCGGGAACATCAACCAGTACGAGAAACACATCGAGAAGATCCAGAACTTGACCGGCTGCTACTATGTCCTGGGTTACTCCATCGACGAGAAATGGGACGGCGCCTTCCATCAACTCAAAGTCGATGTGGTCCGGCCCGGATGCGAGGTCCATGCCCAAAAAGGATATTACAGCCCCAAGCCTTTCCGTGAATACACCAAGCTCGAAAGGATGCTCCATCTCGTCGACCTGGCCTTAAACGATGATCCCGTTTTCCAGGTGCCGGTCCGCTTTCCCGTGGCCACGCTGCCCTGTCCTCCAGACAAGAAGGCTAATCTCTGCCTCGTCGCCGAACTCCCTCTCGAAATGATCCAGGATGTCCTGCAGGGCAAGTTCGAGATCGTCAGCGTCGTTTTCGATGACAGGGGAAACACGGTGGAGCTCAAGCGGGAAGTTAAGACAGCCGCGGAATTCCCAAAAGAGAGCGTCATCCACCAGGCCGATTTTAACCTCCCTCCGGGGAAGTACGAATGCCGCGTGATCATCCGGAACCTGGAGACGGGGAGGGGAGCGGTAGGGAGTGCATCGGTCATCATCGAGAAGGAATAAGGCAAAATAACCCTCTTGATTCTTTATCCCCCAAAAAGTAAGATGAAAAAAGTGCTCGGACAAGGAGGAGAGGTCTATGGATTTCTTGTTCTCTGAAGATCAGCTGAGCCTCAAGGAAACGATCCGCAATTTCGCCCAGAAAGAGATTCAGCCGCTCATCAAGGAGTTCGATGAGAAAGGCAAGTGGCCCGATGTCTTGACCCACAAACTGGCCGAGCTCGGGCTCCTGGGCATCATCATTCCGCCCGAATATTCTGGCTGCGGGTATTCCAACATCGACTATGTCCTCATCCTGGAGGAAATATCCAAGGTCGACCCTTCGGTCGGGCTTGTAGTCGCCGCCCACAACTCCCTCTGCTCCAACCATATCAACCTCTTCGGGACGCCGGCCCAGAAGGAAAAATACCTGACCCGGTTGGCCTCGGGCCAAACTCTCGGCGCCTGGGCCCTAACAGAGTCGGGAGCCGGCTCCGATGCGGCCGCCATGAAGTCGCGAGCGGAGAAGAAGAGCGATCACTGGCTGCTCAACGGGACGAAGCTCTTCATCACCAACGGCTCTCTCGCCGAGGTCTGCGTCGTCATGGCGGTCACCGACCCGGCCAAAGTCAGGAACGGCATGTCGGCTTTCATCCTAGAAAAAGGGATGCCGGGATTCCGGCCGGGCAAGAAGGAGGACAAGCTGGGGGTCCGGGCGTCCGACACCTCTGAGCTCGTCTTCGAGGACGTCCGGGTTCCGGCCGAGAACCTGCTCGGCAAGGAGAATGACGGCTACCGCGCGGCCATGGCCATCCTCGACGGCGGCCGGGTGAGCATCGCCGGTTTTTCGCTGGGGGTAGCGGCCGGAGCGCTGGAAGCAGCCCTGAAATACGCCAAGGAACGCGTCCAATTCGACCAGCCGATCGCCAATTTCCAGGCCATCCAGTGGATGCTGGCCGACGGGTTTACCGAGCTCGATGCGGCGCGCCTGCTGACCTACCGCGCCGCCTTTTTGGAGGATCAGGGAAAAAAGATCCCCAAGGAATCGGCCATGGCCAAGCTCTTTGCTTCGGAGCTGGCTGTCCGGGCCTCCTCGAACGCTGTTCAGATCCTCGCGGGGTATGGCTTCACTAAAGACTACCCCGTCGAGAAGTTCTACCGGGATTCCAAGCTGGGGACAATCGGCGAGGGGACTTCCGAGATCCAGCGCTGGATCATCGCCCAGAAGGTCCTGTCGGAGTACTGAGGACTTGATCAGAGAGATCAGGCGAGGGAACGCCCGGGCCATCGCCAAGGCCATTTCGCTCGTCGAGAACGATCCTGCCGCCGCCCAGCGGCTGATGCGCCAGGTCTTTACCTTTCGAAAAGACGCCGTTGTGCTGGGGATAACGGGAGCGCCGGGCACCGGCAAGAGCACGCTGGTCGATCAGCTCATCGGCCGGCTGCGCGCGGCGGGGCGCAAGATCGGGATCGTGGCCGTCGACCCGTCATCTCCATTCAGCGGCGGGGCCATCCTCGGCGACCGGATCCGGATGATGCGGCACAGCGTCGACTCCGATGTCTTCATCCGCAGCATGGCCACCCGCGGCCATCTTGGAGGCCTGGCCAAGGCGACTGGCGAGGCCATCGCCATTCTCGAAGCGGCTGGCAAGGACTATGTCCTCGTCGAGACGGTCGGAGTCGGCCAGGACGAAGTGGAAGTTGTCAAACTGGCCGACCTCGTCCTCGTCGTCCTGACTCCCGACGCAGGCGACGAGATCCAGGCCTTCAAGGCCGGGATCATGGAGATCGCCGACATCTTTGTCATCAACAAAGCCGATCATCCCGGCGCCGAGAAGATGGAACGCCAGCTCCGGGCCATGCTGGACCTGGGGCTCCCGGACAAAGACAAGCCGCCCGTGATCAAGACCGTGGCCACTAAGGGACAGGGGATGGACGGGATGCTATCCGAGGTCGACCGCCTAATGGGGAAGCGAGACCGGCGCGTGCAGGAGGTCCGGAGGAAACGGCTTCTCGCCTGGATGCTGCGGGATGTGACCCGGGAGAAGATCGACCAGCTCATCAGCCGGGACATCCCGGATTCCGTTTTCGAAGAGTATGTCGACCAGATCTACCATCGCCGGACCGATCCCTATACCGTCGCCGACAGACTCATCGCCCGCCTAAAGGAGAAGGGATGAAGGTCAAGGGCGTCCACCACATCGGGATCGCCGTCCGTGACCTGGAAGAGAGCCTGGGAAGATGGTCGGCCCTGTTCGCCGCCGAGCGGGGGCCGATTGAGGAGATTCCGGAAAGGGGCGTGCGTCTTGCCCATCTCCGCTTCGCCGAGGGCCCCGAGATCGAGTTGGTTGCTCCGCTCGGCGCTGCCTCTCCGGTCGCCAAGTTCCTGGAATCTCGAGGCGAGGGCATTCAACATTTCACTCTCGAGGTGGACGATATCGAAGCGGCGATGCGAGAACTCAGCCGGGCCGGCCTTAGTTTTGTGTCAGATATCCCTCAGATTGGGGCGGGGGGAGTCCTTGTCGCCTTTGTCCATCCGCGGTGCCTGAACGGGGTGCTTGTGGAAATCCGGCAAGGTCAATAGTCCGGCGCTAAAAAGCTAGCCCCGCTGGCGGCTGAGGGTCAGCACCCAGCGGGCGAAAGCCCTGGCCTCTTCGAGATCGTGCTCGTTGGGGTGGGTGCTGGCTGAAGCCGCCATGTCCACCCAGGCTTCATGCTCCGGAGAGCGGCTCAAGACTTCAAGCGCCTGCGGCGAGACCTTACCCCGGCAGGAAAATGTAGAGATCAGTTTGGCCTGGGAGGAGATGACGACGGCATGCTCTATTGCCTCCCTGGAAAGGCGGCTGCCGGTCAATGAGCCGTGGGTCGAAAAGAGGGCGAGTTTCTTGCCCTTGGGGATGCCCTGGAGGAACTTCTCTGCCTTAAACGGCACGCCGTGCGATTGAACGGGAAAGCCGGCGAAGATCAGGTCGTGTTTTTCCACGTTCTCGATCTCGGCCATGGGCTTGATGGTCTTGGGCTGGGGAAGCGCCTCAAAGATGGCTTCGGCTATCTTTTTCGTATTCCCGGTGAGGCTGTAATAGGCAACCAGGATATTGGACATAGCGCTATTCTTCCACAGTGAGGGGGAAAATTCTAGCCCTAGTTTTTCCTGGGCAGGCTGATGGTGATAACCGTCCCTTTCTGGACCTCGCTCTCGACCCGGATGGTGCCCCCGTGGTCCTCGACGATCTTGTTTGCGATGGGAAGGCCGAGTCCGGTGCCTACGTCCTTGGTGGAGAAGTAGGGATCGAAGATCCTCTCCACCAGGTCCTTGGCCATCCCGATCCCCGAGTCCCGGATGACCAGGAGCAGATTCTCTTTTTCTGCCCGCAGCCGGATCTCGATTTCTCCGCGACCGCGGATGGCTTCGATGGCATTGATGAAGATGTTCCGGAAGGCGATTTTGATCTTGGACTTGTCCGCTTCGACCGGGAATTTTTCGCCCTCGAAAACTTCCCGGAACCGGATCCTCTCGGAGATGACCTTCCGGTAGGGGGAGACCACTTCGCTGATGGCCTCCCTCAGATCAAAAACCTCCTTGGTGAGGCTAGTGACTCGGGAGAGCTCTAGGAACTCCTGGGCGATGCGCCGCAAGTTCTCGACCTCGCCGATGATGTAGGACGCGGATTCGCGGAGCGCCTTTTCGAAATCCCCGCTCTTGTCGTCATAGACGCGGAGGATGTGTTCGGCGGAGAGCTGGATCGGCGTCAGCGGGTTCTTGATCTCGTGGGCCACTTTCTGGGCCATCTCCGCCCAGGCCACCTTCTTGCTCAGGTCGGCGATTTCCTGCTGGTGTCTCTTCAGGTCTTTGATCATGGCGTTGAACCCGTCGACCAGGGATTTCATCTCGTCATGGGAGCGGTGTTCGACGGCGATCTCCAGGTTGCCGAGACCCACCTCCCTCGTTCCGGCCAGGAGCTTCTTCACGGGTGAGATGATCATCCGGCCGATTCCCCGGGCGAAGAGAAGGACGAAGAGGATAAGGAACGCCGAGATGAAAACAAGGAATTCGACCAGCTCCTCGGTGGCGCCGGCGATCTCCTGCGCTTCGAAGGGAAAAGGGAGGGAGATCAAGTACTGGGCCCGTCGAATGGTGTAGGGAATGGTCAGGCTCTGGTAGGAATACCCGCCGATCCTCGGCCTTTGGATGTAGAACGGTTTGTTCTCGTAACGGATCCGGTAATAGGCTTCACCGTCGATGAGCTCAGGCAGGAATCCCCAGTCGAAAAATTCGCGCCGGCTGGAGGAAATCAGCCGGCCCTCCCCGTAGAGGTTGACGTCGGTGGCGATGGCCGAGCTGATCCAGAGGACGAGGTCGTCGGTCGGGGCGATGAGCGTGGCCTTCTCCTCCTGCTGAAGGGTGACGAAATCCTGCATGATGTTCCGGGCGAAATTGGCGTGGACTTCCGCCTCCTCCAGGAACCGCTGGCTGAAGGTCCGGGTGAAGAAGCGGTGCGAGAACAGAGTGAAGAGGAGGAGGGAGATCACCGTGATGGCGATGAAGGCGGCGTTGACGCGGCTGGAGAAAGACCACAGGTAACTCGCCAGTTTCTTTCTTCCCATCAGGGCCGGGATCAGCACGAGAAAAAGAAAGCCCAGGCCGAGATAGAAGATCGCGAGCTTCAGGAACTCGACCGTCAGGCCCAAAATGTTTTTTTGAGGGATGAGAAACGCATAGATTCTGCTCTGAAAGCGGAAATAAAATGACCTGAAGGATCTGCCCTTATCCCGGAAAGACGACCACATCCCCTCGGGAGAGCGCTCGATTTGCTCCAGAGTGCTGGCCGCCATCCCGGAAGAGATCCGATTGGGATTGAAGACAAGCTTGCCCCGGCCGTCGAAGATGGCAAACCCAAACTGCTGCTGGTTGAGGGAAGGGAGCAGGCTGACTTTGAGCAGCTCGAAATAAGGGTTGGCGGAATAGAGGAACGGCAACATCTCCGGGTCGATGGCCAGGGAAAAGGTCATCCGGCCCAGGTATTGATCCTGAGAGTACCAGTCTTTGTAAGCCAGGATGAATTCTCTTTCCTTGCCCAAGGAGGGAACGTTCACTCGGGAGACTCTCCAGGTTGGGCTCAGCGGCAGCTCGATCTCCGGCTGATAAAGCTGAGAGATGTTGAGAGAAAAACGGGACAGGACCCCGCCCTCGGCGTCGAGGACCTCGAGGATCGAATACCAGTTGAATTTGGCCGCCAGCGTGCTCTCCCAGAGCGACCGGGCGAAAGGAGACGGATCGGGATTGCTGAGGAAGGCCAGGATGAACGCTTTTCTCTTTTCGATCTCAGGGAGAGATTGCTGGATGATAAAATCGGCCCAGTCCTCCTGGGCCAGGATGGTGTTCCGCAGGAAGTTCTGGACGAGGGAGCCGAGGCGGGCGGAGGACTGAAGATGGAGTTCCGTGGAATTGAGGAGCGCCGCCAGGAAAATCAGGACAAAGACGGCCGCACGCCTTCTGGATGACAAGAACGGGGCGGAGATGAGATAGCCGAGGACGAGAATGGCCATCAGGACAGTCATCATAAGAATATCGGAACCGGTCCCATACACGAGCAAAAAGATTCCCGGAGTCCAGATGAGAGGCGGAAGGGCGACCGACCAGCGCGGCGAAAGAAGGCGGACGAGGCGGAAGAAGAGCCAGACAACGCAGCCGCAGGTGAGCAAAAAGAAGACGAGCCCGAGGTGGAGAAATAGAAAAGACAGATCGCCGGAGAAACGCAGGAGGTTGAGGTTGGAATTGGCCACCAGACGGGAAACGAAATCGTGGTAGACGGCCGCGACATACAGCCCGGATCCAACCAGGACCGTGTCCAACGTCCAGACGGCGGCCAAGGGAAGCCGCCGCTTGTTGTCCTGGACAAGGTCCCAGGCGAACACCGTGAGAGCTCCGATGATCAGGAAGAGAAAGAGCGTGCTCAGCAGGATATCGGCCGGAGATTGGGTCAGCCGGCCGAGGGAGAAGAAGCCTGCCTGAGCGGGAGAGAAAACCCGGAGCGATTGGACCCTCTCTAGCTGGCTGAGTGGGACGAAGGCGATGCGCAAGCCAGCCAGGGCCAGGACGAGGAGACCGACCGCGCCGGCCCTCTTGCGCGGCGAGGAAAGACAGGACCGGGCCAGATCGATGATGAGAAGGACGAGAGAGAGCGCCAAGGAAATAGTGAAGAACAAGATCATGTTTTCGCGCAGGCGGGAATGGATGGACCGAAGGGAGGGTGCGGTCAGGTTGACGGTGGCGACGATCTCGGCCTGCTCGTTCCGAAGAGGGAAGAAGATCTGCTGAGTCTCGCTATCCAGCCGAGGTTCGCCTCGATATTCGTCCTGGTGGCGGGCAAAGATCTGATCGAACCCGGAGACGTCGTCGCGGAAATCCCAGTAGTCAACATGCCCGCTTTTCCACAAGTTGCTCTTAAGGAACTGATACTCAGAGAGATAGGGTGCCCTGAGCTGGGGCCGGAAGGCCAGAAGCCGGAAAAGGACGACCTGTTCGGATTGGCGGATTCGGGCCGATGAGACAAGATAGGAGGAGGCCCGGCTGCGGACGAGTAGAGGCTTGTCCAGCGTAGGGGGCCGGAATTCGATGACATTTCCCAGCCAGACCGACAGACTGCCGTCCTCGTCATAGTAGGCGAGTCCCTCCAGCTCCGGGTCGATCTTCTGGCCTTTGAAGAGAGCGAAGATCTTGTCTTTATCGTAAGGAAAGGACGAGACCGCCAGGGCCTTTTTCCGGGCCCGCAGGCCGGTCTCGAGCAAGGCAAATTCCTTTTTTATGGACTGGGACTGCCGACGCAGCCCCCCGAGGCTTTTTTGGAAATAGTGGGCTGTGAGCAGGCGCGGCGAGAGCGCGGAGAGGCCGAGGAAGAAGAGTGCTAGCACTAGTCCGAAGACACATCCGCGCCGCAGGGCGCGCGGGCGAAGGAAAGATGAGGCCCTCTTCATAGTGACTCGGCTTTGATTTCTGTTATCCTCCAGGGAGGCTGGGGGTATCCGCCGCTTGGCGGCTTCTCTCTGGCCAGATGGAAGAACACCTGGAAGACGTGCTGATTATCGTTTTTTTTGTTCTTGAATGACCAGCGCGCCTTGAAAATCAAGCTTTTTTCCTTGGCCAGGACCGGGAGCTCGCTGTCGGCATAGAATTCGAATGTGGAATAGGTGGCATAGACCTGGCGGAAGAAAAAATAGGCCTGCTCCGGCGATATCTGGTCAGAGAAAGAGATCGGCTCGGGAAGAGAGATGTGGATATGGCCTTGGGTGGAGAGAAGAGAATACAGCAGCCGTGGATCGTCCTGGAAGAATGCCTTTTCGATGCTCCGCGTAGTCTGAGAGAGAAGGGCAAGAGTCAGGAGGAGCGGAAAAATGCCGATGGGCGCCACTTTCTGAATGGTATCACAGAAATTTCGCCCGGCGCAAGGGCGCTCAGGCTTGAATTTTCGGTCTGCGCTAGGGGGGCTTTATATGTGAAGGGAGATTTTGAGTAGAGATCTATAGGGAAATCGAGGAGCGTTCTGCCGGAGCCTGCCGGATCCTCAGGCCTTTTTTTCTTCTGCCTTGGCCTCTTCTTCGAGCTTTTTCGTCCTTGCCGCATCCTTAATGCTGCTGATCCCGGCGATGAGAGCGATCAGGCCTCCAAAAAAGAGAATGGGCGGGATACAACCAAGAACCAGTTCATAGAACGGTCGCCACCAAACGATGACCAGCCAAACCCCAAAAACCATGGCGACCAAGCCGGCGATTATGGCCAAGTACTTGCCCATGTAGACACCTCCTCTGATTTCTCGGCGGATTATAACAGAAGTCTTTTTCCGAAGCAACACTTTTTCTAAGGGATAATATTTTTTTGCATAGCTCGCGCATTTAGACTAAATTGGATGCCGAACAGTTTCTGATTGAGGAGGTCTCATGCGTCTTCAGATTCGCCCTGACCGGTTTTTCTGCGGGCTTTTCGTTATGAGTGCCGCCTTTTTTCTGAGTTGCGCCGATACCTCATTCAGCCAGGAGGCTTTTATGATCGGGTCGCTCAAGGTCCTCCCCGGACAAGCCGTCTCGGGATTCCTCGATGTCTCAGCCAAGGAGGGCATAGGCACATCCATCCCGGTGACCGTTATCCATGGAGCTAAGAAGGGGAAAACTCTGGCGCTTGTGGCCGGTGTCCATGGATTCGAATATCCGCCTATTCTAGCCCTCTACAGGTTGAAGGCCATGATCGATCCAAAGGAGCTCGCGGGGACACTCGTCCTTGTCCACATCGCCAACCTGCCCTCCTTCCAGAGACGGACCATCTATTATGGCCCCTCTGACTGGAAAAACCTGAACCGGGTCTTTCCGGGAGATCCGGCCGGAACGCTCAGCCAGCGGATGGCCCATGTCCTGATTGAAGAGGTCGTCAAGAAATGCGACTGCCTCATCGACCTCCACTGCGGGGACGGAAATGAAGCCTTGATCCCCTACACGTACTGGATGATCAGCGGGGAAAAGAAAATGGACGATCTCACCCGGACGATGGCCCTGGCCTTCGGCATCCGCCACATCATCATCGACGAGACCAGGTCTAAGGACCTGAAGGACTCCAAGTACTTGGGCAACACCGCCGTGCTCCTTGGCAAGCCGGCCATCACCACGGAATCCGGGTTTCTGGGGAGGACTGACGAGGATTCCATCCGACGCAACATCGATGGGATTTTGGGCGTCCTGCGCCTGTTCCAGATGATCGAGGGGCAGCCGGACATTATGGCCGACCCGGTGTGGATCGACCGCTACGAGGTCATCTACAGCCAGACCGACGGGCTTTTCTATCCGCAGGCAGAGATGGGTCATTACGTGGCCAAGGGCCAGAAGGTGGGCTATGTGACCGACTTCCTCGGTCAGGTGAAGGAAGACGTCCGGGCCCCCTTCAGCGGCATCCTCCTCTACATCATCAACACGCCCCCCACCAGTAAGGGGGAACCCCTCTTTGAGGTGGGGAGAGTCAAAGAAGAGAACTGAGGCTTCCTCAAGAGGAGGGGTGGGGCCGGTTTAAGGGCGGAAATTTGGAACGAACTCTGCCCGGACGAGTTTTACTGAACGGAGCGAGGAAGAGCGCTTGAGGAGGTCAGAGGTGAGGAAAATTCGAAAGTGGCGGCTTCTTTTCGGATGGCTGGCGGTCGGCCTGGGCGGCCTGGTTTCTACGGCTTCAGCCGATGGCATCATCATCCCTCACCACCGGCCGGGCGAACACATCCCGCCTCTCTGGGTGAAATACCACCATGTCACGGTCGAGATCCGCGACCAGGTGGCCAAGACGTCGATCGATGAGGTCTTTGTCAACACCTACGACCGAGATATTGAGGGGACGTTCATCTTTCCCCTGCCCGAGGGCGCAGCCATCTTCGAATTCGCCATGTTCATCGGGGACCAGAAGGTCGAGGGCGAGGTCGTGGACAGCCGGGAGGCCCGGAGAATCTACGAGGACATCGTCCGCCGGCTCCGCGATCCCGCGCTCCTCGAGTACATCGGCCGGAACACCTTCCGGGCTCGGATTTTCCCCATCCCGGCCCGTGGCGAGAAGAGGGTCCAGCTCACCTATTCCGAGGTCCTGAAAGGGGAGAAGGGGCTGGTCCGCTATCTCTACCCTCTCAACACCGAGCGCTTCTCCCTCCGGCCGCTCGAGGACGTCGCCGTTTCGGTCCGAGTCGAATCCAAGGTCCCGATCGCCAGCGTCTACTCGCCCTCTCACCGGGTCTCGGTCAGAAGGGAAGGGCCGAACTCGGCGATCCTGGGGTACGAAGAGAAGAACGTCAAGCCGGATAAGGATTTCATTGTCTATTATGCGGTCTCTTCGGATGACGTCGGTCTATCGTTCCTGGACTACGCGGATTCGCAGGGAGGCTATTTCCTGCTCCTAGCCGCTCCGCGCTATGTCGAGGCCAGGGAAAAGATTCTGAACAAGAACTTGGTCTTCGTCCTCGACAGTTCGGGCAGCATGAGCGGGAAGAAAATCCAGCAGGCCAGGGAGGCAGCGCGGTTTATCATCAACCACCTGGATGAGAGAGATCATTTTTCGATCATCGACTTCGACGACGGCGTCAGCCTGTTCAGCGCCGAGCTCGCGGCGGCCACCGCGGCGAACCGGGAGAGAGCGCTGGAGTTCATCGCCGGCGTCGAGGATTCGGGCGGGACGAACATCAACGAGGCGTTGATCAAGGCCTTGGGGATGATGCCTCGGGGCGACCAACCGAACTACATCCTGTTCTTGACCGACGGCCTGCCCACTGTCGGAATTACGGGTGTTCCTGACATCCTGAAGAACGTGGCCCAAGTGAATGCGGCCGGATCCCGGCTTGTGGTCTTCGGGGTCGGCTATGACGTCAACACTGAGCTCCTGGACAAGCTCTCTGCCGCGAACCGGGGGACGTCCGTCTATGTCGGGGAGAACGAGGACCTCGAGGTGGCCATCTCCGGCTATTACGAGAAGATCTCTTCCCCGTTGCTCTCAGATGTTAGCCTGAAGTTCCAGGGGATCGAGGTGTTCCAGCTGTATCCCACGGCCCTGCCCGACCTGTTCCGGGGATCCCAGCTCGTCGTCCTCGGCAGGTACTGGGGGAGCGGACCTGTTTCTATCAAACTTGCCGGAAAAATCGGCAAAGAAACCAAGACCTTCATCCTGGACGATCAGAAACTCGGCTCGAACGGGTCCTACAGCTTCCTGCCGCGCCTCTGGGCGACCCGCCGCGTCGGCTACCTGCTCGAGGAGATCCGTCTGCACGGGGAATCTCAGGAGCTCGCGGACGAGGTCCGCGGCCTGGGTTTGAAGTACGGCATCATCACTCCCTATACGTCTTTCCTGGTGACGGAAAAAGAAAGAGACGTCATCGCGGCGGCCGCCCCGGCGGCCCAGGAGGCTCTGGCGGCCCGGAAGACGACCGGTGCCGGTGCCGTTAAGCTGGCCAAGGCCACTCAGCAGTTCAAGGACAAGGACCAGGCTTCCGAAGTGATCTCAGAAAAGATCCGTTACAAAGAGGAAAAGGTTTTCTATTTTCGCGACGGCTTCTGGGTGGACAGCCTCTACCTTGAGGGAAGTGCCGTCGAGGAGGTCCGGTTCAATTCGGATGCCTATTTTGATCTCATCAGCCGGGTCCCGGGCATCGGCAAATATCTTTCCCTCGGCCAGAACGTGATCATTTCCTTCGCTGGCAAGAACTATAAGATCATCGGCGAGTCTGAGTAACGGAAATTTCATGGAAACCCTCTGCAGCATGGGGTACTCTTCATTCCCTAAGGCGAGGGGGAGTCCCTCAGAAAGCCCTCCGCAGCGCAGCGGGTATGCCTATTCTGCATTGCTAAGGCGAAGGATTTAGGTGAGGAGGTCCGTGGACGACTGAGCGGGCACGGATTCTCGACTGAAAGGAGAGAAGAGCGAAGGAGGATGCGAAGCGAGTTTCCTCGCTGGGGAAACGAGCGGGCCGACGAACCTAAATCCGAGCCTTTCTTTGACTTCGCTTTTGCCCGTATGCTATAAAAGGGAGCCGTAATTACCAAGGAAAGGGAATGCCAGATCTCAGCCTTGTCGTCCTGGCCGCGGGAGTCGGCAAGCGCTACAAGGGCCTTAAACAAGTCGACTCCATCGGCCCGGCCGGAGAAACCCTGCTGGACTATACGCTGTATGGGGCGCTCGGGGCTGGATTCAAGCGTGTGGCCTTCGTTATCCGCCGGGAGATCGAAGACGTCTTTCGAGAAACGGTGGGAAATTATTGGGAACAACACTTCGACATCAGCTACGTTTTTCAGGAGATCGGGGCCGGACTTCCCCAAGGCTTTTCAATCCCGGCGGGCCGGAAAAAGCCCTGGGGGACGGGGCATGCTGTCCTGCTTGGCCGGGCGGCGATCGCTACACCGTTCTCCGTTATCAACGCCGATGATTTCTATGGACCGAGCGGATTCAGGGAAATGACAAATTGGCTCCGGGACAGACCCCTTCACAGCCCTCCGCCCGATGAGCATTGCCTCGTGGGCTATCGCCTCAGGAACACTCTCTCAGACCATGGCTATGTTTCCCGAGGCGTCTGTCGTGTCGACCCCGATGGCTTCCTAGCCGAGGTTGTCGAGAGGGTCAGGATCGAGAAGGAAGGCGAGGGCGCCCGGACCCTGGACGAGAAAGGGCGTTGGATTCATTTGAGCGGAGACGAGGTTGTCTCGATGAATTTCTGGGGGTTCACGCCCACCATATTCGCGCACCTGGACAAGGGGTTCGCCGATTTCTTGGAACGCTCCGGTCGGGGTCCCGAGGCCGAGTATTTCATCCCCTGTGCCGTGAACGAACTGCTTCGCAAAGGGAAGATCCGGGTCAAGCACATCCCAACGGGGGACCGCTGGTTCGGCCTGACCTACCCCGAGGATCTGCCTCGGGTTCGCTCGCATGTCCGGGAGCTCATCAGGGGAGGCGTTTATCCGGAGAGGATCCGGGCGGAAGGAAGGTCGTCTTGACAGAGCATGATCTGAAGCAGGTTTTTTCCCAGTTCGCCGTCGAAGGCGATTTCGCCGGCGCGCAATTCCTCAAAGTCGGGCACATCAACGACACCTATCTCGTGGACTCGGACCACAACGGGACCCGGGAGCAGTTTATCTTCCAGCGTATCAACCAATTCGTCTTCCGCGACCCGGGACGCCTGATGGCCAATTTCGAGAAGATCACCCGTCATATTCGGGCCAAGCTGGAGAAGATCCCGGGCCGCGATCCCGACCGGGAGACTCTCAACCTGCTCTATGCCCGATCAGGCGGTTGTTTCCATGTCTCTCCGGACGGGGATTACTGGCGGGCCTACCGGTTTGTCGGCGACGCCCATATCGTCAATGTCGCCACCAAGGCGGAGGAAGCCTTCGAAGCCGGACGGGTTTTCGGCTGCTTCCAGAAGCTTCTCTCCGACCTGGACGCATCCTCCCTCCACGAAACCATCCCCTTCTTCCACCACACACCGCGCCGTTTTGCCCGGTTCAAAGAGGTCCTGGAAAACGACACTCACGGCCGGGCTAGTGAAGCCCAGGATGCCGTTGCCTTCGCCCTTGAGCGCGAGCCGATGACCGCCGTCGTTACCGATGCCCTGGCCGGCGGCCGCCTTCCTCTCCGGATCACTCATAACGACACCAAGATCAACAATGTGCTCTTCGATAACCGGACGGGCAAGGCCATCTGTGTCATCGACCTGGATACGACCATGCCGGGCTCGTCCCTGTATGACTTCGGTGACATGGTCCGGACGACTACGAGTTTTGCGGCCGAGGATGAAAGTGACCTGGCCAGAGTCAAGCTGGAGCTGGAGATGTTCCGGGCTCTGGCCGACGGCTTTCTTGAGGAGGCCCGGGATTTCCTGACTCCTCAAGAACTGGACCTCCTGGTCTTTTCTGGGAGGCTTATCACCTTCACCATCGGCCTCCGCTTTCTTACCGATTTCCTGGAAGGGGATGTCTATTTTCGGGTTCACCGGCCGGGCCAGAACCTGGACCGTACCCGGGCTCAGTTTGCCCTGGTCCGGTCGATGGAGAATCTGCAGAAGGCGATGGACGAGTGTATCCACGATCTCCGCGGGAAGGCTGCCCGCTCGTCCTTCCGCTGCGGCTCCTGAGGCAGATCGCCTACTTCCTGAACAGCCAATGCGGGAGCAGGTCTCGCTTTTCCAGGCCAGGGCCCTCGCAGAGAATATCCAGGCGGCTGTCGCCCGTCTTCTGGAAATAGGCGATCTGGATCGGATGTTTCCCCGCTTCGAGGCGGACCCGGCCGCTGAGCTCGAGAATCCAGAACAGCCCGTCGTGCCGGACGACCTCTTTCCCGTCGATGATGAGGAGGGCCCCGTCATCAGCGATCATCGTGAACGTGTACTCGCCCGGCTTCTCGATGTCCAGAAACCCTTTGAAAAGCAGAGCGAAATTGTCCTGTCTCTGGCCCGCGGGCTCGAAGGAGAGGTCAAAAACATGACCCGTCTTCTCGGGCGTCAGGCCGTCCAGGTTGGGGAGCCTCAGCCAACTGCCTTCGAAGTAGGCATAGTCCAAGCCGTTTTTTTCGGGATCGATCAGGCTGAATGAAGTGCTGATGACCCGGCTCACCCGGCCGCCGGGGAGGACGGTCCGGGCCTTGACGACCGCGCTGTCTTTGACCTCCAGTGGAACTTCGGCGAGGAGCGGCGACTCTCGGGTCGGGTCTGTCCCATCCGTCGTGAAACGAACTTCCGCTCCCGGGAACGGGGGATAGATCTTGACCTGGGTCGGGCCGGAGATCAGTTGCTTCCCCCCCAGACCATCGGGCGGCGGAAGACGGAAATTCACGGACGCAGCGGCCAGGCGGTCGTATTGCGGGACGATGCGGCGGGAGAAATCGGCAAAGCTCCGCAGATTTTTTTCTGACCAGAGAGTTTCGCTGAGCGCCAGCAGGCGTGGCATGAGCATGTACTCGACCTGCGCCGAGTCGGTCAAGTATTCCGTCCAGATGTTGGCCTGGGCGCCGAGAATGTGCCCGGCTCGTTCGGGGGCCAGTCCTGCGGGCACAGGCTCGTAGGAATACACCTTATCGATGGGCAGAAAACCGCCGATCCCCTGCGGCTCATCGAAAAGACCTTGATAGTAATCGAAATAGCAGTGAGATGTCGGTGACATTACGACGTCATGGCCGGATTCAGCGGCCGCGATCCCCCCGGCGGTCCCCCGCCAGGACATGACCGTGGCGTTGGGCGCGAGTCCCCCCTCTAGGATCTCGTCCCATCCGACCAACTTCTTCCCTTTGCTTGTGAGGAATTTCTCAATCCTCTTGATGAAATAGCTCTGCAGTTCGTCCTCGCCTTTGAGCCCCTCGTCCTCGATCCGCTCCTGACACCTGGTACAGTTCTGCCAGCGCAGTTTGGGCACCTCATCCCCGCCGATGTGGACGAACTCACTGGGAAAAAGGTCAATGACCTCGGTCAGGACATCCTGGAGGAATTCGAAAGTTTTTTCATCGCCGGCGCAATAGACATCATAGATGACTCCCCACTCGGTGCCCACTTTGAACGGCCCGCCCGAGCAGGAGAGCTCAGGGTAGGCGGACAGGGCTGCCTGGCAATGCCCAGGCATCTCTATCTCGGGGACGATCGTGATGAACCGTTTCTTGGCGTAGGCCACGACTTCTCGGATGTCGTCCTGTGTGTAGAAGCCGCCGTGAGGAACTCCGTCGTCCATTGACTCCCGGCGCCAAGCGCCGACCTCGGTCAGCCTGGGGTGCTTCTTGATTTCAATCCGCCAGCCCTGGTCTTCGGTCAGGTGCCAGTGGAACGTATTCATCTTGTACATGGCCAGGAGGTCGATGTATTTCTTGATAAACTCCTTGGGAAAGAAATGGCGGCCCACATCGAGGTGGGCGCCCCGCCAGACGAACCGAGGCCGGTCTTCGATCTTAAGAAAGGGGATGGACCAGGTGACCCCCTCCACCTTTCTGCCGAACTCTACCTCCGCCGGGAGAAGCTGGAGGAGCGTCTGGACGCCGTAGAAAAGGCCGGCGGGAGCCGCCGCTTCGATCTTTACACCGTTCTTGAAGGCGGAGAGTTGGTAGCCTTCTTTTCCCAGCTTGGAGAGGTTGTCCCCGGTCCGCAGGAGGATAGCATCCCCAGGGATCTGTCCGGCTGCCGGACGGATATCCAGAGGATAGCCGGTCGAGCGCCGAAGCTTGGCGGCCAAGAATTCTCCGACCTCCTGAGCGTCTGCAGATTGGGAGTCGAGGACGATCCTCGTTTTCGGACCGAGCTCAAACGAACCCGAGCCGACCTGCATCTTGGCCGGCCTGGGAACGATCCAAGGGCCAGCCGGGACGGGTTCCTTGGCAGCGCCATGTCCTGGAATGGGGAAGCCGAGAAACACGCAGAATATCACTGACAGGAGTGTTCTTTGTCTCCTCGAGAAGTCTGGCGCTAGGGTATACATGAAGGCCTCCTTTATCTTGTTTCGCGCCCTTTATGTCAGTTCAGGCGGCCTTTGTCAACTCACCGGACGAAGCCAGCGGTCCACTTGATTTATCGAGGGCATTCGATAAAAATGGGGTGGACTCTGAAGAGGAGGAAGACGCGTGAGAGAGAAACTACTGCTCATCCCCGGGCCGAGTCCGGTCCATCCCCGCATCATCCACAGTCTTGCCCAGCCGACCGTCTCCCATGTCGGACCGGAGATGGTCGAGGAGATGCAGAAGGCTCTAGATAACCTCAAGAAAATTGTGTTCTGTGATAAAGGTGAGGCCTTCATCATAGCAGGGGCGGGAACCCTGGCCATGGAGATGGCCCTTCTCAACACCCTGGCTTCGGGGGAGAAGGCGCTGATCCTCTCTCAAGGCTATTTCGGGAACCGGATGGCCGAGATCTGTCGCAGCTTCGGACTCGACCATGACCTCTTGGAAAGCCCCTGGGGAAGGGCGGTCCTACCGGAAGAGCTCGAAAAGAGGCTGGCAGACCGTGACTATAGAGTCGTCGTCGCGACGCACGTGGACACCGCGACCGGCACCTGCGCGCCCATCCGCGATTATGCCGAAATCCTGAAAAAGCGAGAGTCCATCTTCATCGTTGACGGGGTCTGCGCGACGGGAGGGATCGAGGAGAGGATGGATGACTGGGGGATCGATGTCGTCCTCACCGCCGCCCAGAAGTGCTTCGGCGTGCCTCCGGGGCTGGCCGTCCTTGTGCTTTCGGAACGGGCGGTGGGAAAACGAAAGACCATGACGCAGATCCCGGCTTATTACTCTGACCTCCTGCGCTGGCTCCCGATCATGAAAGACCCCGCTCAATACTTTTCCACTCCCTGCGTCAACGAGGTCCGGGCTTTTTATGAGAGCACGCTGATCATCCTCGAGGAGGGCTTGGAGAAGAGGTTCAACCGCCATAGCCGCACGGCACGGGCCCTTCGATCAGGGCTCGAAACTCTGGGGTTCACGTTTTTTACCCAGAAGGAATTCCGCGCCGCTACGCTTTCGGTCGTCAACTATCCTCCGGGTGTGGAAGACAAGCGCTTCCGCAGCCTTTATTATGAGAATGGTGTCGTGGTCGCCGGCGGGCTGGCGGAGACGGCCGGAAAGGTTTTCCGGATGGGGCACATGGGCAATCTCTCTTCGTCCCAGGTCTATTTTTCCTTGGATGCGTTGGAGCAGACACTGAAGATGATCAACTATGCCTTTGAGGCGGGCGCGGGGCGTCGGGCCGCCAAGGCCATCTTGGGGGATTGAGCAGGGGAGACGGAACCATGAGAAGCCAGGTCTATTTCATCCCGGGAGACAGGAAAGAAGACCCAAAGACGCTGTCCAAGAAGATGGAGAAACTCTATCTTGCCCTCGGGTTAAATGGAAAAATCGATAAGGGCGACTTCGTCGCCCTCAAGATCCATTTCGGAGAAAGGGGAAACACCGGATATATCAAGCCCGATTGCCTGGAGAAAACGATCTACCGGCTCCGCCAGAGGACCAACCGCGCCTACTTTACAGATACGAACACCCTTTATATAGGCATGCGCTCCAACGCTATCGATTATGCGCAATTGGCTGGGCAGCACGGTTTCACGCTGGAGAAGACCGGCCTTCCGGTCCATATCGCCGACGGCCTGATCGGCGAGGATGATGAGGAAGTGCCGATCAACCTCAAGCGGGTGAAATCGGCTAAGATCGCGGCCGGCATCCTCCACGCCGATTTCCTGATCTGCCTGAGCCACCTGACAGGCCATATGCAGACGGGTGTAGGCGCGGCCATCAAAAACCTGGGCATGGGCTGTGCCTCACGGGCCGGGAAGCTCGAGCAGCACGCTGAAGTCAATCCCCGCATCAGCGCGAAATACTGCAAGAATTGTGGGATTTGCCTGGATTATTGCCCGGCCGAGGCCATTATCCAGAAGGACGGCAGTGCCGTCATCCTGGATGACAAGTGCATCGGCTGCGGGGAATGCCTGGTCGTCTGCAAGGTCGGCGCCGTAAAGATGCGCTGGGGCGAGGATTCCGCCGGGCTCCAGGAAAAAATGGCCGAGTATGCCTTCGCGGTATGGAGCCATTTCCGGGGGAAGATCGGTTTCCTGAACGTCCTCTTCAAGATCACCAAGGACTGCGATTGCATGGCCAAGGACCAGCCGCAGATCGTCGGGGATATCGGGATACTGGCGTCGGTTGATCCCGTAGCCATAGACAAGGCCTCGGCCGACCTGGCTATAAAGCATGGCCAGAAAGATGTCTTTCGGGCGGGGTACAATGTGGATTGGATGCTCCAGCTCAGGCACGGAGCGAAGATCGGTCTGGGTTCCCTAGAATACGAGCTGATCGAGATGGATTAATCCGGGCTAAAGGGTTTTTAAAAAGGAAGGAGAATCGGGGAGGGGGGATTCGAACCCCCGACCCCAGCGTCCCGAACGCTGTGCGCTAGCCAGGCTGCGCTACTCCCCGCGAAGCCTCACTATTATAGCTGGAAACGATAAATAATTAAAGCGGCTTCCCTCTCGAAAATGTCTTAGGCTAAAAGATGAATCTGGCCACTTCTGGTGAGGCCAGAATTTCCCACTTCCCAACAACTCCAGTCGCCCTCGCGCCGAGCTCAAAGTGAAGCATGGCGATGCCGCAGTCCAGCCTCTTGGAGATCGAGGAAGTGCTGAACGATTTATCCGCTGCCATGACAACCGCATCCCTTTCGATCCGAAAGCGCCAAGGCTGCCGGTTTTGAGCGGAAGGAGCGAGCCGGGCGGCTTCAAGGGCTTTTTCCATCCAGGGGGCGGTTATCTTCCCTCCGACCAGCTTGGCCAGCGGTTTTCTCAGCCGGGACTTTACCAGCCCGGACATGATTTTCTCTTGGCGAGTCTTTTCTGGCGGGGCAAATCCAACAGGGGTGACCGATAGGACTTTTTCCCCTTCCTGAATATTGATCTGAGACCGGACGCATTCCGGACGGAAGAATCCGCCCACCCAGCAGGTGTCGAGCCCCAATGCCGTGGCCTCCAGGATGATCCCCTCGCCGGTATAGCCGGCCGCTTCCTGGACCGGGGGGGAGTTCATTTTCCCGATAAAGGCGATGTACATCGGGGCGCGGTTAACCCGGCCGTAGTGCCCGACCAGGCCCTTAAAGACGGTCTCAGGAGACTTCCGAACTAACTGCGAGCGCACCTCAGGAAAAGGCCGGAACTCGCGGCAAACCTGATCAAGGCGGGCCAGCTTATCTTCCTCCGGGACCTGCCCCGAATAGGTTCTTCGGGAATGGCGTTTGAATATCGCCGGGTACCAGCGTTCTACGGGAAGCTCCATCTGTCAGTTCCTTAAGGACGCGTAATTATGCCAGAACCGGCCCAGCTCGGCAATTGATCCCAAGCCGTGAATAGGACGCGCAAGATAGATTCCATTCTCGTCTCTCAATAGATTAGCTATACTAAGAGGAAGAAGCATCTCCCTTAATGTGATGAGCAACTTGGGGATGGAAAAGCGACCTCTCAGGTTCAGCCTTCCC